>Ga0224495_10002002_pt1 | contig 13708 bp, 10 predicted proteins | sample SF_Jul11_sed_USG_FD_168128 | JGI IMG/M metagenome (GOLD analysis project Ga0224495, IMG submission 168128) | Sediment microbial communities from San Francisco Bay, California, United States - SF_Jul11_sed_USGS_4_1 | ecosystem: Environmental > Aquatic > Marine > Sediment | place: USA: California... | reverse complement strand
TCGCCCAGCAATCCCACCGGATGCGTGCTGGAGACCTCGGAAAAGCGTGCCTTGCTGGAGTTCTGTCACCGGCGCGGCCTCGTATTGCTGGCCGATGAGATGTACGACCGCCTGGTGTACCGGGAGCCCGCGCCGCCCTCCTTCCTGCAACTGTGGCGGGAGGAACGGCTGGTGGTCATCAATGGATTTTCCAAGGCCTACGCCATGACCGGCTGGCGGCTGGGGTATTTGATCACCGCACCTGCGCTGGCCACGCGTCTGGCGCAGATGCAGGAATTTGTCACCTCCTGCGCCCCCGCCATGCTTCAGGTGGCCGCGGTCACGGCCCTGCGCGATGGGGAGGCCTATGTGACGGAAAGCCGCCGGCGCTACCAGGGCTTGCGGGACCTGACGCTGACCCGCCTGCGCAGCCTGCCCGGGGCCACAGTGGCCATGCCCGAGGGCGCCTTCTATGCGTTCTTCCGCCTGCCCGGCTCGGAGGACAGCGTGGCCTTCTGCAAGACGCTGGTGGAACACACCGGGGTCATGCTGGCCCCTGGGCGGGCCTTCGGCGGCGGCGGGGAGGGCTGGCTGAGATTGTGCTTTGCCAAGGATGCGGAGGTCTTGGAGGGGGCTTTTCTCGCCCTGGCCGAATTCATGAAACACACGGGAAAAGGGTAACGCATGCTTAGTTCATTTCAATGGGGATGCCAATGATGTCCGATCAGAACGATAACCAGGGGACCTCGGTTGCCACCGGAATCCATCATCGAAAAACCGAACGTCTGGCCTGGGATGAACCGGTGGAGTTTCTCTCCCCCGTAAAATGCACCGGGCGCGCCCTGGATATTGGCGCGGGAGGGATCGGGGTGGAAGTAGCGGAAACGCTCCCCATGGATAGCTTAGTGGAAATGAAAATACTCCACGGGCACTTGATCGTGCAGGGACGGGTGCGCTGGATCAGTCCCGCGGAAAACGGCGTCCATCGCGTGGGGGTTCAGTTCGACCATGAGGATATCAGCATCCTCACCCACCTGCGGCACCTGATGCAGGCCAAGACCTGATCGCGGAGGGCCTGCGCCCCCCCCCGCCTGTCTGCGGAGAAGGGGAGCGGAACGGGCCCTCGGTCCTAGAACGCCAGGGAAAATCCCGCGTCTGGAATATCCATGGCCGACCGATCCTCGCCGGAAATGGCGTCCAGACTGGCGGCGGCATGGGGGACGATGTTGCGCAGGTAGTAGCGGGCACTGGCCACCTTGCCCTGATAAAACGCCTCGTCCTGGGTGCCTTTGGCGGGTCCGGCCAGGGCGTCCTGAGCAATCAGCGCGGCGTGGCCCAGCAGACGCGCCACGAGCAGTTGGCTCATGGCCTCCTGGAACGGGGTGGCGGCCACCGCCACGGACTCCATATCTCCCGTCATACCCTTCATGGTGAACTTGCCCAGCACCGTTCCGAAGCGCTCCATGGCCTGATGCAGGATGGAACGCTCCTCGCTCCACCCCTTGCGCTCACCCAGGGATTTCAGAAAGGCCGTCTGTTCCTCCAGGAAGCGGTTGACCAGCGCGCCGCCACTCTGGGCCAGCTTGCGCCCCACCAGGTCCAGGGCCTGAATGCCGTTGGTGCCTTCGTAGATGGGGAAGATGCGGCTATCGCGCAGGTATTGCTCCGCGGGGAAGTCGCGGGTGTACCCGGCCCCCCCAAACACCTGCATGGCCATGGAGGACACCTGCACGGCCGTATCGGAGGTATGGGCCTTGGCCATGGGGATAAACAGGCTGGAGTATCCCTCGCCGCCATGGCCATTGCCGGAGGCGCGTTCCTGATCCATCAGCGAGGCGGTAAAGAGCAGCAGCGAGCGCGCGCCTTCCACCCGGGCCTTCATATCCAGCAGCATCCGGCGCACATCCGGGTGCTGGATGATGGGCACCGCGCCCTCCTTGGGGCGGCCTTTGGACAGATGTGCCCCCTGCAGACGAGTGCGGGCATAGGCCAGGGCGTTCAGGTAAGCGGTGGACATGATGCTCACGGACTGAACCGCCACCCCGATCCGGGCGGTGTTCATCATCAGGAACATCTTGCGGATCCCCTCGCCGGGTTGCGCGCCGGCCTTGGGCTCACCGCCCACCAGCCAGCCGCGGCATTTTCCTTTTTCTCCGAAGGCCAGCGCCGCCGTCGCGGAGGCGTTAATGCCCATTTTGTGCTCGATGTTCGTGCAGACCACATCGTTGGGCTCGCCCAGGGAGCCATCCGGCTTCACCCGGACCTTGGGAATGATGAACAGGGACAATCCCCGGCTGCCCTTGGGAGCCCCCTCAATGCGCGCCAGTACCAGGTGAATTATGTTCTCCGTGATATCCTGGTCCCCCCCGGAAATGAAAATCTTGTTCCCGGTGATGGAATAGCTGCCCTCCTCGGCGGGCACGGCCTTGGTGAGGCTCATCCCCACATCGGAGCCGGCATTGGGCTCCGTAAGCACCATGGTGCCTCCCCAGGTTCCGTTCTCCATCTTGGCGCAATACAGTTCCTGCTGCTCGGGGGTGCCAAAGGCGCGGATGACCGAGGTGGCCCCCATGGACAATCCGGGGTACATGCTGAAAGCGGTGTTGGCGCCGCTCATCATCTCGGCCACGGCCACCCCCAGGGTTTGGGGGGCGCCTTGTCCGCCCAGGGACTCGGGCAGGGTCAGGGCGTTCCAGCCGTTCTCATAATACTGCTTCCATACCGCCTTAAGGGAGGCGGGAACACGCACCCCCTCCGGGGTCAGGGAGCAGCCCTCCTGGTCGCCCGGCACATACGTCGGGGCAATGATCTCAGTGGCAAAGGTATGGGCTTCCTTCAGGATCAGGCGAGCGTCTTCCTCGCTGATGTGACTGAATAATTTGTTTTTGAACAGGGTTTGCAACCCGAATTGTTCAAACAGGGAAAATTCAATTTCCCGCAGGTCCATTTTGAAGTGGGTGCTTTCCGCCATAAGGAGACTCCCTGGTATTGATGGGTAAACATCCTTGGATGGTATCTGGCGGGCCGGGGGGGAATTGCCCCCCATCGGGCCGGTGCGCCTGTAAGCGTTTACGGGGCATACAGATAACGCAAAATTCTTTTCAACAGCATTCTACCCCAATTAAACGACAGAAACATCAAAAGGGCATACAGATAGAAAGGAATCAGCCGGTGCAAGGCATACCAGGAGAAGGGGGAGAGCAGGGGCAGAACGCTGCCCCCGTAGCGCACTTGCCAGAAACGCTCCAGTCCGGAGAGCACCAGCAACCCCACCAGCACGGCGAAACCGCCGTTCATCCACATCCGCAACGGGGACCCTTGCTGACCGGGAACCCGATGTGACCACCACGCCTGCAAGGATTGCCCACGTCCGTTGCGCCGCGACCGCCACACCCGCCCTAACCGGGACATGAAATTCAGACCCAGCACCAGCAGCACCCCCAGCAGAATCATCCCCGCCAGAGCGTGCAGCCCCCGCAACGCAGGAATGGAGACCAGGTTGCTGGCGCCGGGGGAATCCAAATGGGTGATCCACTCCCCGGTGAAGGCCAGCACGACCAGGGACAGGCGCAGCCCCCAGTGGGTGAACCGTCGGAGCGCCTGCTCGGACGCCAGCAACGCGAACCGCAACCGTTCCTGGAGAATTCTCAGAGTGTCAGTGAGTGGCATCGCTCATGCTGAAGGCAAAGGAACGGGCAATGCGGGCCAGATCCCGCAGGTCTTCCGGTTTGGCCGGATCCAGGGGTTTGGCGTTAAGGGCGCTCTCCAGGCTTCCCATGCGGCCATTTTCATCCCTGGAGGAACCGTTCCAGGTGCTGGCGCTGTAAATGTCGTAATACAGCACTTGCCCCTTTTCCAGAGTGACATGATGCCGCACCGAGCCCGCGGGACCTTCTACATGCCCCAGGGCCTCCCCGGTGGCCTTATGGGGATTAAGTTCATGAAGAATGGTCGGCTGCGCCGGGTCCAGCTGATCCAGCAGCACGCCGCACCGCGCGAACAATTCCGTGGTTTCCGCCAACCGGGCCAACAGACGGCCCCCGGTGGTATTGCCCTCGTTTAGCGGCAGTCCGGTTTCCCGCTGCAGGGTTTCCACCAGCGTCGGGTCGGCGATGCGCGCTCCGGACAGGTAGGCGATGATCATGCGGGCAAACGGTCCGCATTCCATGGGCTGGCCCTGGTGACGCGGGGCCTTGATCCAGCTATACGCCCCCCGCTTTTCCGGATCCGGCAGCAGCACCGGGCCTTTGGAGGGGGGGGGTTGGGCCAGGCGGTAAAATGCCGTGACGATGGATTCCGTACCCACGGGCGTGAAACGCTCCAGGCGGCCGCCGGTGTATATCCCCGAGGGAAATATGGAGGACTCGAAGACGGCGTCGTCTTCGCCGCTGCCCACGCTGAGGAAGTCCCGGACGCCCCGGCCCAGGGTCTTGATGTGCGGATAGCGGTTCACCACCAGCAACCCGTCCTCCATCAATCCCTTGCCGATAAAATGGCGCATCTCCACCATCCACACCCGCATTTTAATCAGAAGCGCCTCGGTCAGGTTCAGGGTAACCCCCCCCGGAACCATGCACATCACCTGGGGAAACTTTCCGCCCAGCAAGGCCATCATTCGCTGCAGCAGCGACAGGTAACGCGGCGCATGCAGACTCTGCTCCCACAACCGGTTCACCTCCGAGGGGCTGAAGGGGTGGGGGAACATATGACGCGACCAATGCTGCGGGGGTTTCTGGCGCACCTCGGCGCTAATCCGCTTCACTTCGGAGTCCCCGCCGGTGTAGTCCGCCAGCGTGCCCGGGGGCAGGTAATCGGGCAGCGTGACCAGGTAAAAGTTGCGCAAATGCGCGTGGATGATGGACAGGGCGTGCAGAAACTCACGCAGCACCCGGCCGTTCTCCGCCACGTTGATCCGGGCAATCATTTCCCAGGCATTCACGGCCGCCAGGGCATGGCTGATGCTCATGTCCGCGGAAATCTGCTGGGTCAGGAAGACGGCCTCCAGCGCGGTGCGCCCCACCAGACGATGCTCGAACAATCGCGGGGGTGGGCCTTGCAGGCGAATGCCATCGGATGTCGCGGAAAGGGAGCAACCCCCTTCGACCCGGTTCAGCGGTGTCACGCTCATCGGCGGCCCTCCCCCGGGGGGGGCTTGGCCACCGCGTCATCGGGCAGGGGAAACAACTGACGGCGCAACCATTGCAACGCCACCCCGGCGGTCGCCAGCCCCAACACGCCATACCCCAGCCCATTCAGGTTTTCCCACACCATATTGCTGGAACTCCTCACGCTGCCCGGCACCAGGCCATACAACCCCAAGCCCTGATGATCCGGGTACCCGGGTTCGGAACAGCCGGTGCATGGCCCACCGGCGCCCACGCACCAGTTTTCGCCGCCATTCCAGCGGGTTGTGGCGCAACTGTTGTGCGTCACCAGCCCCTTGCATCCCAGCTTGAGCAGGCAGCCCTCCTCCCCCAGCGCACGGGCAAACCGGCCCGCGTCCAAGTCTTTCCGCCGCTCACAGGATTCACAAATGGTTTGCTCGTAATACATCAATGGGCGGAGTTTGGAGTCCAGCTTCGGAAAGCCCAGATATTCCAAATGGGCCAGCACCCCCACCAGATGCTGCGGGGGAACCGGCATTCCCGGCAATTTGATCAGGGGTGTCCGATGAATCTTGCAAAACGCCTCCATGGCGGAAACCTGTTCCGAGGACAGCGTTAGCCCTCCATAGCAGGCTTCCGTCCCCACCAGCACCACGGCCTTGGCCTCGGAGACCATCGCCCTCCAAGGACTGCCATCCTCCGCGCTCAGCAGAAAGGGATCGGGCAGGGTCTCCATAACCAGAACGGGCGCCGAGGCCTGAGCGCCCCGATTGGGCGTAAAGGTGGTGGAAAACAGCGCATCATGCCGCACCAGTTCCCAATGCGTCAGGATCAGGTCGGCGAAATCCGGCCCCGTTTGTCCCAACAGTGTCAGGAGGTTCTGATCGTTCCCCCCCTCGTTCACCCAGATCAGCCGGGGGGTTGGGGAGACTTCCGTGACGGCCAGGGCCAGTGAACGCGTGACTTGGGACACGGCCAGGCCGGCGGCGCTGGCGCCCAGCAGGCGCAATACCTGACGGCGGGACAGGCCCTTTTTGACGGGGTTCATGGCTGCAAGGGGTTCGGATTGGGGACGCACCGGATCAATTCAGTCTGGGGGTGGGTGTAAAGGAACCCGATTGGGGAGGGCTGATGTGCCAGCGGCTCCCCGCAGGTCCCTGTGGGGTTATTTTCGGAAAAACATCAAAGGTCCAAAGGGCTTAGTCCCATGGCAAGGATAGGTCTGTCAAGTTTTCGCTCCGGCCTGCACTCCCCTTCCGGGGCGGCAGGGCATGGGGCACCAGACCGAGAATGCCGACCAGCACGCCCAGGCGCCTCGGACCTCAGCGGCACCACGCATTGAATACCGATGCGGCCAAAGCCAGCCACCACGCCCGCCAGAGCCAGTTCCCCACCCGTGCCGCATGCTGGGACGGCGGCAGCAATTCCGCAACGGGAACGCCCGCACGGCCCGCCCGCCACTCCCGGACCGCATCCGCCAGCACGGCGATATGCCCCGGGTGATCCTCCACCGCAGGCACACGGTGCGGTATCAACCCGGCCGCCCGCGCCACGGCAAAATAGGTCACGCCGATCTCGTACAAGGTTTCGATGTGGTCGTTCACAAAACTCAGCGGCAGGAACACCACATGCCGCACCCCCCGCGCACCTAAAGCCTGCAAATGCTCGACGGTATAGGGCTTCAGCCACTCCGCCGGGCCCACACGACTCTGAAAACTCAGTTCGAAACGCCATTCCGGAAAACGCCGCCGCAAGCCCTCCACCGTGCGGTAGAGTTCCAGCCGGTAGGGGTCCCCCTGGGCCACATACGACTTGGGCAGTCCATGGGCGGAGCATAGCACCACGGTTTCCCCGGGCGGAGGCGCGGCGTTCGTCAAGGTTTCCCGCAGCCGCTGCGCCAGCGCGTCCAGATACCCTGGGGCGTCCGGGTAGGACCGCAGCACGGAGACCGGCCCGCGCCACCCGGCCTCCTCCAGCAGCCCCAGCATCTGCTCCAGGGACGAACCGGTGGTGGTGTAGCTAAAATGGGGATACAGGGGCAGGGCCAGGACCTCGGTTACCCCTTCGGCCACCATGCGCCGCACCGCCTCGCGGGCCTGTCCGGCCACATACCGGTGCAACAGATACACCGGCACCGCACCCTCCCCCGTCCCGGCGGCGTTTGCTCCGGGCGGAGCGGGACTTTCCCCCCGGAGAGCTGGCGCAGCACGCAACGCATTGCCAATTTTTTCCGTGGCAGCCACAATGGGGGACGCGCCGCCGATCTCGGCGTACTGCCGTGTCACCTCCACGGCGCGACGGCGGGCGATGAACCGGGCCAACCGGTTCTGAACACACTGGGGCACGGGCAGTTGAATCGTATTGGGGTCGCGCAAAATCTCGTAGAGAAACCCGGGAATCTCCTCCGGCGTGCGCGGGCCACCAAAGTTCAGCAGCGCTACGGCCTTCCGCGGTGCAGGGGCGCGGGGCGAAATGACGATGGCGGGGTTTGAACGGTTCATGAATCGGCTTGTGGCGGCTACCATTCTCGAGGATCATCGGCCCGGAGCGTTCCCGGCATTCATGTCTGCAGGCAGCATAACACATCCATAAAAGAGCCATGGTGCGACCGCGTTGGAGCGGGTTGAACTTCGACCTGAAAAATATAAACTGGCTGGCGCTGGTGCGGGGAATCTCCATCACCCCAAAGACGGGATTGTGGGGCCTGAATCTGGCCCTCGTCTCCCTGGTGGGCTATTCCATGGGTTCCATTACCGCCGAGGGCATTCAGTCCAGCCTCAGCGGTCGCACGCCCGCCGTGCAGGTCCGCGCCACGAGCACCCTGCGGCAGAAGCCGCGCCCCGTGCGGGACCTGACCAGCTTTGAATCCATTCTCCAGGCCAACATCTTCCACGCCCGGCGCACCACCCTTTCCACGGGAGGATCGGGCGAGGTGGCTGTGGCCGCCGGGGATGCGCCTCTCCCCCTGAACCTGACCCTCACCGGTGTCTTGATGGCCGGTCCCATCCGGTTTGCCATGGTGGTTGGCCCGGATGGCCATAAGGAACTGGTGTATCAGGAGGGCGACTGCATTCCCGGGGGGAGCAACCACCCCAGCGATGCCTGCTCCAGCGCCCAAGGCCAGGTCAATGCGGTCACCCGCAGCGAACTGAAGGTGGCCTATCAGGGCAAGCTGTATACGTATGAGATCACCGCCAGAACAGGAAACGGCACCAGCGCCAAACCCGCGCCCAAAACCGCATCCAATGGCCGGCCCACCCCGGCCCCCGCCGCCCCCAATACACCGCAAGGACAGCCCTTCCCCTCCACCCGCAATGGAAACAACATTGAAATGCGGGTGCCCGGCGCGGATGTGAGCAAGGCATTTGAAAACTTCGCCGAAGTGCTCAAGCAGGCGCGGGTGGTGCCCTTCACCTCCGGGGATCTGAACGGCTTTCAGATCCGTGACATCGTCCCCGGCAGTGTGTTTCACCAGATCGGCCTCCAAAACATGGATGTGATTCGATCCTTGAACGGGGAGGCCATCACTACCGCCGATCAGGCTCTGCGCCTGATGACCGCGTTCCGCAACGAGCGCAATATCCGGCTGGAGGTGCGCCGGGGGGCCGAGGACCTGGCCCTCAACTACAATATCGAATAACGCCGGTGGAAACCCCGACGTGCCCTCGTATTTATGGCGCTCTAGCATCCCCTTCGCCTGTTCACCCGGCTCTTGGGGGTCTGTCCTTTATGTGCTGTCTCCGCCGGGCCAATCTGCATATCCCTGTTTGAAAGCGAAGGCACCCGGCCAGTGAATTTCCCCCGTTTTCCCCCCGGGCGGAATCGGGCTGTGCGAACGCGGCCTCAGTCCCCCTTGAGCGAACCCTGCCAGGGTGCTTCCGCCAGGGAGGCGGGCGGGGGATTTTCCAGGGCTTGCAACCGCTCCATTTCCTCCAGCGCCCGCCGGGCCTGGGCGGCCTTGCGCTCCTTCTTTCCCAGACGGCCCTCCAGGGGATCGAGCAGCCCGAAGGAAACGTTGATGGGCTGAAAGCGCACGGGGTCCCCCTGAACCAGATAGCGCACCAGCGCGCCGGTGAGGGTATTGGGCGAGGGGCGGGGCAGGTCGCGACCCGTCAGGCGCGCCGCCAGCTGCTTGGCCGCGTACAGTCCCATGGCCGTGGATTCCATGTAGCCTTCCACCCCGGTGATCTGCCCGGCGAACACCAGCCGGGGCTCGGAGCGCAAGGCCAGTGTCTCGTCCAGCAACCGCGGCGCATTGAGAAAGGTATTGCGGTGCAGCGAACCCAGCCGGGCAAACTCCGCCTGCTCCAGTCCGGGAATCTGGCGGAACACCCGGCGCTGTTCGGGCCAGGTCATCTTGGTCTGAAATCCCACCAGGCTATATAGCGACCCCAGCAGATTGTCCTGCCGGAGCTGCACCACGGCGAACGGGGGGTGCCCCGTGCGGGGATCGGGCAGACCCACGGGCTTCATGGGACCGAAGGCCAGCGTCATCTCGCCCCGCTCCACCATCACTTCGATGGGCAGACAGCCCTCGAAGGGCCTCAGATCCTCGAAGGCGTGAAAGGCCACCTTTTCCGCCCCGGCCACGGCGCGCACGAAGTTCAGATACTGCTCCCGGCTCAGGGGACAATTGAGATAATCCGCCTCCCCCTTGCCATAGCGGGAAGCGCGAAAGGCCACGCCCATATCGATGCTGTCCGCGGTCACCACCGGGGCAATGGCGTCATGGAAATAGAGGCACTCCGCCCCCACCCAGGGGGTCAGAGCCCGGCTCAGCGCGGGTGAGGTGAGCGGACCGGAGGCGACAATCACGGCCGCGTGCCGCTTCAGCAAAAGCTCCAGGTCGCTCACCTCCTCGCGCACCACCCGCACCTGGGGCAGGGACGCCACCGCACGGGTGACGGATTGGGAAAACACCTCCCGGTCCACCGCCAGCGCCTGGCCCGCAGGCACTGCGGCGGGCCCGGCCCGGTCCAGAATCAGCGAGCCCTGCAGCCGCAGTTCCGCCTTCAGCAGCCCATGGGCATTCTCCACCTGAACGCTCTTGAAGGAGTTGGAGCACACCAGTTCGGCAAAGTCCCCCCCCTGGTGAGCCTCCGTCATTCGCTCCGGCCGCATTTCGTACACGGTGACCGGCACTCCCCGCCGGGCCAACTGCCAGACCGCCTCACTGCCGGCGAACCCCGCGCCGATCACGGCCACATCCTGTTTCATAGGAGTCCTCTCCGGGTGGTGTTTCTGGAACGGGGGCTGATCCCCGGGCGGTCACCCGGGTAGACGCCCGTGGCCACGCCCGCCGGGGTTTTGGTCCCGGGACCTTTCCCGTCCTGGATTTTCTGCTAGGTTGTTTGGAGGCGGCCATGCCGAGACTCCAGAATTTTCCAGTGTACCTTGCATACCCCGGGGAGCAAACCCGGCCGGGCAGAGGGGACCATGGATGACCGGATATTATACAGTCTGAATACCCCGCTGCTGGTGGTGAGCGAAGCGGGCCGGGTCGTGCGCGGGAACACGCCCGCGGGCAATTTCTGGCGCCTGTCCGCCGCGCGGCTGACCGGGTATGATCTGCGCCGCCTGTTTGGGGAGACCAGCCCACTGCCCGGGTGGGTGGATCGGACCATCCGGGAGGAGGTATCCTTCGCCACCGAGGATCTCCGGTTCGAGCCCTCGGATGGACCGCCCGCTCTGCTCCGGGTGCAAATTGACCCGCTGTTTACCCCTGGGCGCCGTGCGGATTCGGCCCTGGTCTTGTTCTGGGATTTGACGCGCCACGAGGCCCTGCGCGCCGATGCCCAGCAACGCCAGCTCATGGACGCGGTTTCCGGACTGGTGCGGCGGCTGGCGCATGAACTGCGCAACCCCCTGGGCGGCATGAAGGGCGCCACGCAACTGCTGGCCCGCCAATTCACCCACCAGCCGGAGGTGGCCGAATATGGGCAGGTGATCCTGAAGGAACTGGAACGCCTGGAACGGCTGGTGAAGAACTTGCAAGCCCAAGGGCAGGAGACGCCCCTGCGGCTTTCCACCTTCAACCTGCATCAATTGCTGGATGAGGTGATCTGGTTCGAGCGCAACGCGGATGCGCCCGTGACCTTCGAACGGATCTTTGATCCCTCCCTGCCGGAGTTGACCGCGGACCGGGACCGGATTTACCAGGTGTTGCTGAACCTGGTGCGCAATGCGGTGCAGGCCAGTCCCGGGGGTGGCACGGTGCGCCTGTCCACCACCCAGGCCGGACCGTGGAAGGACTCGGACCTGCTTCCCCAACCCGGGGGAATGTACTTTCGCGTGGACGTGGAGGATCAGGGCCCGGGAATTGCTCCGGAGTTATGGCCCCGGCTTTTTACGCCGTTTTTCACCACGAAACCCGGGGGCAGCGGGCTTGGACTCTCCATCAGCCACCAGATTGCACGGTTGCATGGCGGTATTTTGCGGCACAAACCCTTGGAGAAAGGCGCGGGATTTGTTCTTTTGCTCCCCATGCTTGAGCCCTCCAAAACCGCCTGAGTGGCGTAAATGAGAACGGTCTCACCCGATTCATTAAAGATTCAAACCACTTGCGCCGATAAGTATTTGACATCGGCATGCCTTTTGTGGCAAGACTTGTTCGGTTCCATCATTTTATTTTCATCGGATTGCGGTTCCTGATGATTTGAGATCCAGGGATGAAAAACTTCGTTCAGACGCTACTGCTGTTGACCCTTTTTGCCGGACTGGCCCTCGGGCTGGCCTCCTGCCAGAAAGAAGCGGATCCGGACCTCGTGTCCGCCCAGGAATATTCCGCGAGCCTGACCAATCTGGGTGTGGAAAAAGGTGAGTTGCGAGGACGAATTCTGTTCCCCCACGAGTATACCCAGCGCAGCGCGGTATTCACCCTGAATGGCAATACCTTTGTCACGCTTCCGGATGGCCGGTTCAGGATAAAGGGCGTTCCCGCCGGCGAGATCACGCTGGAAATCATCGAAAAGGGATACGATCCCCTGACCCTGAGGGTGGCGGTGCAACCCGGCACGATCACCACCATGACGCCTCAGCGGCTGGTGATGGCCCGGGGCCGCGTTTTGGGCCGGATGATAGACGAGAAGGGACGATCCGCCGAGGGTATCACCGTGCGGCTGATTCCCTCCGGTAAGCGCGTGGTGACGGATAAGGATGGCATCTTCCAGTTCATGGCTGTTCCGGAAGGACGGCACATCCTGACCTTGGACGATAAGGTGTTCTTCATGGCCAACCGGCGCGTGGACCTGAACCGGGATGAGGCGCGCAACATGGGCAACATCGAAATTTTCCGCCAGCAAACCAGCCAGTCCCGGGCGGTTGGACAACGCACACCGTAATTCCCGCCCGCCTCACACCCGTGTTCCGCGCCAGAGGTTTCATTGCCCGCGCCCCTGCAAGCGCGACCGCCCCTGGAGACCCATGGCCGACCCCCGATCCGACCCCCGACCCGACCCCGCAGCTACACTCCCCTTGTCCCTGGCCACCCGGTTGGCGAGCACCGCCGATATGCGGCACATGGATGCCCACGCCATAGAGACGCTCGGCCTGCCGGCCCGGCTGCTGATGGAGAACGCGGCGCAGGCCGTGGCGGCCGTGGTGCAATCCCGGCTGGCCGAGTGCGCCCTGCGCGGTCCCGTGGTGGTGTGCTGCGGTACGGGAAACAACGGGGGTGACGGCTATGCCGTGGCGCGCCTGTTGGCGAATGCGGGGGTGGATACCCGGGTGATCGCCCTGGGGGCGCTTCAGGGGGGCGATGCGGCCGCCAACGCTCTCGCATGGGAACGCTTTGGCGCCGTGCTTCCCTGGAGCGGCACACCGGAGAAAGCCCGGCACACCCTGACTCAGGCCGCCGTGCTGGTGGATGCCCTGTTTGGCACGGGTCTGACCCGGGAGATCACCGGCGCGGCCGCGGAGTTGGTGACGGCCTTTAATGCCGCGCCTGCTCCGTTCAAGGTGGCTGTGGACCTGCCCTCCGGCGTGTCGGGCGACACGGGGGCCGTCCTGGGTGTGGCGGCCCGCTGCACGGATACGGTGACGTTTCAGGTGGGCAAACTCGGCGCGTACCTGCATCCGGGTGCGGGATACGCGGGCCGGATTCATGTGGCGCCGATCTCCATTGCAGAGCATTGGACGCCCAGCGCCCCCCGGAATTATCTGCTCACCGAGGCGTTTGCGGCGGCTCTGCTGCCCCACCGGCCTGCCGATGGTCACAAGGGCACCTTTGGGCATCTGTTGGCCCTCTGCGGATCGGCCGGCATGGGCGGCGCGGCCCTGCTGGCGGGCCGGGGGGCGTTGCGCACGGGTGTGGGATTGATTACCCTGGGCGTGCCCCGCACGCTGCGCGATGCCTTTGTCTGTCAGACCCCCGAATTGATGACCCTCAGCGCCCCCGAGGGCGATGGCGATACCCTGGACGATGCCCAGGCGCCCTTCTTTCTAAAGGAAGCCGCCACCCGCAACGCTGTGGCCCTGGGATGCGGCCTGGGGCGAACGCCGGGCACGGCGGCCTTTGTCCGGAAGGTGACAGGCGCATTGACCCAGCCCCTGGTGCTGGATGCCGACGGACTGTTTGCGTTGTCTCAGGAGTCGCTGCGGACCCGCCCCGGCCCAACGATTATCAC
>Ga0224495_10002001_pt1 | contig 13719 bp, 11 predicted proteins | sample SF_Jul11_sed_USG_FD_168128 | JGI IMG/M metagenome (GOLD analysis project Ga0224495, IMG submission 168128) | Sediment microbial communities from San Francisco Bay, California, United States - SF_Jul11_sed_USGS_4_1 | ecosystem: Environmental > Aquatic > Marine > Sediment | place: USA: California... | reverse complement strand
GAAAATAGTCGGGAAAATCGAGTTTGAGCCTGAGCCAACAGATATCCTCACGGATAAATGGGGGCAGAAAGTAGCGCACTATCATTATGCCGGTGTAAAAAATGCTGAATTTATTACCTCTTCAATGAAGGTCAAAGCCAGGCTTTATAATACCAAATATTTCATCTTTCCTGAAAGAGTGGGTGGTCTAAAAGAGATCCCCAAAGAGATAAAGGCTAAATATTTAGCGGATGATACCAAATTCTCAATTTCTGACCCCTTCATTCAGAGTTCAGCCACAGAGGCTTTGGGAGAGGAAAAAAACCCATACTGGATTGCAAGAAAGCTCTATGATTATGTTCAGGAAAAGATGTTCTATGAATTAGTCGGTGGGTGGAATATCGCACCTACGGTTCTGAAAAGGGGTTCTGGTTCCTGTTCCGAATATAGCTTCGTCTATATTGCTTTATGCAGAGCAGCAGGTCTGCCTGCCAGATATGCCGGCTCTGTGGCTATCAGAGGGGATGATGCCTCAACCGATGATGTTTTCCATCGCTGGTGTGAAGTCTATCTGCCCAATTACGGCTGGATACCAGTTGACCCCTCAGGAGGAGACCAGCCCTCGCCTGAAGCCCAGGCTGCATATTTCGGGAATTTAGCCAACAGATATCTTATCACCACCGTGGGAGGGGGCGGCTCAGAATATCTGGAGTGGGGTTATAATTCCAATGAGACCTGGACTTCAAAGGGAAGATGCAAAGTTTATGCCGAGCATATAGGTGAATGGTCACCTTTATCGGAGAATGATTTATCAGCAGAAGAGAAGATGGAGATCGGAAAAACCTTTCAGCCTAAGAAATAAATTGTGTTGGGGCCTCCCGCCGTTGGCGGGGCTGTGCGCCTACTTGCTTACAAAAAACCGCAGACTAAAAGTCTGCGGCTACCACTTCAATCTAAAAAGTAGTTCGTAGCGTCGGGCTTAATACCCGACGAAAAAAAACGTCCGGGATAAACACCGGACGTTACTGTACTCAAAATCACTTTATGGACAATACCGGAATTGTCCTTTAGTATCTTTTAATAAGTCTCCCTGTAATACTGATCCCTGAAATCCTCTATCTTGGCTTTCCTTTTTATGTTTCCAAACCATAAGTTATAATAATCCAGCTGCTTTTTGCGAAGCAAATCCAGGCTTAAAGAATCTTTCTCAACCTGAAATAAGGAATCATCAACCATTGTTTTAGAAATTAGCTGAAGTACATATGTCCCGTTGTTTAATTTAATTGGTCGGCTTATGGGATTTCCCTTCTCCAGAGCAAAGGCAGTACCAGTGAACTCTGGTTGCTGTCCAATCCCCGGTATATATGAGCTCCTGCTGAACTCCTCGCTGTCTTTTACTTTCTCATTATATTTATTGACTACCTTTACAAAACTCTCCCCTTTTAAAACCTCGTCATATATCTTCATCCCTTTTTCGTAAGCTAATTCATATTGTTTTTGATTTATAAGAATTTTTTTAATATAAGGCTCAGATTCGGAGAAAGAAGCGATACCAGCCGGTCTTCTCTCCTTCACCTGGACAACGTAGAAGAAAAGCCTGGCATCTATTGGTTCGCTTATCTTACCTGCTTTGTTCTCAAAAGCAAATTGGCTTACCTCCTCTGACATTCCCAGATTAGGGATAAAACCTCCTTTAACAAACACATCGCTTTCCTTAACGGTTAGTTTTTCCTCCTCTGCGGCTTTATCCAAACCTGCTTTTCTGGCTTTTTGCACGAATGATTCTATTTGTTCCTTAAGCTGAGAAAGGGTTTCATCTGAAAGCTCTATTTTCATCGATAGATGACTGAGCCTGGCTTCTTCTACTCCTTTGGATTTCCTTTTCTCCAAAACTTTTATCAGGTGCAGGCTGTATTCAGATCTGACAGGTTCAGAGACCTCTCCTGGTTTTAAAGCAAAGGCAACCTCGTTAAAAGGATTTCTCATCGAACCTTCTTTAACCCAACCCAGATCACCACCCTTTTTATTGGAGGCCTGATCCTGGGAGTATTCCTCAGCCATTTCACCAAAATCCGCTCCATTTAATATCTCCTCTCTGATCTCAAGCATTCGGGCTCTTAGTTTTTCCTCATCTTCCTTGGAAGGGCTTTTAGGAAACTCGATGAATTTTATAATCGCCCTTTCTACCATGTTAAATTTATCTTTGTTGTCCTTATAATAATTCTGCATTTCCTCCTGAGTGATCTCAATCTCCCCGGCAGGGAACTCCTCTATGGGGATTAATGTATAATTAACTCTGGCTTTTTGAGTATCCTCCACATACTTGCTATAGACTTCCTGATCATGAATACGCACTGCCCCGATAATGTTTTCCTGTAATTTGGCTACCAAAAGCTGGCTTCTAACATAACCTTCCACTTGTCCCCAGGGAATTCGGGGATCGGAAAGTGCTTGAATATATTTATTATAATCGAATTTCCCGTTTGTTAGAAAAACCTCGCTTTGCATTATCTCCTTTGGAGGAAACCTTTTCATAAACTCATACAATTCCTTATCTGTAACAGTTATATCCCTTTTTTTAATCTCCTGGGTAATAAGGGTTTGATCGACCATATCAGACCAGACCTGTTCTCTTAAATTTTTGGTAAAATCATCCGTTATCCCCTCCTCACCCTTCTCTGCCTCTTTGAGCTTCACCTCATACAGGTACTGAAAGTTTTGGACTGGTATCTTCTCGCCGTTTATCACCGCAATAAGTCCCTCAGTTGATTTGCGGCCGGTAAACTGCATCCCCCAAGCAAAAACTATAGTCCCTACAAAAGCTGCAATGACAATCCAGAGTATGGAGCGGGTCATCTTGCGCATTGATTTCATCATATTCTGCATAATTATTTTACTCCTTGTCGAATTATCTATAAGGTTTATCAATACTGCACGAAGACTAATATAATTTGTAATCGTCAAATGGCAAGAGGTTTTTGAAGCTGAGAATATGAGATTATTTCAGGCTCCCTTTCGATTGATAGACTTGACTTGTCTAAACACTATGCTTATAATTTGTCAAGCGCAGTAACTCACAAAAGCTGTATTAAGAAAAGTAATAGTACCTGAAAATTTAACTTTAAACGCAGATAAAGATGAACGAAAAGGATTTAGCTCTTCACTATGTTTGTACCAGAGAACAGGCAAAAGAAATGGTGAAAAACCTTACCCGTTTCTGGATTTCAAATTGCGGCTGCCGGGAGAGCCATGGGAAATGCTCCCGTTCGAGAATGGATTTATGTCTGTCCTTTCGAGATGATATAGGAACCAGCGGTTCGGGCAAAAAAGAAATCTCACTGGATGAGGTCAATGATATTTTCAAGGAGACAGAAGATAAACATTTAGTTACCAGACCCTTTAGAAACGAAAAGAATATGGCAGAAGCTGCTGGAATTTGTTTTTGTTGTGATGACTGCTGTGGTTATTTTTTGAACCCGGAGGAAAGATGTGACAAGGGTGACTTCATCGAGAAAACTGACATGGATTTATGCAACAACTGCGGAGAATGCGAACAAGTCTGTTATTTCAAAGCCAGGAAAATGGATTCAGATGAACTTTTTGTAGATAGAAGCAATTGCTATGGCTGTGGATTGTGTCTGGATATATGCCCGCTGGATTGTATCGAGATGGTAAAGAGAAATTAATTTGAATAGTAGGGGTTCAAAATTTTTAACCCCTACTATTTTTGGTGGAACAGACCTCTTGTTTGTTCTGAACAGGTGCTCCAAACGGATTCTTGGAATTGGAAGAAAAAAAGGGGAGGGGACCCCGCTGAAGCGGGATTTCGCAAAACTCAACAAGTCCCTCTCCTACGAAAGAATAGAGGCTGAAGCCCTCCGCTTGAGGACAGAACAATGTTTCGCTGGTCGTTGGTCTCCTGACCGACGACCTTTTCTTCGTTGGTGAGAATACCAACGAAGAACCAACGATGTCCTGTCCCTATGCTAATTACTTCTTTTCCTCTTCCTTAATCCTTCTCACCGAATTGGACTGGCATTTGGGGCAGGCTCGTTCTATTAAAGGACCCTTTGGATCAAAGGGCATCATAAATTCATGCCCGCAGGCTAAACATTTGAATTTGGTTTCTTCTGGCATAGAGAATACAGTTTAAAAGTTTGAAGTTTTCTCTCTGGGTTCGATGAATCGAATCCCAGCAATTCTATTTTATACTATCATTGCGAGCGACTGTAATGAGCGAAGCAATCCTTCCACCATTAGGAGATTGCTTCGTCGTTCCCTTCGGGAACTCCTCGCAATAACTAAAAAAGCAGGAGGGGATCCTCGCCTTTGTCGGGATTTCGTAAACTCAACAAACCCCTCCCCTACGCGATTAATCTACGTTCACAAGCAACGTGTGATGGTTATGTCTTTTTTCTTTTTCCTTTTTTTATTTTCCTTTTTCCTCAGGCTACTGCCTTGGCAGTCACCTTTACTTTCTTTGTACCCTTCGGTTTCAGGTCAGACAGGGCTTGTTTGGTGAACTCTATCTCCTCTTTAGTTACTTTTCTCATCATCTCATCCACCCTTCTCATCACTTTAGCAAATTTTTGCCCTTCTGCTGCACTGATCCATTCCAACTGTAGCCTTTCCGGACGAATCCCTTTTTTCTCCAATTTATCCCAGAGTCTTTCCACTCTTCGCTGGGTCCACCGGTTAGCATCGATATAATGACAATCAGCAAAATGACACCCGGAGACTAAAACTAAAGGGGCACCTTTTTGGAAAGCATACAGCACAAAATGCTCATCTACCCTGCCTGAACACATCGTCTTTATCAACCTGGGAGAGGTAGGATACTGCAATCTGGAGATTCCTGCCATATCTCCACCCGCATAGGAGCACCAGTTACAGGCGAAAACCACTACTTTCTCCTCCGGATTCTCATCCAGGATAGCATCTATCTGAGATATGATCTGTCTGTCTGTGAAATGACGCATGGTAACCGCGCCAAAAGGACATTCAGCTCCACAGGTCCCGCATCCGGCACAGGCTGCCTCGATTATCTCTGCAGGAATTTTCTTCTCCCGGTCCACACTAATACATTTGAAAGGACAGGCTCGATAACAGATCTCGCAGGCAGTGCACATTTCCTTATCTACCATTGAGGTGATAGCTTCTACTTTCAATTTATTCTTGGATAAGATGATCCCGGCTCGTGCAGCTGCTGCAGAAGCTTGAGTTACTGAATCCTTTATGTCCTTGGGAGATTCTGCTACACCTGCAAAGAAAACTCCTTTGGTCGGGGCATCAATAGGTTTCAATTTGGGATGTGACTCCATATAGAAACCATCCTGAGTTCGAGAAAGAGTTAGAAGCTGCTGGACTGGATCGTTTTTAAATCGGGGCACATATCCGATTGATAAAACCACCATATCCAGGTTATATTTTTCAATCTTCCCGGCAGTTGTGTTCTCCACGGTCAATAAAAGATTTTTTGTCTCTGGATCCTCTTCTATGTCACCTGGTATCCCGCGAATATATTTAACTCCACCCTCTTTACTTCGCTTGAACAGATCTTCAAATCCTTTACCAAAAGCACGGATGTCCATATAGAAGACTTTAATCTCGATATCCGGATAGTGGTCCTTGAGGAGAACTGTATCCTTGACTGTATTCATACAGCAGATATTACTGCAATAGGGATTACCTCTTTTCTCCGAACGGGAGCCAACGCACTGGATAAACCCAATGGTTTTAGGAGTCAGGTGGTCCGTGGGTCTGATAAAATGCCCCTGGGTAGGGCCACCGGCACAGATAAGTCTTTCGAATTCCAGGCTGGTGATGACATTATCGAACCTGGTATAACCGTATTCATCTAACTGAGTGGGGTCATAAACCTCCAGACCTGTTCCCACGATGACTGTTCCCACCTCCACCTCTACTAACTCGTCCTGCATATCATAGTTGATACATTTCTTCTCGCACACCTCGACACATTTTCCACAGGCTATGGGATTATTGCCCAGACAGTTATTCATATTTATGACATAGGTAGAGGGAACAGCCTGAGGAAGCTGCATATAAATAGCTTTGCGGGAGGAGAAACCCATCTGATATTCATCCGGAATTACAACCGGGCATACTTTAGCACATTCTCCGCAGGCATTGCAGAGAGTTTCATCTACATATTTTGCTTTTTTCCTGATGGTTACCTTGAAATTCCCCACATATCCTGATACTTTTTCTACTTCGCTGTAGGTGTAGAGCTTAACCTTAGGATGTCGACCGACATCCATCATCTTCGGACCCAGTATTCATATGGAGCAGTCCATGGTAGGATAGGTTTTATCTATCTGTGCCATTACCCCGCCAATGGAAGGTTCTTTTTCCACTAAATAAACCTGATATCCGGTATCTGCTAAATCCAGCGCTGCCTGTATTCCGGCTACACCTCCACCGATAACCAGTGCTTTATTGGTAACCGGAACCTCCTTTTCAATCTGCGGCTCCAGAAACCGTGCACGGGCAACTCCAATCTTCACCATATCCTTTGCCTTATCCGTAGCCGCTTTCCTGTCGTGCAGGTGTACCCAGGAACAGTGTTCCCTCAAATTCACCATCTCAAAAAGATAAGGGTTTAAACCCACATCTGCGATACAGGCTCTGAAAGTGGGTTCATGCATTCGGGGAGAGCAGGATGCGACTACCACCCGATTCAGATTATGCTCTTTTACATGCTTTTTGATCTCGTTCTGACCCGGATCTGCACAGGTATATTTGTTCAAAACCGCTACCTTAACATCCGGCAGAGTCTCTGCATATTTTCGCACCTCCTCACAATCTAAAGAACCAGCGATATTCAACCCGCATTCACATACGAAAACCCCAACCCTGAGTTCCTCAGCTCCTCTGGATAGAACTTCAGACAATTTCATTCACCTCCTAAGGCATTAGCCAAAAAAGTGGTTAAATCTATGACTTTCAGTTTTAATTCCTCTGGATAATTTATCTCACTCTGGGCACATAAAAAGTGTATCTGACACTTGGGACAGAAAGTTATCAAGGTCTCAGCTCCGGTTGATTTTGCCTCCTTTAACCTTTCCAGCTGAATCTGTTTGGAATACTGGGTACAGTTCATCCAGGAGCTGGTTCCACAGCACATCGCATTTTTGCCCGACCTTTTCATCTCCACGAATTCAATCCCGGGGATGGAATTGATTATCTCTCTGGGATTATCATAGATGTTCGAGAACCTTCCCAATCTACACGGGTCCTGGTAAGTTACCTTCCCCTTCACCGGCTTGAGTTTTATTTCTCCGGAAGATAGTTTATCCGGGAGAAGCTCTGATATATGCACCACCTCAAAATCGAATTTACCCAGATAATTGGGATATTCACTCTTAAAACAGGCATACCCTTCCGGACAGGAGAGCACTATTTTTTTGACACCTGCTTTTTTGAACTCGGCTATATTATGCTGGGCTAATTTCTTGAAATTCTCCACATCCCCTGACCACAACAGGTCATGACCACAGCATCTCTCGTTAGGTAAAACCTGAGGCTCTATTCTCAGTAAATTCAAAATTTTCAAAGTGGAACGAGCAATATCCAGGGAGTTGGCTTTTATATTGGAGAAGAATAAATCAAAATATGGCAGACATCCCACAAAGTAGAGGTATTCGCTATCCTTTGAGGTTTTCAAATCAGGCCTGATCCAATCTAATCTTTTCTGATTCAGATTTGGTGCAGTCATTATCTTCATCAGTGATTGAATCGCACCACCGTGAGAGCATATCCCCTCTTTTCCCTCTCCACGGGCATCAACCCTGAGCAATCTAATAAACTCAATGAAATTGACGTCTGAAGGGCATCTCTCGTGGCACATCTTGCAGGTAAGACAGTTCCAGATTCTGCAATCATCCAGGACTTTATCCTCCCGGGTAATGGTTTCGCCCACGATTCTTCTGGGAGAGAAGTCTCCGTCAAAAAGAGCTACCGGACAGACTGCCGTACATTTTCCGCAATCCAGGCAATAATAAGCTTTAGTCTTTTTTATTATATCTTTTATCATATCTATTTGTTCTCGTTTATAAGCCTTAAGGGGCTGGGACCAATTTTCCTGATCCCGCCAACAAATTCCTTAATCACTGAATCCAGCTTCCCATCCTCGGAAAAAAAGTCCAGCTCCAATCTCAGCCTTTTCGGCTCTATCCCCAGAAGATGGATCAAGGATTGGGCGATTTTATATTCCTCTGCTGCATTTCTGTTACCAAAATTATAATGACATTTCCCTTCGGGACAGCCAAAAGCTATAATCCCATCTGCACCTTTTTCAAAAGCTTTTAAGATCAAAGCCGAGTTAATCCTGCCCGAGCACATCAGTTTGATCAATTTGAAATCCGGAAAATCCTCCACGGCGTTGATCTCGTTTTTACCGACGCCGCACCAGTGGCAGGCAAAGGCAACCACCTTGGGTTTAAAATCTTTTTTTTCTTCACTCATATTTTTTAACCTATTCCTGGTTCAAACAGCTTTCCAGCATTTGCTCAATTCTTTTATCTGTAAAATGCCGGGCTTTAATCGCACCGGTAGTACAGATTGCCACACAGGTTCCGCAACCCTTGCATATGCTCTCGTCTATCTCCGAGACAACCAATCCTTCTTTAACCGGCTTTAAGGTTATAGCTTTGTACTCGCAGACCTTTTCACATTTGCCACAACCCCTGCACATATCCTTATCCACAAAGCAGGTAATAGGTTCCAGAGCCAGGGTGAGCTGGTTTTCCTTCTCCTCTTCATCTCTCCAGGAGATAACCACTTCCTCAGACCTTTTATCCCGCGGAAGTTTCATAGGATCTGTCGGGACTCTTAAGATAAATTCTGGAACTCTGCCGATCTCCTGTGCCTCTTTATGAGGGAAGCTTAGCATCACCAGTCTCTTACTGCAGCCAGCCACGCATTCCTGGCACTCCACACAGGGACCGCATCTCAGGCATCTCTTAGCTTCCGCTATAGCCTGTTCCTCAGTGAAACAAAGGTCGACTTCCTCGAAAGAATTCAATCTTTTTTCAATTGACAATTTAGGAAAGTGATTTCTTTCTATTGGTTTTTCCCCCTCGATCTCCAGCCTGAATCCCCATTCTCTAACTTCAGACGAAGAATGGGTAATTTTCTTTAAATCCTTATGTTTAAGGTACCTGTTTATGGAACGGGCTACAAAATGGCCATGCGCGATAGCATCTACTACCGTATTGGGACCTGACATAGCATCTCCGCCAGCAAAAAATCCTTGAATATTAGTAGCAAAAGTCACTGGATCTACTTCAAATGTATCCCACTTGCTGAGCTTGAACTCGTGATCTTTGGGAAGGAAAGAGAGATCCGGTTTCTGGCTGATAGAGGGAATTATGACATCTGCTTCAATGACAAATTCCGAGCCCTCCAGGGGAACGGGTTTTCTTCTTCCGCTCTCATCCGGCTCACCCAGCCTCATCTTGATACATTCCATTCCAGCAACCTTTCCCTTTTTACCCAGTATCTTAACCGGAGCTGCCAAATAATGTATTTTCACTCCTTCTTTTTCGGCTTCTTCAATCTCGGACACATTTGCCGGCATCTCTTTTCTGGACCTTCGGTAAACCACGAAGACTTCATCGCAGCCTAATCTCAAAGCAGTTCTGGAAGCATCGATAGCAGAGTTACCTCCGCCGATTACTATCACTTTTCTTCCAGGTTTTTTGTGGTCTCCGGAGTTTACATTTCTTAGGAAATCCACACAGTCGATAAATCCTTGGTAATCGTTTTCCCCCGGCACGTTTAATTTCAATCCCTGGTGTGCACCTACTGCTATGAAGAACGCTTTAAATCCTTGCTCCATTAATTCATCGAATCCTACATCTTTTCCGACTTTAACTCCAAGTCTGATCTCCACTCCTAAATCCGTGATGTTTTCTATTTCCTTGTTTATGATCTCTCGTGGCAACCTGTAGGATGGTATGCCTGCAGTGAGCATTCCACCGGCAAATGGTAATTTCTCGAAAACGGTAACTCCATACCCTAATCTAATCAGATCGTTGGCACAGGTTAAGCCAGCAGGTCCGGATCCGACAATGGCAATTTTTTCATCACTTATCCTTGCTATCGGTTCAGCTCTTTTAACGCTTTTTTTAAGCTCCCAGTCTGCAACAAACCTCTTCAGGGCACAAATAGCCACCGACTCATCCACTTTCCTCCGGTTACATTCTGATTCACAGGGATGGGTACACACTCTTCCGCAGATCCCGGGAAGTGGATTATCTTTTTTTATCAGATCCAAAGCCTCCTGAAACTTACCTGCTACTATCAGCCCGATATAAGCTTTGACCTGAATCCCTGCCGGACAGGCTACTCTGCAGGAAGAGGGCTCGAGTCGGCTAATGGTGTGCACATCAGAGGAAAGCCGTGGAAAGAAAAGCTTTATCTTCTCTTTTTTTAAAGTGGTTTCTAACCTATACATTTACACTTTTCTCCTGTTTAGCCAAAAACTCTTTGCCGTATTTATATCCCCTCTCGAATGCTTTCAGATTCAAATCCATTAATCTCTGGGGAACTGAGTTAGCCACAGCTTTTCTGGCTGCCTCCTCAGTTATCAATCCTGTAATGACAGTGAAAAAGCCGAACATCACTATATTAGCGATTATTTTGTTCCCCAGCTCTTCGGAGATTCTGGCAGAAGGTATGGAATATATCTTAATCCTTCCCCTGGGAGGATTAGGTTTAACCAGATCTTCGTCTATAAGTAACATACCATCTTCACTCAGATTAGATTCAAATCTGGAATATCCTTCTTGTGACATAGCTACGAGTATATTGGGGATAGTAATATAAGGATATAAAACCTGATCCTCTGAGACCACCACCTGGGCACTGCAGGAACTACCTCTTGCCTCCGGACCAAAGCTTTGGGTTAAGGTAGCGAATTTATTGTCGTATATGGATGCGGCTTTACCTATAATGTATCCCATCCTGATAACACCCTGTCCTCCAAAACCAGAAATTCTTATCTCAGTCATTTGGACCTCCATACTCTCTGAATTTTTCTCCTAATACCTTTTTGTTCCAAGCGTTTAAGGAATCCAGAAAAGTGGGTCTTTCTATGTCCACGAACTTACCAACGATGATCTTATCTTGATAACCGATATCCAGCTCTCTGGTATCAGCTCCGTGCTTGATAATAGCGTTATCGTGGTAGAATTTCATAAGGTCAAGACCATCGCCTAATCTGTTGCGACGAGCATAAATGGTAGAACAGGGAGCGATGATCTCTATAAAAGAAAATCCCTTTTTATTTATAGCTTCTTCTATGGATTTGGCTAATCTGCGCACATGTAAACAGGTCCAGCGAGCCACATATACTGCCCCGCATGAAGCTGCTAAATGAGGCAGATTGAAGGGGCGTTCGTAATTTCCATAGGGAGAAGTTGAGGTGATAGCTGTCAAGGGTGTGGTTGCTGCAGTCTGTCCTCCGGTCATAGCATAGACGAAATTATTTATGCACAGAACCACCAGATCCATATTCCTTCTGGCTGAATGGATTAGATGATTCCCTCCGATTCCTGCTATATCACCATCTCCGCTTATTACCACCACTTTCAGTTTGGGGTTTCCCAATTTCAAGCCAGTAGCAAAAGGTAAGGCTCTTCCATGAGTGGAATGAAAGGAATCCAGTTTAACATAACCTGCTATTCTACCTGAACATCCAATCCCTGAAACCACACAGATATGGTCTAACGGTATGTTAACTTTCTCCAGAGCAGTAGCAAATGAGGTTAATGCCGTACCTATTCCGCAGGTAGAACACCAGATATGAGGAATCCGATCCATCCTCAAAATCTTTGCCATTGGATGTTCTTCTGCTTTCTGGGGAGTTTTTCCTATAACCTGTGTTTCGCTCATCTGACCGCCTCCTTTATAGCTTTATAAATATCCTCAGGGTCGTGCACCCATCCACCGCCATGCGGAACCAGATAAACCTCGGCTTGACCTTTAGCTGACCTTTCCACCTCCAGAACTATCTGCCCGTAATTCATCTCCGGAACTACAAAAGCTTTGATCTTCTTTGCCAGCTGGTAAATTCTTTTTTCCGGAAAGGGCCAGACCACAATGAGTCTTAATACTCCAACTTTAATCCCCTCTTTTCTTGCTTTTTGAATTGCCGGTATGGCTACTCGGGAGCTGATTCCATAAGAGAGAAGAATGACTTCTGCATCGCCTGTATTCTCTTCTTCGAACTCGACTATCTTGTCTTGGTTCAGCCTTATCTTATCCACTAATCTTCTTACCAATTTCTCCTGAGTTTGCCAGTTCATCACCGGATATCCTTTTTCATCGTGGGTTAAACCGGTAATATGAATTTTGTATCCGTCTCCGGCTTTTATTATCTGTGGCACTAAATCTTTTTCGGGTTTGAAAGGCAGGTATTCCGCCGGTGAAAGAGTGGTATATCTTCTGGGTTCTAATTCTATCTGGTCGGCAGGTGGAATTATAACCTTTTCAGTCATATGTCCTACACATTCATCTGACATAACAAATGTGGGTACCCTGTATTTTTCTGATAAGTTAAAAGCCTTGATGGTGAACTCAAAGCACTCCTGTGGCGAATTGGGGGATAAGGCTATGATCTCGTAATCGCCGTGTGAACCCCATCTTACCTGCATCATATCAGCCTGACCCGGTAGGGTGGGAAGGCCGGTAGAAGGTCCCCCCCGCTGGACATTGATGATCACACAGGGTGCCTCCATCATTGCAGCAAGACCAATGTTCTCCATCATCAGGGAAAATCCCGGACCGGAGGTAACGGTCATTGCTTTTGCCCCGGACCAGGCAGCACCAACAACTGCTGCCATAGAAGCTAATTCATCTTCCATCTGGATGAAAATTCCGCCTATGGTGGGGAACCTCTCTGTCATTCGTTCCACCACCTCAGTGGAGGGTGTAATGGGGTAGCCCGCTACGAAATTGCAACCTGCAGCCAGAGCACCCTCTGAACAGGCATGGTCACCATCCAGATAGTGTGCTCCGGTTAACACATTCTTGGGATTAGCTTTCAACTTTATCCACCTCCTTTTCAGTTACCCAGATAGCAAATTCAGGGCATAGCATCTCACATAGCCCGCATTTTACACAATCATCCGGTTTTTTGACTACAGGTGGGTGATAACCTTTTGAGTTAAATTCTATGGAAAGTTCCAGTACTTCTCTGGGGCAGTATTCCACGCAAAATGAACACCCTTTACATCTTTCCCAGACTATGTGTAACTCCCCGTGAGGAATCTGTATCTTATCAGCATCTAAGGGCTTGCGCCAGAACTTCATCTTCATTCCTCCAGATAAAATTTGCTTGCTAATATACATACGTATTTAATATAAACAATACCAATTTTGTCATGTTTTTCTCTTTAACTCTTTATCTTATCTTCTTTCGTGCCTTTTTAGACTTTTTTATAATCTTCTTCTTTGGTATCATTTTTATTTTACCTTTCTTTTCAGCTTTTGCCTTTGTTTTACCCTTTGTAACCTTGGTTTTTCTTTTTTCTAATTCGTATTTCATTAAACTCGCAACCTCAGATGGACTTTCAGCTACTTTAATACCTACTTTATTAAAAGCAGTTATTTTCTCGGCGGCAGTACCACTTCCACCGGAAATTATAGCTCCTGCATGTCCCATTCTCTTGCCTGGTGGAGCTGTTCTACCAGCTATAAATGCTACCACTGGTTTGG
>Ga0224495_10002000_pt1 | contig 13721 bp, 6 predicted proteins | sample SF_Jul11_sed_USG_FD_168128 | JGI IMG/M metagenome (GOLD analysis project Ga0224495, IMG submission 168128) | Sediment microbial communities from San Francisco Bay, California, United States - SF_Jul11_sed_USGS_4_1 | ecosystem: Environmental > Aquatic > Marine > Sediment | place: USA: California... | reverse complement strand
AAAACAGGAAACATTGATCGATAAAGAGTTTACTGGACTACGCTAAGAGCGTTCGTAAAAATACCAACCTGATTGCTAAGAAGCTTACCGATAAGCAGTTGAAGAGAAAGGTGAAAACTTTCTGGGGAGCTCCATTACCAGCTTTTATTTGCTTTACCGCTTTTTATGATGAGCACTGGCATCACCGGGGACAATTGTATACTTACCTGAGGTTATTAGGTATAAAACCTCCGGATTTATACGATTATAAATAGAATATAGAAAAAGGCTGTTTTTAATAATCTAACTAAGGATTTCTAGGTTTTGCTTAATCCCGAAGTTGTGATTTATCAGCTATCTTAATCATTAAGATTTGAAGGATAATAAATATAAAGTCTATCTTGAAGTTGACAATAAAGGCTGGTGTATGGCTCACGTAAGTGAGCTGCCTGGCTGTTTTATCTGGGCTAAAACGCAAAAGAAAGCTTTGAGCAGATTGCCCCGGACAATTAGTGATTTTTTAGTTTTTTTGAAGAGAAATGGTGAGAAGGGTTTGAGAGTTCCCGGGCATATCGAACTTGAGGTAGTCGAGACTCAAAAAGGAACCTGTCCTGTCTGGAGCGGAAGCAAAGCCGCCTTGTTTTCCTATGATTTGATTCCACCCACAAATGATTTAGTCAAAAAATGTTTAAGATGGATGAGATATAATCGAGTAGAGCTTTTATCCGGGATAACCAAATTACCTGAAGAGGTATTAGACTGGAAACCGGATAAGGAAACCCGCTCCATTAGAGAAACCTTAAACCATTTAGCCAATGTAGAGTGGTGGTATCTTTCAAGACTCAGAGACTTCAAAGAGCTTTACCTGGTAGAAGATTATCCCGTAAAGAAGATCTTTGAAAAATTGAAAAAGATCAGACAGATAGCTGTAAAGATTTTAAAAAATCTTACCCCTGCTGATAGAGAGAGAATCAATATCCCTAAAAAATATGCTACCTATAAGGACGAGAAATGGGCTGCCCGAAAAGTTCTCAGAAGATTTTTAGAGCACGAGAGAGAGCATATTGAAACGATAGCTAAAACGCTAAAATTATATAAAAAACTGTCCTGAAAAATATCTTTTATTAAGAATCCCAAAAAGTTTATTTTGAGGTCTTAAAATGGCCTATATCCAGTGACTTCTTTTTCTTAAGAGTCGAAAGAGAATAATTCCAGCCAGAAACCCTCCTATGTGGGCAAACCAGGCAATCCCTCCACCACCCGAAACACCCAGGGTAGTGGAAGCATAGATTAACTGCAGGATAAACCAGAAACCTAAAACAAAGAATGCCGGAATACTCACAACTCTTATAAAGAACCCGAAGAAAACCAGAGTCAGTATCTTTGCATAAGGGAATTCGATCATATAAGCACCCAGTATACCAGCAATAGCACCGGATGCCCCTACCATAGGAAGTTGAGAGTTCGGAGACATAAATATATGAGCAAAACTGGCAGCTAATCCCGAAACTATATATAATATAAGAAACCTGAGGTGTCCTAATCTTTCTTCTATATTATCCCCGAAGATCCATAAATACAGCATATTACCCAGAAGATGCCAGAGTCCACCATGCAAGAACATTGCGGTGAAAAGGGTCAAGGTAAATGGGAAAGTAGAATAAGGCGTCACCCTTTCTCCGTGCATGATCTGGTCGGGAATTGCACCGTATTTCAGTATAAAGCCCTCAAAATCTGCCCCCAGGGAAAGCTGATAAAAAAAGACCAGAATATTAATCGAAAGAATTATTGTGGTTACTATCGGCTTTTTCTGCGAGGGGATATTATCTCTTAAAGGAATCATATAACCCTTTTTTTTATTGAACTTTTTACTCTACGATTTTAAACTTATTCCTTACTACCTTTTCATTCCCCATCCTGTCTTTTGCCTTTATAACCACCTCGTGCCATCCCGCTTCCGTAATTCCCAATGGTCTTGAAATTAATATATACTTTTCAGGGTCATATTCTGCGATTAACCACTCTCCATCTAAAAAGACCTCTATATCCTGCTCGTTTCCTATTCCGGAAAGATCGTCTTTAATACGGGTAGAGATAATCAGATCTTTACTTTTTATTTGCTGACCGGATCCGGGAAAAACCTTACTGATTTCTGGAGTTTTAAGGTCCTCTAATAGTATATAGCTTGAAAAATATCTTGTTTTACCGGAAATAAACCCATTTAACGTGTCGATTTCCTGTCCTGTAAAAGTGAAAGTATCATCTTCGAATTTATATAAACCTGTTTTGAAAGGATTGCAGTCCTTTCCTTTATAAGAGATTGAGACTCTGGCTGGTTTAGCCAGGGGGTAGGTAGCTGGGTGAAAAGAATATAAAGCGCTTTTCAAATCTTGATTTCGCTTTTCTGGTTTTTCAAGCTTCTCAATTTTCAGACCAATCATTTTCGAAACAGAGCCCGGGGTTATTTCTACTTTTGCCTCGCCATCCAGACTCTCCACCATGGTTTCAACACTCCCCTTAGCTGCAAATATATCAACATACTTCACCTCTCTTTTATCACTGCCAGAGACATCCGTTGCCATAATATCGAGCAAAACCCCGGGAAAATATGATTCGGAATATGGAAATATAAAATCGTAACTTTTTTCGTTTACCTGCCTGGTTGAAAGTGGGAGTATTCTCTGATTACCTGATTGTAGAAAAACTTCAGGCGTATTTTTGAGAATCTGGTTAAATGAAATTCTGAAAATCCAGTTACTATCTTTAAGATAAAATTCTATTTCAGGATTAAGTTTATTTTGCTTCTTCTTTGCTGAAATTTCATCTAATCTATGCAAAAGATACGCATAATCCGATTCGATGCTCTGCTCATCGCCTACCTTGATTCTTAATATTCCTGGTTCCTCTGGTAAATCATCTAATTGAATTTTAAATCCATTGGGACTGTTTTCTGGTTTACTGTGACTTAATTTACTCCAGGAGATACCATCCAGTGGAGAAACTTCAACTGTAATCTTTTTAATCTTCCCGTTTCCTTTTAATTTTCCACCAATGATATATTCTGACTCATCCTTCTGGAGAAAAAGCTCGGACACTTCTGGCTTCTTAGCATTTCTTATCAGTATCTTTGCCCGGGAGAAATTGCTTGAAGCATCCTGAGCCAGGATATTAAATTGATAAAGGGTGTCCTTTTCAAAATCAAGCACTCCCTGATTAAAAGTATAATACAAGGGCAGATCGTTTCCCTTATCTAAGTAGAGCTTGTAGAACTCTATTTTATCTTTCCGCAAAAGTTCAAAATCCCTGTCCAGTTCCACCTTCCAGGTATTCTCAAAATCAAAACAATCGTATTTGGAAGAAAATACCAGAACAGTATCCCGGTAAAGTTCTATCCTGTAAATACCAAATCTGTTTCCTCTCTCTTCCATCTTATCGAAAACTAACACCTCCACACCTATTCGCCCCTCCACAACTGGAACCTCTTTTAATCGGAAAATCCCTCCTTTGGAATCGAAACTCAGAGGATAGATCTTGTAATCCTCAGAACCGTCCACATAGGAGTTAATATTTAAAGGTCTCAGCAGTATGCTCTGTAATACTGGAGGTATGGTATCCTGAATTGTGACTCCGTTAGTTAAAGGATTTAAAAGTCTGTTATTCTCATCTCTTAACTCAAAATGAAGATGTGGATCGCCAGTACCGGATTCACCTGAATACCCGATAAGCTCTCCCTTCTCTATCTGGATCTTCTCCTCTAAAAATATATCTGTTTTATATTTTTTATTCTGAACTTGAGTTTCAGTAACCAGTTTTTTCAGTTTTTCTGAAAACTCAGACAGATGGGCATATACGGTGAGCTTTCCATCCGGATGTTTCAGGTAGACTGCTTTACCGTATCCCCACCAGGAGGCAACCAGCCTGTAGACCCAGCCGGATTTAACGGCAAAAACTTCCAAGCCTGTCTTCTCACCGGTTTTAAAATCTATCCCGGAATGAAAATGAAAGCTCCTGTGATCTGCAAAAATGGAGGATATCCCCTTATTTTCTTTTAAAGGCAAAAAGTGCTCTTCTTCTGCAAAAATTATCTGGGGTATTGCCAAAAACCAGGCAAGGCAGAATAATAGTTTTATCATATTTCTCAATAAAAGATTCATTTTTGAGATGTCAAACTATTTGAATTTCTATTTCTTGGTGGTGTGTGGGAATCTTATCCTATCCTCTGGCGAAGGAAGTTCGTTTGAGGGATGAAGATTACAGTATTCTTTAGGTTCAGTTCTCTCGGTGAAAAGGTCTGTGGCAGTATGGGGACATCTGCTGGTAGCCAAAAGTCCGCTCTCCAGACAGACGGTTCTCAACAACACTCCTTCGGGTTTCTGGAAATCTAAAATCACCATCTTCGAAGTGGCAAATTTCATAAACTCTGTCCAGATAGGTAATGCTACTTCTGCTCCGGTTCCATGTTTACCCATAGAGGTCTTGTCATCAAAACCTACCCACACTCCAACGGTTATCTGTGGAGTAAAACCTATAAACCAGGTGTCCATATTCTCATCTGTGGTCCCGGTCTTTCCACCAGCTGGTCTATCAAATCCCCACAGACGAGAAGGATATCCGGTTCCCTCATTTATAACCGTCTGCAACATGGATGTCATTATATAAGCAGTCTGAGGATCTAAAACCTCCTCCTTTTTAACCGAGTTATTATTTTCCAGGATTTTACCATACCTGTCAGTTATCGAGATTATGGACCTTGGCTTTACTCCTACGCCACCATTGGGAAAAACACTGTAAGCAGAAACAAGTTCCAGAAGGTTTACCTCTGAGACACCCAGAGATATAGAGGGATATGGCTCAAGAAAAGAATTTACTCCCATATGGTGTGCATATTTTATAGCTTCCTGTGGAGTGATTTTCTGTATAAGTTTAACCGAGATAACATTCCTGGAAATTCTTAAAGCCTCTCTTAAAGTCATGGGACCCAGGTAGAGAGTATCGAAATTCTGTGGATTCCACTCCCCTCCATCCCCTGCCTGAAGAATAACCGGGGTATCGTATATTATATCAGTGGGATTAAAACCGTTCTCCAGAGCTGCAGTCCAGACGAAGGGTTTAAAAGCAGATCCTGGCTGCCTTTGAGCTTGAACTGCACGGTTATATTCACTTCTGGAAAAGTCTTTACCTCCCACCAGAACTAAAATATCTCCGTTGCGATTGTCGATGGCAACTAAAGCCGATTGAAGCTCCTTGAATACTTTTCTCGTTTTCCTTTTTCCATTTAAAGTATCGACTACTATAGTAGTGTAAAGCTCCTCGTCTAAGGTATGGAGTGCTTCAAAGTTCTTTTGCTGAATAGCTAACTGGGCATCTATTATCTCCTCAGCTATTTTCTGCATTTTTACATTCAGGGTAGTATAAACAGAAAGACCTCCCTGATAGAGACTTTCCTCACCATATACCTCGATAAGATATTTTCTGATCATCTCGGAAAAATAGTCTCCTGTTTCCATTTTAAGGGAAGATGGTTTTAATTCCAGAGGTAAAGTTTTTAAGCTGTCACATCCCTGCTTGCTAAGCTTTCCATATTCCACCATCGCTTTTAGAACTAAACTTCTTCTTCCCAGTGCTAAATCCGGTTGTTCTAAAGGCGAATAACGGTTGGGAGCTTTTAAAATACCCACTAATAGAGCGCATTCAGGCAAAGTTAATTCCTGAGCTTTTTTGCTGAAATAAGCCTGGGCAGCTGCTTGAATACCATGAGCCCCCTTGCCAAAATAACATTGATTCAAATACATCTCCAGTATTTCACTCTTGGAGTAAGTCCTCTCGATTTTTATAGCAGTTAAAGCTTCCTTGATCTTGCGGGAAAGGGTCTGCTCTGGGGTTAAGAAAAGTGTTCGAGATAACTGCTGGGTAATGGTGGACGCTCCTTGTTTTATCTTACCGTGAACCATATTGCTAACCAAAGCTCGGGTGATTCCCATTAGATCTATGCCCCAGTGATGATAGAATTTTCTGTCCTCAATGGATAAAAGAGCATCTCCTAAATATGGAGGAAGCTCCTTCAGGGGGACTAAGGTTCTCCTCTCAATGTAAAACTCTTTGATCAGCGTGCTGTCAGCAGCATAGAGTTTAGTGGAAAGACTCGGCTCGATATTGTGCAGCTGGGATAGCGAGGGAAGGTCCTTTTTATAGATATTGTAAATTATGACTAAGATCAAGCCCATGAATACCAGAATCCCCGCAATTACAGAGAGCAGGATGTAAAGCCTTTTTTTATTTCGAATTTTTAACATGATTTAAATTTAAATAATCCGACCCGAAAGTGTCAAGCTAAAAAGGTTTTTCAAATTTGGCTTGCTTTTCTGTCTCGAGTATTTTATATAAAATCGAAAAGAATAAAGTGACAAGGTATCTATGTGTATTATTTTCTTTGATTAGTTGCCAATGCTTCATCAAAAGGTTAATTTTTAAAGTAGTTACGTTTGTAGGAGAATAAATGTTAGGAGTAAAAAAACAGTTGGAGTTGATAAAAAGAGGTACGATAGAGATAATTCCGGAAGAGGAGCTGGTAAGAAAACTGGAAAGTTCATTAAAACAAAACAAACCTCTCAGAATAAAGATGGGGTTTGACCCTACTGCTCCGGATATACATTTAGGTCACACGGTTGGGATCAGAAAGCTGAAACAGTTTCAGGACTTAGGCCATCAGGTTCTGCTCATAATAGGAGATTATACCGGAATGGTAGGTGACCCTTCAGGTCGTTCCGAGACCAGACCTCAGCTCAGCTATGAGAAAATCAGAAAAAATGCAGAGACCTATCAAAAACAGTTTTTCAAGATACTGGTTAAAGAGAAAACCGAAATCCATTTTAATGGAGAATGGTTCTCCAGGATGAGCTTCCAGGATATAATGGGTTTAGCTTCGAAGTTCACCCTGGCCCGGATACTGGAAAGGGATGATTTTACCGAGAGATTTAAGAATCAAAACCCCATTAGCCTGCATGAGCTTTTCTACCCGCTAATGCAGGCTTATGACTCTGTGGCGATCAAAGCGGATTTAGAGGTAGGTGCAACCGAGCAGAAATTTAATCTTTTAACCGCCAGGCAGTTTCAGGAACAATCCGGTCAGGAGCCGCAGGTTATTCTAACCATCCCGGTTCTCGCCGGGACTGATGGCCTTCAGAGGATGAGTAAATCCACAGGCAACTATATTGGAATAGACGAATCCCCTGGCGAGATCTTCGGGAAGATTATGTCTATTCCGGATGAGCTGATCTATCCTTATTATGAGTTATTAACTGATATCCCTGAAGATGAATTGCTCAAGATAAAAAAGGAACTGGAAACCAGGGAAATAAACCCTATGCTCTGGAAAAAGAGGTTGGGAAAAGAACTTGTCACCCTGTATCATTCGCAAAAAGAAGCCAACAACGCTCAAACTGAATTCGATAAGATATTTTCCAAAAAAGAGCTTCCGGAAAAAATAGAACTATTCCATTTGAAATCTGACCAGCCAAAAATATGGGTAGTAAAGCTATTAACTGAAACCGGACTTTGTGCCTCATCCTCGGAAGCACGCAGATTAATCAAGCAGGGTGGACTGTACATAGACCATCAAAGAATTAAAGATGAAAATCTTCAGGTGGACTTAAAAGGGGAAAAATTGCTTAAGGTGGGCAAAAGGAAATTCCTGAAAATTGTGAGAGATTGAATTTAGCAGGGTTTCAGATTTCTGAATTCCTGCTTATTAACAGTACGGGGGCAGTTCTTTGCTTGTATTCTAGATGATAAGAGGAATAAACAGATTTCTGCGATTTTAAATAAAGGGGTAAAACTATTTTTCAAACAAGCGTTCAACTACATTTTTAAAGATGACAGTTGCCTGCCAATAAAAATTTTATTCAATCATAAGCTTGAATTGCTAACACTATCCAGGGTGGTATTAATCGAAAAAAATCCTCAAATTATTAACTTTTTCCTTGACAACAACTTATCAGGTGCTTTAATTAATTAAAAAAATGAGGGGAAATGAGTTTTAAAGGATTAAAAACAGAGGTGGGAGATTTTAAATCCTTCAAAGGGCTTTCGAGTAGTTTTTTTTGTTTCTCCCGAAAAATTAAAAATTTAAATCTAAATCCGACATTTTCTCTGGTCCATTTATTTAATGGACTATGATAAAGGAGGTGAGCATCAAGATTAGAAGTGAGGTTTTGTATCAGAAAATCTTTTAATTAATTATTAAAGGAGGAAAAACTGATGAGAAAAATAGTTTGCTTGGTTCTGACAGTTCTTTTAACTATTGCCGTTTTCGCCACAGTAGCTTTTACTAAAGCCAGGAAAGAGGAAAATATTCATAAACCAGCTTATCTGCAAAAACTTGAACCTGTTACAGGCTCAGGAGAATTCCCGGAAGTAGTGCTGCCCAGAGTAAAAGCTGTTCGTCCAGCAGCGGAGGACTTTCAAAGGGAAATCCTTGATAAGAAAGGCTGGACAAAAGAGAAATTGGAAGAGATAAAATCTGATGTTTTATCCCCGGAATCCGAGCCATTAGAACAGGAACCGTTCTACTGCAGGGTAAGAAATCAGGAAGGATCTTGCTGTTATTATAATGATGATAGACCCTACTGGTATTGTTATGGGCAGATAGGATATGCCACCTACCTTGATTTAGACAAAAACTATTTTACCAACTGCCCCTATCCGCTTTATCCATTCGGAATCACCAACGTGCAAATGTTCTGGTATGCAGAAGATGCTGTAACTATAATAGCCGAGGGCAGAATTTACAGTGTGGATTATTCTGATGGCTCTTATCCCGATTCACAGATTTTCCGTAGTGCGAAATTCGATACCTTGAATTTTGTAGGAGGATTTGGCTCAGTGAATATCAATCTACGCGATACTTTCTGTGTCTATGAACCTTTCTTTGCAGCTTTTATGTTTATGAACAGTGACGATTTCCTTGATACGGTTTACTGCCCCTCTGCCACACAGATGCTAAAAATCTCACCCCTCTGGGAGAATTCAGGCAGACAGTTCCAGTGCTACTGGGGTCCTTATACCGAGTTCACGGGCGAGCCTTATTATGGCTGGTTTGATGTGGTTACAAACGGGATAGCCAGTGGTGTTATGAGAATAGAGGTATTCGGCTATACTGCAGATCAGAATGACTGTCCACCGCCACAGGAGACCTGGTATTACAAGAACCCTTATGAGCCATATGCACCTTGCGGGGTCCCTGATTTCAACCAGTATCAGATGCCGGGACAGGCATTTTGCGGACCCACTGCCGGTGCTAACTCTATCTGGTGGTTTGCTGCCAGAGGAGATTTCGAACCATCCTGGGGTGGATTTGATCCGACGGACGTGCCTAATCTTATAAATGAGTTAGCCATCCTGGCTGGCACGAACCCGATAAATGGAACTGAATGCGATAGCTTGCAGGACGCTATCATCCAGACGGTTTATAATCACGGCGGCTGGTATTTCGAGGAAACCACAGTTTACGCTCCTGATTTCTGGTATTTACAAAAAGAGCTAAGAGATTGCGAGGATGTCATTCTGCTTTTGGGCTTCTGGCAGACAACCGATGGCGGAAGCACCTGGCACAGATTTGGAGGTCATTTCGTTAGCTTGGCAGGAGTGGATATTTTCAATCTTAAATTTGCCTTAAGCGACCCTGCCCTGGATAATCATGAAGTTGGTGGCAGCCTCGGAATAGTCTGCGGAACACATACTCCGGCGAACGATCCCATTGACCATAATACCGGAATTACCTCTTATGATGCATATATTGTGGCTTGGCCCTCAGTAAGTCCGGGTGGAACTCTTTATCTGCCAGATTATTTGGTTGATTGGGCCGATTTCCAGGATCAGAATTTCCGGACTGTACATCAAATTTATCACAGCACTTATGATCAGGCATACCCGGTTGCGGTGGAGATAGAGCAGGCTATTGTGGTATCACCTGGACTCAAGGAGTTCTCCGAACAGGTTAACAGCAGTAAAGCTTACGAAATCGAGAATAATCATGGAGGAATAGAAGCCTTTGATGTAAGTTTAGGAGCCGGATATACCTATGGACTGTATTACGGAAGCTTTATTGCCGGAACTTCCCAGTTAGATCTGAACTGCGATTACGGAGATTATTACCCAGCTTCTACTTTCGTACCCTCTGGTCTACCGGTGATAGATACCTTCACCATAACAGGTAAAGCAGGTAATTACTCCATTCAGCAGGTCACCTACAAATTCACGCATCGATCTTATCCCGAACTGAAAATCACCAAATATGCTTTCGGATTCTGGGTCCCCGAGGGCGGTGTGGAAAATTGTGAGTATGTAATTGAAGATGTATTTGTTATGGAAAATGCTTCCTCTTCCGATTTTATAGGTTTACAAACCGGGATGCTTTTTGATTACGATATTGGCGCTTCCAATGCCTGTGATGTGGATTTTGATCAGAAACATCAATCAATGTGGATGTGGGAAGACACTGCAGTGGATACCGTATTCGGCTTAACCAAAGTACCTGCAGTAGCAGGAGATATGGCTATGACTGGCTGGGGCTTAAACAACGATGGACGAATCTATGATGGCCAATACTTTGATTCTCTGAAGATATGGATGGAAAGCGGTACCTGGCAGGTAGATTATCCTGGAATTACTGATGACAAATCCCTGCTCATTGCAGACAAGAGCTTCGATTTAATTGTTGGTCAAAAGCATCTGGAGAAGTGGATTAAATGGGGTTATGGTAATCCTATCTTAACGGGAGGAGATATTAACTGGCGTCAGTTCCTCTATGATGTATTACATCAACAGGGATATTTCCGCGGGGATGTGAACCAAGACAGAAAATTAAGCATCTCCGATATCGTTTACCTGGTGCATTATCTAATGAGAAGCGGAGCAGAACCTTACGAGTTCGTTGATCAGGGTAATGTTAATAATGACGATAGCGTATCGGTGTCAGATATCGTTTATTTAATCAATAACCTCTTCAAGTTCGGACCTGCTCCCATTGACAGGAACCGTTTCTTCATTCAATCACCTTATGTAGATTCCACTTATAAATCATTGGGAATCAGAGAACCTGGTCTTTTTGGAGAACCTGACTGGATGAACCTCGGACGATAACGGAACAAGCAGAATGTGAAAAACCCTCCCGTTGAAAACGGGAGGGTTTTTTTTATTCCCAGAAAACTATAAGTGATATTAAAATCTCTAATATCATTTATTTAATAAATTTCCTCATTAAAAACGAATCCGCATCCAACAGCTAAAAATCAAATGTCTATTTTGATACGTCACAAAACATTATCCTATCTTTATTTATTAAATACCTTTATGGAACATATCATAAAATACCATGAGAAATCAAAAAAGTAGTTGCATTTTCAATAATTTCTACTATTATAATATTAAAGAGGGGGGGGAAATTTCTTTCAAATATGTGGAGGCTTTATGCTTAAAAAAATCATATTTTCGGGAATCCTTCTTTTCTTTGTTTTATCCTGTCCCCTCATTGCCCAGACCATAATCAAAGATGATTTCAGGGTAAACGATGATTACGACATCGGCGGCTCCAGTCAAAAACACCCTGCTATAGCTATGGACCATAATGGGAATTTTGTGGTAGTTTGGCTGGATGAAAGGAATGCGGATTTGGATATTTATGGTCAGAGGTTCGACCGTTTTGGAAATCCGTTATGTGATAATTTTAAAGTTAATGATACAAAATTTATTAGACATATTAATTATGTTGACGTTGCAATGGATTCGGATGGTGACTTTGTGGTAGTATGGCAGGATAGTAGAAATAACAAGTATGATATTTATGCTCAGATATACAATTCGACTGGTTCTCCAGTTGGGAGTAATTTCCAGGTCAATAATGATATATTAAATTCATCTCATTACTTCCCTTCTATATCAATGACTCCTTCAGGTGAATTCATAGTTACCTGGATTATTAGATTAGAGAATGATTTTTATATATACGGTCAAAGATACTCAGCAAAAGGAGGGAAAATATATGATAATTTTGAAATAGTTAATCTTCAAAAAACAAAATTTGATCCAAAACCTCCCAGTGTAGCTATAAATCCTAAAGGTGATTTCGTGGTAACCTGGGGAGCCTTAATCTACAATCAGGATATGAAAGAAACTCACAGTGAAATTCATGCAATTCGGATTAGTTCAAAAAATGAGATTTTGTGTTCTGAATTCAAGGTTAATGATAGCGATAGTTTAGCCTCCCCTGCAAACCCTGATGTTGCCATTGATGCTTGTGGTGATTTTGTTATCACCTGGTTGGAAGGTACCTCAGGTTTAGATGGTATCTTTGCTCAGAAATATAGTTTTAAAGGAGAAGCATTAGGTTCAAATTTCAAAGTGAATTCAACTGGACGATCATTCATAAAATTCCCCAAGGTAACAATGAATCTATCCAAGGAATTCACTATTGCATGGGTTGAGTTAAGGGATATGCTGAATATTTACATCCAACATTATAACCACCAAGGTGAACCTGTGGGGAATAATTTAAAAGTCACAGATTTCGGTCAAACCTGGGGTCCAACAAATATAGACATAGCTGGGAACCCTTCAGGTTGCTTGGCTCTGGTATGGGACAGATATGAATGTACGTCTGATAATGAGATATTTGTGACACTTCTGAATAATAAAATGGAAATCGTACAAGAGACAGTGAAAGCCGATTATGACTATGGCAGTTCTTCGCAGAAAAACCCTGCTATAACTGCAAGCTCCTCAGATCGCTTTGCTATCTCCTGGAACGATATAAGACTGTGCAACAAGGATGTTTTTACTCAAAAGTTTAATTCTTCCGGAGAATTTTTGGGACTTAATTCTAAAGTGAATCAGCAAAGTTACGGGTCTTCATCTTCGATCTCGATGGATAGTACAGGTAATTCAGTTATAGCTTTTTTGGGAAATGATTGGATTTACGTTCAGAGATATGACTATAATGGAGGAAAGTTAGGAGAAAATACTTTTGTGAATGATGAACCGATGCCTCCTTATTTATTTGCCCCTGATGTGGCTATGGGCTTACAGGGGGATTTTGTGGTAGTATGGCCTCAGTTTATGGTACCCGCTTCAGGTATATTTGCCCAACTTTTTGATACTCATGGTAATAAGTTAGACTCTAATTTCATTGTAAATGAATATTTATATTCTCCAGAATTTAGCCGTCCAGTAAAAATATCAAAATCTGATAATGGTAATTTTGTAGTTGTCTGGGAAGCTCCTTGTTACTACACTAACCAGTCAGAGATATGGGGGCAGTTATATAATTCTTCTGGAGATAGGATTGGAGATAATTTTATGATAAGCGATTCCACAGTAAGTTTGTCGAATTACTATCCGGATGTGGGAATGGATCAAAGTGGGAATTTTGTAGTTTCTTGGTTTGGTGCAGGAAATATATTGATTCAGAGATTCACAGCGGATGGCTCTAAAATTGGTGCGATTATTAAAGCAATTGATTTTAGTGGTATGAAACCCTCTGAACTTGCACTAACCGTGAAATCTAATGGCGAATTCTTAGTTGCCTGGCAAGATTATCGAAACGATAACCTGGATATCTATGCCCAGAGATTTGATGCAGAGGGAAATCCCTTAGGCGATAACTTCAGGGTCAACAGTGATGAAGGAGACAATGTCCAGCAATCTCCTGTAGTGGCAGCGGATGATAAAAACTACTACTTCGCCTGGGT
>Ga0224495_10001999_pt1 | contig 13726 bp, 13 predicted proteins | sample SF_Jul11_sed_USG_FD_168128 | JGI IMG/M metagenome (GOLD analysis project Ga0224495, IMG submission 168128) | Sediment microbial communities from San Francisco Bay, California, United States - SF_Jul11_sed_USGS_4_1 | ecosystem: Environmental > Aquatic > Marine > Sediment | place: USA: California... | reverse complement strand
GCGCGTGATGTCGGCGGCGAAGGCGCGCGCCTCGTCGGTATCGTAACGCTTGCCCAGCATGATCAGCGCATCACCGAGGCCGGTAAAGCCCAACCCGACACGGCGTTTGTTCGCTGCTTCCTGCTGCTGCTCGGGCAGCGGCCATGCAGTCACGTCGAGCACGTTGTCCAGCATGCGCACCGCGACGCGCACCAGTTGCTTGAAGGGTTCGTAATCGAAACCTGCATGCACGGTAAACGGGTTGACCACCATGTGGGTCAGGTTGATCGAACCGAGGCAACAGCAACCGTAGGGCGGCAACGGTTGTTCCGCGCAGGGATTGGTCGCCTCGATCACTTCGCAATAGGACAGGTTGTTGTCGCGGTTCATCAGGTCGATGAACAGCACACCCGGCTCGGCGTGGTCGTAGGTGCTCTCGATGATCTGCTTCCACAGGTCGGCAGCTTTTACTTTGCGGTATACCCACTTGCCATCGGCGCGTTGTGTCGCACCGGCTTCCATAATCGCGGCAGAGGGAGCTGCGGCATGCACCAGTTCAAATTCCTGGTCGGCCTCGACGGCCTGCATCAGTGCATCGGTCACGCCAACCGAGATGTTGAAGTTGCGCAGGTCGCCCTTATCCTTGGCGCTGATGAATTTTTCGATATCGGGATGGTCGCAGCGCAGCACGCCCATCTGCGCGCCACGCCGCGCACCGGCGGATTCAACCGTCTCGCAGGAACGGTCGAACACGCGCATGTAGGAAATCGGGCCGCTGGCGCGCGAGTTGGTGCCTTTGACATGCGCGCCTTCGGGGCGGATGGTCGAAAAATCGTAGCCGACACCGCCGCCGCGCCGCATCGTTTCAGCAGCCTGCTGCAGCGCATCATAAATGCCCGGCCTGCCGTCCTCGTCGAGGCCGGAGATTGCATCGCCGACCGGTTGCACAAAGCAATTGATCAGCGTCGCCTGTATTTTCAGGCCGGCGGCGGAATTGATGCGGCCCGCGGGAACGAACCCGCTCTCCTGCGCATTGAAGAATACTTCCTCCCAATGCGCGCGCTGATCGGGTTTTTCCGCCTGCGCCAATCCGCGTGCCACGCGGCGACGCACATCGGCGAGTGATTTTTCACCGGGTTCGGCGTACTTTTCCAGCAAGACTTCGGTGCTGATTTCCTGTGTCATCGTGCCGGCTCCTTCAGTGGCAGGGTTCTCCGATATTTTTTTTGCGAGGTCGCCCAATATTTTTTTTGTAGATGCGGGTATATCAGAATCGCTACAGGTTGCTGCATGAGAAGCGCTTTCAATTTCTATCACAATGTCACTCCCTGATAAGACGCGGGATACTTTGTCCCAATAAAAGCAAAAACCACTATAGGTAGTGGTTTGGCTGTCGAATTTTGACTAATTGTAGGGGGTGACCGGGGTTTTGCAAGTGAAATTTTGTGGGAAATTAATTCGTTCGGCACTACAGTAACTTAAGTGACCCCGACCCGAACAGGGCACGCATTTTGCAGGCATAGATTCCGGTTTAAGAGTCACGCTTGTCAGTGGGATTTTGCTTTGCCGGCAGGTCAGATTTCCCGACCAACGCGCTGCGGAACTCCTCGAGCCTCCCGTGGAAATCGTCCTCGCAGCGGAGGGATGTTTCTAGTTCTCTCCCAGCAGATTGACCAGGCCATCCAGACCGACAAAGTTCAGCGCATAACTGGCCTGTACTCTTACCACCGGCTTGGCATGGTAGGCAATGCTGACGCCCGCCTGTGCCATCATCTTCAGGTCGTTCGCACCGTCGCCCATCGCAATCACCTGTTCCGGCCCGAGCTTCAATTCATCGCGTATCCTCAGCAGCCAATCCGCCTTGCCCTGCGCGTCGAACACCTTGCCCAGCACCTTGCCGGTCAGCTTTCCGCCGACCACTTCCAGCGAGTTGGCGTGGGTGTAGTCGAGGCCAAGGCGCGGCTTGAGCCGCTCGGTAAAGAACAGGAAGCCGCCCGACACCAGCATTGTCCGGATTCCGTATTCCTTCATTTTTGCCAGCATGGCTTCCGCGCCCGGGTTGAGTTTCAGTCGCTCGTCATAGACACGCTGCAATGCATGTTCATCCAGCCCCTCCAGCAGCGCAACACGGCGACGCAGGCTTTCGGCGAAGTCGATCTCGCCGCGCATCGCCGACTCGGTGATTGCCGCAACCTGCGGCTTCAACCCCTGCATGTCGGCAATCTCGTCGATGCACTCGATGCTGATCAGTGTGGAATCCATGTCCATCACCAGCAGGCCAAAATCACAGAGCGACCGCCCCTGCGGAACGAAGCCATAATCGATGCGCTGCTCCAGACAATAGGCGTCGATTTCAGGATGCGGCTGAGCATCAATCAGTCGATAGGCACTATTTGAAATCTGTACGGTTCTCTCGGCTCGAGACAAGCCGACAAGGTGGTTCAACGTTTCAGTTTGAATGGGGTGTGTGGATTGTATGAGGAGATTCATGAAGTCGATTACCGGTTATCAGACCGATATTTTAATCGACTATCGTTGATTATGTCTGATGCAAACAAACCTCAATAATCATGCTGTCAGCCAACAGCCTAAGTCACAGTATCCGACTTGGTTCGTGCTTTCGACCTGGTTCTGGATTTGATTGGAGTGCTGGCGCCCGAACTTTTCTGCTTGGATTTTGGTGCGTCCGCCGGTTTCGATTCAGCCTGGCTTGAGTTTGTTTTTGACCTTCTTTTAGGCTTGCTCTCCGCTTGCTCGTTTTCATCGAAACGAATCACGGATTGAGTAACCCGCATGTCGCGCCGTTGAAGTACAAGGGTCAAAAATTCATCGGGCGGTAACGGACGGCTGAATAAAAATCCTTGTGCCTGATGGCAGCCTATCTCTTGCAGGAAAGCAACCTGCGCATCGGTTTCTATCCCTTTTGCGACTACCGTCAGATTGAGTGTGTTGGCCAACTCAATGATGGTTTTCACTATCGCATCCTGGTCTGCATCCTCCGGCAAGCCTGCAATGAATGAGCGCGAGATTTTTAACAGGTCGATGGGGTAGTTACGCAAATGCCCCAGACTCGAAAATCCGGTACCAAAATCATCCAGAGAGAACTTGATGCCCGTGCGCTTGATACCTTCAAAATTGGTCAATATCGACTCATTCATACCTTTCAGCAGATCTTCGGAAATATCCAGATGCAGCCAGCGCGGATCGATCTCGGTATGCTCGATCACATCGGCAATAATCGTGGCAAGTCCGGAGGTGGCGAAATGTCGCTGAGACAAGTTGACCGCCATTGTAAAGTTGCTGAGATTATGTCCGCCCTCGTGCCATGCCTGCAATTGTGTACATGCTTCAGTAAGCACCCATTCACTGAGCGGTGCTATCAGTCCGCACTTTTCCGACAACGGGATGAATTCTGAGGGAGGCAGCCATGTGCCATGAGTGTTCGGCCAGCGCAACAGTGCCTCCGCGCCGACGATCATGCCTGTTTTCAGATCTATGACCGGCTGGTAATACAGCACGAATTCGTTACTCCCCAGCGCTCGCCACATCTCGTCTTCCAACTGCACCTGTTGCTGCACCTGCACACTCATGTGCTCGACAAACATCTGGTGCCTGCTGCCACCTTGCTGCTTTGCACTGTGCATTGCCAATTCGGCGTTGTTCATCAACGCATCCGTTTCTTTGCCATGTTCAGGGTAAAGTGCAACGCCGATGCTGGCGGTGATGTGCAACTCGCGCCCCTCTATTTCAATCGGCATCGCAATGGTAGCCAGCATCTTTTTCGCTATCTGGAACAGGTTCACGCTGGAGCGGATATCGGGCAAACTCACCACAAATTCATCCGCCGCAAGCCGGGCGATCGTATCGCCCTCACGGAGGCATGAAGTCAGCCGTTTTGCCATGATCTGCAAAACTTTGTCGCCTGCCTCGCGGCCGAGTGTACTGTTGATATTCTTGAAATTATCGAGATCGATATAGGCTACCGCCAGCAGGCTGCTATGGCGCTCAACCGCCGCCAGCGACTGCTTGATCCTGTCTGCCAGCAATGCCCTGTTTGGCAAATCCGTCAGAGCGTCATATGTAGTGGCGTGTTTCAGTCGCTGATCGGTAAGCCGTTGCTGTTCATGCTGCCGCCTGATGATGCTGTCGGCGCGCTTAACTATGAAAAACAGGATGCCATACAGCCCAACCATCACACCGATAAAGCTATATGCAATCTGGTGCTGTTCCATTTGCTCAGTCGCCAGCGCATCGGAAACATCCGAGTATATTTGCACTACGCCTTCAACCGGATCGCTTTCGCTTCGGCGCAACCCGATAAAACTGGACAAGGTATCCCTGTTCAGCATCTCACCGTCGATGGCATTGAAAGTATCGTGGTGTGTTATCTCGCTAAACACTCCTCCATCTCGTGCAGTTACGAATCCCGGCATGCTGCTGTAATCGATTCCGATGTCCGCAGGATCAGATGAATAGAATACGTGCCCGTCGAGTTGAATCACTTTCAACTTGACCACGGTCGTACTGTGCATTGCTTCACGTACAGTCCGGTCAAGCCTCGCCATATCCGGATGGCTCCTCAACTGGTCGGCATTTAATTGGACAGCTTTATTCCCGAAATCCTTGAACGGTGCCCAAACCACACTCGTAAAAGCCCTCGTCAGAGCTATATTCCGGCTTTCGCCCAGTTCGAGCATGTGGTTCTTGTCCAAAAACCAGTGGATAGATCCAAGAACAATTGCCGCTACCATCATCGAGATCAAACTCGCGATAGAAAAATAGCGTAGCAATCGAAACATGTTGTTCCCTCTTTATGCGGCGTGTTCGGTCATACAATTCCGACACGACTTTATATGCTCAACAGAAGTCCACCTGAATGTTTTTCAGGCGTAAATAAGTCTTAAAAGATTGATGAAGACGGCCGGCTCTGCTCCCCCGCAGACACCCTGATCACTGCCACCCTATCCACAAGATAGCCCATATTATATTTGTGCAATTACTTTAGCAAACAATGATGATGCAAATAAAGAGTTAAATCACTATTCGTCAAAAAATAACACGTTGCGGCCTGTTATCGCCCCTTTGATAAAAAGAAAGCATCATCATCCCCTGCTTCAATCACTCCAACATTTTGTTCAACAAACAGATTCGCCATAACGCGCACGCTACAAACCGGCATCACGAATAGCATGCCACAATATGAAATAATTAGTGGAAAATCATGAATTGTATGCAAGAATCATATTTATGATGACCTTGTTCACCATTACAATGTTATCCATACGGTAGAAAACTATAATTAACCCAGGGCATGGTTACACATAATTCTTCGAACATTTCACGCGTACTCCTGATTGTTGCTGAGGTTCTTTTCATCAGCCTGCTCAGCTATGTAGTAGAGTTCTACCATCCAATCGAAATGGCGAGATACGTTTCCCTGGATGTACTGTATTGCCTCCCTGTCATCCAGACAGCAAGATTGACTGCGCTGAATACGTCACGCCGCTATGACTCACATGTCTCGAATTTTGCCGGCGTGTTTGTGGCACTTGTATGGAGCGCAACAGAGTTAGCCATCACGTGGCCGTACTTCCCGATTCCGGCATTCCTGTTGAATACATTCACTCGAAGCATCGCTTTCACGGTCATCATCCGGGTTGTAATCAAACTCTGGAGAGAACGCGAGTATGCGCACAAGGATATGCTGACCGGACTGGCCAATCGATTGCATCTGATGGAAAGACTCGAAACTGAACAAGTTCGCAGCGAACGTAGCGGCAGGCCTTATTCCCTGCTGTTCATCGATATTGACGATTTCAAACGACTGAATGACGAACTCGGTCATAAGGTTGGCGACGAAGCACTCAGGGTACTTTCCGGGATACTGAAGTCATGCATCCGAAAAGTCGATGTGGCAGCCCGTCTGGGGGGGGATGAATTCGTCCTTTTGCTTCCCGACACCGACAAGCAGTCTTGCTATATCCTGATCAAGCGCATCGAATCATCCTCGCGAAAAATCTTCAAGAAAAATAATTGGAATATTTCCGTGTCTATCGGGCAAACCACCCACGTTGGCAGGAATGAAAGTATCGATGCCGTGCTTAAACTTGCCGACGAGAACATGTATGAAATCAAGCGTGCCAAGAGACCATTATTGAGGGCTGCATCACCGCAATAAGCACCTTCACTGAACGCCATCAACTAATCTGCATTCGACAAACCCGGCGCCGGCGACTCCACGCTTACAAGCACCTTGTCGACACGATTCTTATCCATGTCGACCACCTCAAAGCGGAATCCTGCTGCTGAAAAAGTATCTGCCTCCTGCGGGATACGGTCGAGCACATTCATCATAAAACCGCCCAAGGTATTGAAGGAATGTTCGCTTTCCCCCGGCAATTCTTCTTCAATCTTGAGTTCAGACTTCACACGCTCGACAGTAACGCTTCCATCCATTAGCCAGGAATGATCCTTGCGTATAACTATGTCCTGATGACCGTCGATATCAGACACAGGCACATCCCCGACAATTGCAATCATCACGTCAGTCAAAGTCGCCATGCCCTGCAATTCCCCATACTCGTCAACAATCAACGCGAATTGCCGGCGAGCCTTGCGAAAATTCTCCATCAAATGTGTCGTGGTCACGCTTTCTGGCACATATAGCGGCCTGCGAAGGAATCTCACCACATCAAGCGGTTTACCGGAAAAAACCGGCCCGAGCAGATCCGCCGTGCGCAAAATCCCGACTATGTTTCCCAGACCGCCCCGACAGACAACCACTCGCGTATAAGGGCTCAGGGCTATGCGCTTGCGAATCGATTCTTCCGGCTCATCAAGATCAAGCGCGTAAATATCATTTCGGTGGGTCATGATTGCGTCGATACGTTGCTCATCCAGTCGCAAAACATTGGAGACGATAGCACGCTCGCTCACATGAAACACTCCCGCCTCGGCACCCTGCGCCATCAGCACCTTGATTTCCTCGTCGGTAACCGGCGGCTCCAGTTTGCGGATCGCCCCGAGCATGCGTAGCAGAAAACCGGAAGATATCGAAAACAGCCATACCAGCGGCCGTGCCACTCGTGAAAACACATTCATCGGCGGCGCAATAAATGAAGCCACCTTCTCCGGCGCCAGCAGACCGAGTTGCTTGGGCACCAGTTCGCCCACCACAACTGAAAAATAAGTCAGCACAGCCACGACGATAGTCAATGCGACACCCTGTGCGTAAGGCGCTATAAATTCAAAGCCACCCAACCATGCCGACAGCGGATCCGCCAGTGCAGCCTCGCCGATAGCACCGCTCAGAATACCCACCGATGTAATGCCAACCTGTATCGTGGAAAGAAAATTGGAGGGTTCGTTATTAAGCGCGAGTGCCGCTCGCGCACCATGTGTCCGGTCATCAACCAGTTTCTGCAGACGCGCCTTGCGCGAAGAAACCACGGCGATCTCCGACATCGCCAGCACGCCGTTAAATAAAATCAAAATCAGCAACAGCACAATATCCATCGAACGCCTGCCTGTTTTTTCATTGAAATACGAATCAGCGATGCGTGCCTGAAAAGAGGCGGCAGCAAGCTCCATCAACGAATCATAGTCAAGGCATTATCTTGCAGAAGGTCGGCGCAAACCACAAAAATCTCCCGAACACTTTACAAATGTTTACACCCCAGCCAAGATAAAGCACAACCATGACTTTATCAGGAGAGAATCAATGGACTTTATTTCATGGCTGGTAGTCGGCGCCCTGTTCATGCTTGCCGAATTCGGCGTCGGGAAATTCTACCTGTTCGCCATCGGATTGGCGTGCGCCTACCCCGCCTTTGCCGCCTATACGGACGCATCCGTCGCGACGCAATTGACCACTGCCGGCCTGGGTGGCTCTGTTCACGCTTTAGTGGTAATGATCATTCGCAAACTCAGACCCTCACCATCCGCTATGCCTACCGATGTGGGTCAACGTGTCGAAGTGATCGAATGGAATAGTGATGGAACCGCAAAGGTCAGGTATGAAGGTAAGGTTTGGGACGCCGACAAGGCAGAAGGAGAAATGCCCGATGCCGACCACGGCATTATCAAAGATGTTCAATACGGGCGTCTGGTCATTTCCACCGGAACGCCGGTGAAAGAAGCCACGCAATCGTCGATCAATCTGCCAGATTAAAGTGTCATGCGGCTTTCCGCGCTCCTGTTTGCCGCTATCGTCCTCTGCACCGCATGCGACAACAAATCAACGGAAAGTGAACTTCCTGCGGGTAGCACTGTTCTGGCGCTGGGCGACAGCCTGACCGAGGGTGCCGGTGTAGCTCGCGAGGAAGCCTGGCCCGCATTACTGGAAAGCAGGACAGATTGGATCGTCATCAACGGCGGCGTCAGCGGCGCCACGAGCGAAGCAGCACTTCGACGGCTACCCTCGCTACTGAAGCAGCACGATCCGGACATGGTGCTGGTGACACTGGGCGGCAATGACATGTTACGCCACGTTCCGCAACAAACGACCATTACCAATCTGGAAAACATACTCGCCTTGATCAGGGAGCATGGTGCACAGGCAGTTCTGCTGGCAACGCCACAACCCAGCCTCACAGGGGCAGTATTCCAGAATCTCTCCGCGCCGGATTTCTATCGTGAACTGGCCGAAGCACAACAGATCCCGCTGATCGAAGATGCGATTGCCGATGTCATCTCCGATCCGCGCCTGAAAGGTGATCCGCTGCACCCCAATGCCGAAGGTCACGTGCTATTGTCGGAAAAAATATTCGAGGCATTGCAGACAATCGGTTACATCCGCTAGCCTCATGCCGCACCATTATTCATCTGGTGTATATTTGCATCGACGACACGAAACTCACTGGATCCATCACAAGGCAACCGGAAAAATCTCGCCATGAAAAAATTATTATTCGTACTTTTGATTATGCTCGGCATGACAGCATGCAAAAGCACCAAAATTATCGCGCCTGTCGAGCCTCCGGTTGACAACCGCCCGCAGGCAAGGATCGGACTGGCACTGGGCGGCGGTGCGGCACGCGGCTTTGCCCACGTCGGTGTGATCAAGGCACTCGAAGCACAGGGCATCGATGCCGACATCATCGTGGGCACCAGCGCAGGGTCGGTCGTCGGCGCACTGTATGCATCCGGGCTGAATGGATTCCAGATACAGGAACTGTCGATGAGCATGGAAGATGAAGAGATACTCGACGGCTCCGGATTTTATCGTTGCATCGTCGAAACCATCGTCTCCGACAAGCGGGGTTGCATCAAAGGCCAGGCACTGCAGGTCTTCGTCAACAACAATGTCGGCGGTCGGCCGATAGACAAACTCGACAAGACCTTTGCCGCCGTCGCCACCAACCTGCGTAACGGTGAAATGAAGGTATTCACCTCCGGCAACACCGGCGCGGCGGTTCGTGCCTCTTCTTCCGTACCGGTATTTTTCCAGCCCGTCACCATCGGCGGACAGGATTATGTGGATGGAGGACTGGTCGCGCCCGTGCCATCCAGTGTGGCACGTTCACTCGGGGCGGATTTCGTCATCGCAGTCGACATCTCAGACCGCCCACAGGACAGAAGCACTGCCGGCATCTCTGACATCCTGTGGCAGACCTTCTCCATTTTCGGCCAGACCATCAACCGCCATGAACAGACAAGCGCTGATATCGTCATCCGCCCGGTTACTTCGGGTTTGCCCTCGGCGAATTCCAGCCAGCGCAACAAGGCCGTACTCGAGGGAGAAAAAGCCGTCGCGGCAATCCTGCCGGAACTGAAAGCCAGGCTGGAAAAGCTTAACCAGGATAAGCATGTGGCAGGGATGTAGTCATTGAAAGAATTGGATGCCAGAACGGTACAGAATAATCGGGCATAATTTTTTAACAGGCAAAGCAATCCTTCAACTGACTAAACACGAAAGACGCATGAATATCAAGTTATGGACAACAGGGTTACTTGCCTTTCTGCTCGGCTATCAGGCGGATAACATTAGTCATTACCTGATTGACTACTCCATTGAGAAAAAATTTGGGCTGGAACAGGAAACGCCTTCTGAGATTATCAAAACGCGCCTGTTTAATATTAATTCGAATACAGTTTCTAAAAAGGCAGTCCCTTGCCCTGAAAAACAGGAGGTATATGTTGTGGCCGGTTTTGGGCAAAGCAATAGCACCAATAGTGGAGGACACCGATTTAATATCGATAACGAAAGTATCCTCAACTTTTATGAAGGAAAATGCTATGTTGCCTCAGATCCTTTGCTGGGCACCACTGGACAAAGAGGTGCCATCTGGATCCCTTTTGCACAAGAGCTGAGGCTGAGTAAAAAAATATTACTTGTCACCTTTGGCATCGATGGCAGTAAAGTCGACAGTTGGCTAAGTGAGGATCATTTAGCACCTCACTTGCGGAAAAACCTTGATTCACTCAAATCATCCGGATACCCGCCGGATCTGTTCGTCTGGTTTCAGGGCGAGTCAGACAAAAACACCAATCCATCCAGATATTCTAAAGACTTGGAGCAGCTCTTAAAAAACATTCATGCCGAATTTCCCGGCAGTCGAATTTCTCTTTCAAGCACATCATATTGCGGCGGGGGGAGCAAGCATGCTATTACCGATGCACAAAAGTTAATCGCATCACGCAATAATTATATTTGGCTCGGCAACACTGACATCCTGAATGCCCCAGAATACCGCTATGACAACTGCCATCTTAGCGAACAGGGTTTAAGGAGCGTTGCCGGCATGTTTGCAAAATCGGTGCGAAATTGAAACTCATATACACATGGGGGAAAAAGCATGTAACAGGCATGCCTTAACCTCGCACGATCAACAATAGAGCAGGGTGAAAATCACGGGGGTATACTTGACGCAGGAGGTGTCTTCATGAAGAAGCTGAAAAACGAATCCGCGCTGTTCAAGGAAGCATTGGCTGCCGCAATCAAATATGCCGAAGGACGCGGTGTGGTCGAATTCGAGGCAAACGATTCGGCAAGCGAGAAGCTGTTGTACGTTTACCGCCTGATGGTTTACGACAAAGTCCTCCAGCCCCTGCCCGAAGATCAGGTCTCGGAAAAAGCGCTGCGCCACAAATTGGCGATGTGGTATTCCAAGCAACTACCCAAGGATCATCCGTTGCTAAACTGAGAGTGGCGAATGCAGGCGAAACTTCACGCTGCCGAATAGCAAATCGAAAGGCTGAATCATGTGCAACACATTCAATCGCTTCATCCTGCTATTTGCCTTCGCGCTGCTCGCCGGTTGCACCGGCATCCCGGATGGTGTCAAACCGGTCAACGGCTTCAAGATCGACCGCTATCTCGGCACCTGGTACGAGATCGTGCGCCTCGACCATAGCTTCGAGCGCGGCCTGACGGGAGTAACCGCCAACTACCGCACCCGGCAGGATGGCGGCATCGACGTGCTCAACCGCGGCTATGACACCCAAAAAGGATCATGGCGCGAAGCGAACGGCATCGCCTACTTCCTCGGTAGCCCTGACATCGCCAGCCTCAAGGTCAGCTTCTTCGGCCCGTTCTACGGCGGCTATCACGTGATGGCACTCGACCCAGACTATCGCTGGACGATGATCTCGGGCCCGTCGCACGACTACTTCTGGATACTGTCGCGCACGCCCGAACTGCCTGCGGAAGAGTTGGAGCAGCTGTTGCAGATCGCGCGTGATGCAGGCTTTAATTTGGATGACCTGATCCGCGTCACCCATCACGTAGAGCAGTCATCCGGAAAATGAACGACACAACAATGATCATCGACGACCACAACAGCGGCACGCTGACTGCTGCCAACGGCGCAAGCTGGCGGGCCATCAGTGACATCGTGATGGGCGGCGTCTCGTCCGGCAATCTCAAGCCGACAGTGGTTGAAGGACGTGCCTGCCTGCAACTCACCGGCGAGGTGAGCCTGAAAAACAACGGTGGCTTCGTGCAGGCCAGTCTCGACCTGAAAGTATCCGGTCTGCTCGACGCAAGCAGTTATACCGGCATCGAGATCAATGTGTGCGGCAACGGTGAATCCTACAACCTGCACCTGCGCACCGACGATACCCGGATCGTCTGGCAATCGTACCGCGTGAGCTTCCAGACGCAGCCGCACTGGCAGACCCTGCACCTGCCCTTTGCAGACTTCAAGCCGCACCGTATCGACCAGCCGCTGGATACACGGAAACTACGCCGGCTCGGTATCGTCGCCATTGGCAGGGAGATGCGTGCCGACATCTGCATTGGACGATTATCCCTGTACCGATAAGATCATCCGGATTCAACCGGCCTTACTTGTCGCTGCAAAACCCTGCTTGATGCTCCCGCGAACCGGGCGACTAAAAAATGTCTTGCCGAGCAAGCCCAGCGAAAAACGCTCGCTACGATTCCATGGCAACAAGGAAACGCAACGTGCCATGGCGCAATAGCCGAATATGATCTGCGCCCAGGTACCGACAGTCGGTATCCAGTAGATCAATCGCAGCGGCTCGTAAAAAGAGACAATAAGCAAAAGCAGATACCAGAACCTGACTTGCACGGGAAATGCCTTGATGCTTTGTTGGCGGATCACAAAATGAATCAATTGAAATATCGTCAGGCCGATAGCCAATAAAAACCCATCCGGGTTACCCGAAACGCCCATCGTCAGCAAACAGGCTGTTACCAGCCAATACCACCAGCCAACATCCTTGTACTCGATCATAAACATATCAGCACCCTCACTTTCATTTGATACATCACAGTGATCAGACCATCTCGCTTGCTAAGTATTCACCTTAATCAGATTTCAGGCAATAAGTGAAATGGAAGCGAACGCAATTTGGCCTGTTTATTGTCGACAGCAAGCCGATGAACCAAAACCCGCTCCCGCATAAAGGACAGTGTAGTTTTGAAATAAAGATAGACGTTATACTGAACGAACATCAGACTCCAGACTGAGAGGAAAAAATGTACGGTTTAGTTCATAAAGCCATGAAGGATCTGGTCATCAAGAAATTTGGCGAGGCTTCCTGGCAGCGGATTTGTCATGATGCAGGATACGAAGGATCTGACTTTGTTGACATGCAAAGCTATCCGGATGAGCAGACCTACAAGCTGGTCGGTTCGGCAAGCCAGATTTTGAATATGCCTGCCGCCGACCTGCTGGAGGCATTCGGCCAGCACTGGGTACTGTATACCGCGGATGAAGGCTATGGCGAGATGCTGAAGGCAGCGGGCAATACGTTGCCCGAATTCCTGCAGAATCTCGATATGCTGCACACCCGTGTCGGCAACCTGATGCCGAAACTGAACCCGCCCTCATTCGAGTGTTCCGATATCACTGATCATTCACTGACGCTGAAATATCGTTCAAGCCGGCAGGGGCTGACACCGATGGTGGTCGGGCTGCTGAAGGGGCTGGGGAGCAGGTTCGGCAAGGAATGCACCATAACCATGGTTGACCTGAACGAGGATGATGGCTGCCAGGCTTCATTCCGAATGGAATGGTAGCCAAACATGGGTATCAGCATTAACGCGGAACAACTGAAAAAGATCTTCCCTTTCCATGTGGCGTTCGATGCCAACATGGTGCTGCTGCAGTTTGGCGATTCCCTTGCAAAGCTTTGCCCTGATATCCAGCCGGGTATGGCCTGGCGTAATTTATTCAGGATCGTTCGTCCGCGTCCGATCGATGATTTACCCACCCTGCTGAAATACCGGAATACGCTGTTTGTAGTCGAGTGTGTCGGCCGCAACATCAGCCTTAAAGGC
>Ga0224495_10001998_pt1 | contig 13728 bp, 11 predicted proteins | sample SF_Jul11_sed_USG_FD_168128 | JGI IMG/M metagenome (GOLD analysis project Ga0224495, IMG submission 168128) | Sediment microbial communities from San Francisco Bay, California, United States - SF_Jul11_sed_USGS_4_1 | ecosystem: Environmental > Aquatic > Marine > Sediment | place: USA: California... | reverse complement strand
TCGACGACCTAAAGAAAAAGCACCTAAGATCAAAACTGCAAAGGCCAAACCATCAAAGACCAAACAAGCATCTTTCAAGGGTCCTATGATGAAACAGATTCGGAAGATGATTAGTGAAACAGAGAAAGGAAAGGAGCTTTCAGTACCTCCTGTAAGATCAAGACAAGAGATAATCACACAGATATTCGAATCAAAGATGAATGCGATTGATCTTGCACCCTCCAAGGATAGTGGGAATATTCCAGTTTCCTATACGCCTCTGGCACGATTTCTCAAGGATCGTGGTGTCACTGACGACACAATAAGCGCAATACTTGCTGGTTTAATGGAAGTGGAAGATGAAGCTGACGTACGAAATATTATCGATGCCACTGCGGATTCCAAGGAAGTAAACCTCATAGGGGAAGAATTGGATAAAGCAAAAACACTCGCTGTTCATGAGTGGAAAAAAATGGCTGAATTTGAGAATGTTTAGGAGGACATTCTCAGAATGACCGACCTTCTACATATGAAAGATAATTATCTGCAGACCTTTGATGCCCGAGTTATTTCATCTAGTCTTGACTTTGTCGTGCTTGATCATACGGCATTCTATCCCGAGGGTGGTGGCCAGTCTAGTGATATCGGAACGCTCACAGATGGCTCACGCGTTGTTCCTGTAGTAGGAGTCAGGAAAGAAGAGGGCGAAATACGTCATAAACTAGATGGGGAACCATTTGCAATAGGAACTTCAGTACATGGTGAGATTGATTGGAAATCAAGATATGAGTGCATGCGCTTTCATACGGCTCAGCACATTCTCTCTCGATATCTGCAGTTGAACTATGGTCTCGAAACAGTTGGCAACAACATCACTCCCGGAGAGAGTCGGGCAGATTATTCGCCCCTTGAGTCATTTGATGATTCGATGAAGAGGAAGGTAGAGGAGGGCGTAAACAAGATTATTCAACAGAACATTGATGTTGAAGTCCGGTTCATGCCTCGCAAGGAGGCAATCTCATATCTAGAGAAGCGAGGATATCAAATACGGTATCTAGAGATGGTCCCCAAATCTGTAAAGGAATTTCGTGTGTTAATAATCGGTGATTATGATGTAGCATCCTGTGCTGGAACACATGTTGCAAATACTAAAGAGATTGGTGGGATCCAGATTGGTAAATCCAAGAATGTAGGTGCAGGAAAACGCCGGATATATTTCAAGCTACTTACGCCTTGATTGGTACAATTTCAGTACAGGACCAACAGTTTTATGCATCATCACACAGAACAAATGTAGTGTGAGCATAATGAAAGCGCTCGTGCTTACTGCCGGAGAAGGTCAGCGGTTAAGACCGCTGACAACACATCGCTCAAAATCGATGTTGATGATTGCAGGAAGACCTGTTCTACAGTACATCATCGACAGTCTCGTAGCAAATGGTATTCATGATATCATCATGGTCGTTGGGCATGGACGTGAGGAATTGATTGACCATTTCCAGATGGGTGGCGATGAAGGTGTTAGGATTAGATATGTGATTCAGCACAAACAAGAGGGTGCTGAACACGCTATTCTCACTGCAAAAGAAGAATTAGAGTCTGAAGATGAGTTTCTCCTTGTCAACGGTGATGTTCTTGTCGATCCTGATATGGTCACTAGAACTCTAAAGAATCACGAAACAACTGAATCAGATGTCACAATGTTGGTCACTCTGGTATCAAACCCTGAGCAATTTGGTACAGTCAAGATTGGTCCGAATGGTGTTGTTGAGAAGCTGGTTGAGAAGGGTGGTCCCGACAGATATGTCAGCAATTATGCCGTAGCGGGAGTATCTGTCTTCAATCGCCAAATTCTTTCCCTTCTTGAGAAATATGGTAAGATGGAAAAGTCCTTTGAAGAATTGATTGGAATGGGGCAGAAAGTTTCCGCCGCTGTTTGGGAGAAAGAGTGGGCTGAATTTACATGGCCTTGGGATATATTGAACGCAAACCGAATTGTAATGGACAGACAACTTCGAGGAAAGGGATGCTTCATTGCAGAATCTGCTGAAATCCACTCAAGTGTTGTAATTGAAGGTTCTGTCTTCATCGATGAAGGAGTCATCGTTCGACCTAATACAACTCTAAGCGGTCCAATATATGTTGGGAAGCGTGTCTATATTGGTAATAATTCACTTATTCGCGACTATAGCAGTCTATGTGATGGAGTACGAATAGGATACGCTGTTGAAATGCGTAATAGTATGGTTTTCGAACGTGTGAACGTGGGACGAATGACCTATCTAGCTGACTCCATCATTGGTGCCGATACATGCATTGAGGCAGGGGTTCAACTATGGAATTGGCGACCAGGCGGGGAACCACTTTTCTTAGTGAGTAAGGATGAAAAGGTGCAAGTACCCCAGCGCAAATTTGGGGCAATAATAGGAGATAATGTTGTCATTGGAGTTAATGCATCAATACATCCAGCTACTCGAATTGGGGAGAACAGTATGATATCTGCCGGATGCGTGATAAAGGACGATATACCTCCAAATAGCGAAGTCACCTTGCAACAGAAACTACAAATCAAACCACGTGTCGATATCAAGAGTTGTGATTAATTCTACAATGCTTCATACTTGCCAATCTCCTGTCCATGAAGAAACACATATGATATCCCATCTCTTGTGATTATCTCTACTTGTGATTCCTTAATCTCGCCTTCTATGACAAATTTGTGACCATCAATTGTGAATTCAGTCATTCTATCGGTTATGGTGATGATTAAATCATGATAAGGCAATTTGAGGCTTTTATTACTCTGAGGTATCAATCGCATCTCTTGTAAAAGCGCATCCAAATGCATTAGCTCTTCTTCGTTAAGATATGACCGAACCGATCTGTATCCGAGATACATGTCATTTCCATGACGTATTGTATAATCTTCATACTTACCTGTCATTATACGTTCTATCGCAAGATATATTCCCAGTCCTCTTCTAATAGCATCGATATCTGTTTTGTTTTCCACTCTGCCAGAAGCCATTTGCGTTAGATGGCTAAGCTCATGAGAAAGTAATCCGATTAGTGCCGCTTCATGCCATTTCTTTGCTTGATTATTACATGTGATTGTTATATTCTTCTTATTAGAAATCCAGCTCACTGTAGCAAAACATGAAATTCTACCCCATCGTGAAATGATGTCTATTCCTTTAAGCTCAGGATATGCCACGTCCACAAGCTGTTGAATCAATGAGGAAAGAATTCCCATCCTGTTCATATTCTTGTCTTCCTTGTTCATAAAGACTGACTAATGAGCATCTTTAAAAGTCAAACTCCGATTTTTCGCTTCGACCTAGTTATCTGTATCTAGGAGAGTAATTACTATCAGTAAGAAGAAGTGGGGCAAATCAGCCACCAAGACCGAGAAAATAATCCGCGACGCAGTTCCAAAACCCGATGTACTAACAGGAATTGATGAGTATCTAGGCAAAGCTAGGTCAGTAACTTGCTACGATCTTGCCAATCGGTTCAACATCAGGATGAGTGTCGCTCGTAGGATATTAAGAGAGAAAGAAGCCAAAGGCGACGTAATTCCCTATGTGCGAGAGAGTGGTTTTGTTGTGTACACCACACCAGCCGAAATCCGTAAGCGAGAAATTGGCGTGCCAGTAATGATCTCTGACGCGCTCGAAGAGGTTGCTTCATCGGTCAGTGCAGAACCAGTTATTACTGAAGAGATGGATTTAGCTCTATCAGCAGCTGGTACACCTGGAGCAGTTAAGCCAAGTAAACTTGCTTGGAAACGAAGAGAAGCAGGTGAGAAGAAAGAGCGGAAGGACACCAAACCTGAGATTATAGTTGAGCCTCTTGAAGGAGCTCCAATGCGTGGTCCTGAAGTTGTTTTTGAACCACCCAAGGCAGTCGTAGCTAAGGTAGCTGATTCGAAGAAAGAAGCTCCAAGAGAGGCAGCCGCAAAGAAGGAAGAGAAACCTAAGAAGGAAGCTCCAAAGAAGGCAGGTACAAAGAAGGAAGAGAAGCCTAAGAAGGAAGCTCCAAAGAAGGCAGGTACAAAGAAGGAAGAGAAGCCCAAGAAGGAAGCTCCCAAGAAGGCAGCTGCAAAGAAGGAAGAGAAGCCCAAGAAGGAAACTCCCAAGAAGGCAGCCGCAAAGAAGGAAGAGAAGCCCAAGAAGGAAGCTCCCAAGAAGGCAGCTGCAAAGAAGGAAGAGAAGCCCAAGAAGGAAACTCCAAAGAAGAAAGCAGAGTAACCGCGAGGGCAACTCATCAATAATGGAATATCTATTAGATCACTTGGATAAATTAGATAATACAAAAAAGAATAATTGTGGCTCTCTACTCGGTTTTTGAAGAACTAGAATTTTCCGAGTAAGAGCCATCAAATGTTGTTTATTTGTGGAATTTCTTGTCTATTTCAAAGCGGCAATTTGTTTGTCCAAATCTTCGAGTTGTGCATCAAGATCTGTTTCTTTTGATTTGTACTCATCTTCAGGAATGTATCCTCGCATGTAATCAAATCGAAGATCTGTCAGTTGAGCTTTGAGTCTATCCTTCTGCTGTAGCAGAAAATCAAGCTGGTCGCCACCTTCGGAAGTTACAGCCTCTTCTTGAACTGGCTCTGGCTCGGGCTCCGGAATTGCCACTGGTTGTGGCTTATGCACAGGCTTGGCAATTGGCTGGGACGCTGGAGCTGGAGTCGGCTTGACCTCCGGTTTAGGTTCCGGTTTTGGAGCTGGAGCCGGAGTGTCAACTTTTGGGGCTTCTGTTTTAACGCTCTCCATCTTCTCCATATTCTGCCTCAGAGCTTCAATCTGATTGGCTATCTCTGTGAAGCTGTCATTAATTGTTTGATTAATGCTCATCTTCATCTTCGCGAAGTTCTCCGCCAACGTATCTGCGAGCTTCTTTGTCTCAGCCACGTTTTCGGCAAAGTCTTCTATTTCCTTTAACTTCTCCATAATGGCGGATATATCAAATGACATTTTTTTGGTCACCTATGGTCGCCTAATACGGATATTCTATGTGTTTGATTCTTAACCTTTGCCTTGATGCATATACCAGCCAAATATCCATGTTTTTGCTATGTATCTATCAAGATTACATTTGATTATGCATGTTATCAGGTGTCAGATGCGAAATTGGAACAGCATTAAGCACTCTTTGCCTCTGCCTTACCTTCGAGAATTGCTCTCCTAATGATCTGAATCAGACGGTCTCTATAAGAAATATCAATTGCCACCAATTCATAGGTTGGAACTCCCAGAATCTGCCCAACACGTTCTGGAGTCAGAGCTGTTGGAAGATCCTGTTTATTGGCGATACCAATGACTTTAGCATCAGGAACTTCATCCTTAACTAAGGATACGAGTTTCTTACTCCTTAGTACGTTTTCTAAAGTGCTGTCAGTTACAATCACTACGACCTGTGCATTGGCAATCATTTTTGCCCATAATATGCTGAATCTAGATTGTCCTGCCAAATCCCAAAGGACGATGTTCGCATTCTCAACTTCCTCAGGCAATTTCTTAATACTTACACCAATTGTTGGATCGTGGATAAGAGGAAGTGTTTCACCTCTCAAAAGATGAAGTGTTGTTGTTTTGCCTACACCTGCGAAACCAAGAATTGCCACTTTGACCATAGTGACTGCAATTTCGTCTACTTTTTCATCAAAACCAGCCAAGGATTGATTTGCTAGTGCAAGATTCGAATAATCCCTCATAAAAGAATCTGAAAGTTGCCCCATCTTCTCCTCTATTTGAGTAACATCATCGGCCTTATCTGCAACGAACATGAAAGTAAATGGTTCTCTTTGTGAATAGAATATTCTAGAGCCTGCAACATTCATGAATTCAGTCTTTTCTTCTAGATCTACGGTATTCAAATAATGTGTAAGATTTACTAGAAACTCAACAAGATTGGCTCTAGTATCACTTCTTGCATATTCCTTTGAATAGATCATGTTTTCTTGTTCGCCGAGTACATAAACGCCACGAATCATTTTACTTCACCCCAGGCATTCATGAGGAGTTCCAGATGCCTGCGTGCGGCTTCTGGAGTTATTTCTTTTGATAATAGTTTCTTGTTGATAACAGGTAGAATATATTCTGGCATGAATGATTGAATTCTAGGATTTGTCAGCAATGCCCATAGATCATCTTCTTCAAAATGAATAGCGACTTTCTCTGTTTCTAGAGTACGCAAAACCTTTGCCACGACAGTTTGAGGAAGTGCAGTTTTATGGGAGATATCTGAGATTGAAAGTGGCATGTCTCTTAATGAGGCTAATATTCTATATTGAAGTTTCTCTGCTAGAATTTTTGAGATTTTCTCTCTATCATCCATAATAGGTGAATTCGGGTCATCCACTAACAACGTGGGATTGTACCCCTTGCGTGGTGGAGGTGGCGAAAAGAACTCTTCAACATAACCCATGTATCTCTTAGCAAACTCTGGTGATTTTTCTTTTGCATTAATAATCGCATCTACAGGAGGTTCACGATAACCCATGACATCTTTGATTAGAAAAACCATTTCCGAGGTTTTTCCAAGTAACTCTACCATAACAACACCTGATTGCATCAAGGGTGTCATAGCCTCTCTTAGGTCTACCTCGTCTTGAATTTGGCCTTTTAACCAAAGTGATAACTTGGCTGCTTTTTCAACTCCCTCTGTTTGCATTCGTTCCAAAAGAAGAGCTGAGGAGGGGGTAAGGAATATCTCCGCTAGCTGCTGTTCTTCTGTGAGGTCTTTGAGAACACTTCCGCTTTGTAGGATTTCTTCAAGGGAAAATGCCTTGGAATCTTCAGTGGTCAGAGCGAGTATCAATCTACCTGAGCCGGCCAGATCACTACGAATCAAATCGATATCTTCATCGGCGCTAAGAATTGAGCAAACCATCCAGCCCGGATATTGTTCCGAACTGTAATACGTGATTCTCATTCCTTCGATTTCGAAATAACCTAATTCATCCTTCTTTCCTTTTTCTGACTCTAAGAAGATGAGATTTAGAACTTTCTCATTGAGAGTCAACATTGAAGGATGCCTCTGAGTAACTACGAACCCTTGAAAGCTCAAATCCAAATGGACTACGAAAGTTGCCTTTGGCATGTGACGTCCCGCTCAGGAAACGTAGCAACCCCATAAATGTTTGACTCTCATGTAACCATCTTGCTCAAACCATGCGCCATCAGCTAATAGTCCCGTCTTTTCATGTCTGAATTGTGGATTTGGCAGGTGATATCTCCAAAATGATTGAATATCCAGCATTGTTCACAAACAGTTTCTCCACAGAGAGTACATGTACCAACATGCTGATCTAGACTTACTAAGCTTGTTTCTTTCATACCTTTCGAATGTAGGCTAGTACCCTAACCTACACCTAATACAATGACTCATCACAGTATCCCCACAAATGGCGCACTTGTACTCGCGCTTCTTTAACATGTCAGATTCTGATGAAGTCATTCCTTGACAATTAGGATTTTTACAGGATCCCAAACCTTTGTATTCTCCACAATGTTTGCAAAAAGGAAGAATTGTTGATGAATTTCTTGCCATACTAGCACATCAATGAACAGAAGGCGCTTAACCTTTCTCCATAAGAAAGTATGAAAAGCATTCCTACGAGTTGAACAAGGTGTGACATGAATATGGATATTGACCGCCAGAACCTGATTGTACCTGTTACGACCACACGGAGACTTCAACTGGCAGGCGGTCAACCAATGGAACAAGCAGTTCCTGAGGATTATGTGACAGCAGCAATGGCTTTGCGTGCGATGGAACGGCGCGAAGGCCGATTCCTTGAGTTCATTCTGAAGGGGTATCTTCCAGTCGCGATTGTCAGCTCACACCAAATAAATCGCTTTTTCTTTGTTGAACTTCTTGGACTTACATCCGAATCAATCTTGAAGCCTCATAAACCTGCAATACAGAAAATTCTGGAGAAAGTCAAAAAAGCAAGCACTTCTGAAGAAATGGCTAAGTGTATACAGACAGCTCGTTATGAAATTAATTTACTCCTTGAATCAACTAACATTACGATAGTAGGACTCTTTGCTGGTTTGATCGCACGAGGTGTCTCTCAAATCCTAGATCGGCCATCTGGATCTTCCGCAGAAGACTATGCAGTAACACTTACAGGAATTATCGATTCATCTGAGTTCGACAAATCTATTCACTTACTGCAAGAAACTTCAGAAACACTCAGATTTGTTGAAACAAATCTCCCTGAGTTTATTGAATTGACAATCTCGAAAATTGATGCATTCGTAGGCGCACATCAGGCAGAAGCCCAACCTGCACTTACAAGACTTGACCTACGTGTGCAAACATTGGAACAACAGATTGAATCTTTGGAGTCTCAAAGAACTAAAATCGCCGCAAGTACTTCGCCTGACAGAAGTGCAAAGCTCAAGGAGATTGATTCAACCATACGTGCACGTAGAGCAGCGCTGGAACGTGATATAAAACGTCAATCCGAAATCGTCACAGACCTCGATGAAATAGCTCAAGAGTTGATTATCGGAAGAGATGAACTACACGCAGAGTCTCAAAGGGCAATCACTGAAGTTCGCGATCAACTTGCTGCACTCAGTGACATGCTCGTTTCTGCCAGATTCGATGATAGCGGTGGAAAGAAGAAATCGATTATAATGATACCTTTCTTCATTGCGGGTTTTTCAAAAAAAGATCAGCTCCATGTTGAAGTTTACCCAATATCTCACTTCAGTGGAAATGGAGAACGAGTGGGTCGTCGTAAAGATTTTGTTGATATATTTCTATCGCCCTCCAGAGCCATTGATGCGCTTTCAGCTCTCCTAGAAGATAGAGCGAATAATGATGTTGCGTTTAGGAAGTTCATCAGAGACTCGTCAAAAGATTACAATCTGCTATCTGATTCAAAATCAAGAGACTTGATTGTTTCAGGAGCGAAGTCACTTTTGGGGGATGCTCTTGTCAAAAGATCTCTGCTTGATGAGTTAGATACACTCCTTCTCGGACTTCCAGAAACCAAGTCGCCCCGAAAGAGACGACGAGTCATGACTCCAACAATTTCTGATGATTCCCTTTGTGCAGTTAAGTTTCATGTTCAGAACGAGGCTGGAAAACCAGTTCAAGGTGCTGAACTTGAACTCGGTGCTCTATTGATTACATCTGATAATAACGGTGTAGCTACAACATCACTTCCAAAGAGTCATTATGAAGGAATTGTTAAAGCCCCAGGTTATATAGAGAAGACTGTTGAGTTTTCAATTTCATCCACAGATGATGTGGTGATACCCATTGTTGTGGTTCCACTTGCTCATGAAGAGCAGCTCGCTCTTAGGCTTGATGAGTTAGTGGAACGTGCAAGACGTCTTGATATTATTCGCGAACGCCTTTGGGAGGCTTTTGAGAAACAGGGAACGACCTTGCTAGGTATTCCTGCTTATCGATCTGCCCTCTTTGAGCTCCTCTCGGAGCTTGGTTATGAACCAGAAGCATGGATAACAGAGGCAAAACAGAAGACAGGTATGGTGAAGCGTCTTCTTAAGAGAGACAATCGAATAGATGGACTACGCCGAGATATTTTGAGAATGGCAGAAGAATCAAAGAACTCAGGAGGTATAATGTTGTATTCGGAACTGCTGGTTCGTTTGGACACTCTTGGCTGGAGTACAGGTCCGGAAGAGATTGAGGGTATAATCAATGATATGTCAAAAGAGGGGCTCATACGCGGTCTTTCTCCCCTTGAAAGTGGCGCTTTGCTTGTGGAATTTGTCCCTGTTGCACTTACAAATGATCCACAATCGATACTAAACCTAGCAGCTCGAAATGAAGGAAAGCTCACAATTGAGGATGCAGTGATTGGACTTGGATGGAACGAGGAGCGTGTTAGAAACGCTCTAAATCTCTTGATTAGTAACGGAGTTGCTAAAGAACAGCGCAGCTATTCCAAAAGTACACAATATTTCTTTCCTGGTCTGAAAGGGGGAAAGAAATAAGTCTGACTTCACTTGTTATTCATTAGTTATTGATAGGAACGGGATTCTGAAGAATGAATCGTATATCGCACATGGTTTTTGCATTTGCACTATTTGTGGGTCTTTATTCTCTAATCTATGGATTTAGTGTCTGGTTATCTGACTTGGGCACACTCTCCGAGCTTCTGTTCTACTATACTGCTGGTGGCATTGTTCTTTCAATAATTGCTGTTCCCATTCTATATTATAAGGCCCCTCAAAGGAAAATGATGGCTCGAACGATAAGTGACCGCGGTTCAGTAGTGGCAATGACTTTCGTTGTGTTTTGTATTGGATCACTAGTTGGTTCTATCATCTACCAATGGCAAACTGGAGTTTCAATAATTGGAAACATCTCGATATTCATTGGAGCTTTGATAACTATGGCAGGAGCCCTTATGCCTGATTGGGACATTCCTTTCCTTGGTATTTCTCGACATCGCAACATCATTTTCCATTCTCTTGTTCTCCCCCTCTTGATAGTTCTGGGAACCTTAGTGAATGTGACTTCAAGAATTCTTTCAGCTACAAGTCTTGCTGTTGGTGCTGAAATTGAGTATTATATAACTGCACTTTTCCTCCTGGGATATGCTTCTCACCTCTACCTTGATATTTACCCAAGTAACGCTAATCCTCTTGAAATACTCTGGACTGCAATAGATATAGATCATAAAGCGCCTACTGGTCTCAAGCCACTTGGTCCAATCAAGATCAGCCAAAAGAATGCTCGTAACTGGCTAGTTGGTAATGCGACTTTTCTCATTGGGATTGCTTTTGCATTATTCGCTTTGTATTTTTACAACATTCTAGCATAATCCCTTGAAATCAGAGGTATCAATGGTCACCAATCTTCATCTTCTTCAATATCGAAGTCTTCCTCTTCTTCTTCAATATCGTCGTCATCATCAAGCTCACGCTCAGGTGGTAGCTCGATTATGTCTTCATCCTCATCGTCTTCCTCGAATAGGAACGTTTCAGGGTCGACTTCTACACCAGTTTCTTCCTTCTGTGGCTTTGGCTTTTTCTCAGGGCCAGCCATACAGAGTACATCGATAGGATCGAAGTAGTCGCACTCTACACAGCATTCTCCCTTATGTTCACAGGTGATGAATGCTCCACATCTCTTACAACACTTTAGCTCGGACACGATTTGACACCGAAGTCGACTTTTATGCATATAAATTCAAAAAAATCACCAAATAAGCGTCTCGCTGAGGTACTGTTTTTCGATTTCTTGCCTTTCAATCAAGGTTAAATGATATAAACCGGCAGCTCTAGCGGAGTTGCTATTAGTGGATGACCTTGAGATTGAGATAAGAAAAGCAGTATTGGATAATGCTGTCAAGTATAATGGCAAACCCAACGTGAAATCAGTTATGGGATTCTTACTTGGTTCTCGAGCAGATCTTCGTTCTAAGGCTGGAGAAATTAAGGTAATCACAGAAAGAGTTGTTGCAAGTGTCGAAAAGATGTCTATCGAGGAACAGATTTCTGAGCTGAAACACATTGCGCCAGAGCTATTGATTCCCTCAACTGCTGTGGAGGTGGAAGAAGATAAGGATCTACCTGAACTTCCAAATTTGGACAAATGGCCCAAGGTGACTATGCGCTTAGCACCGTTTCCATCAGGTCCTTTGCATATTGGCAACGCACGAATGGTAATTCTCAATGATTACTATGTTAAAAGATACAATGGAGAACTCATACTGGTCTTTGATGACACCATTGGATCCACTGAGAAAGTGATTGAACAAGACGCATACGACCTCATACCTGAAGGCCTTGAGTATCTTGGTGTAAAGTATCATCGAACAGTGTATAAATCTGATAGGATTAATCTCTTCTACAAATACGCAGTTGACCTCATCAAACGCGGAGATGCTTACGTCTGTGACTGTGACGCCACGGTCTGGAGGAATGAGCACAAGGTCAAGCGAATTCCTTGTGCATGCAGAGTATTAGACGCTCAAGAGAATCTTGCACGCTGGGAGAAGATGCTAAATGGTGCCTACGCAGAGAAGGAAGCCGCCGTCCGTCTGAAAACAGGAATGACAGACCCCGATCCGGCGATGCGTGACCATGTGATTCTTCGAATATCTGAGTCTGAACATCCCCGTGTAGGTACAAAGTATCGTGTCTGGCCTCTTCTTGAATATTCCTGGGGGATAGATGATCACGAACTTGGAGTATCTCATATTATCCGCGGGAAGGACTTAGTAAAAGAGGGGAAAATCGAGCAGCATATTTGGAGCCTCTATAATTGGGCTCATCCAGAGCTGATGTACTATGGACGTCTCAAATTTGAAGATGCTAAATTAAGTAAAAGTAAGTCTAGGAGAGAGGTTCAAGATGGAACATACACTGGATGGGATGATCCACGTACGTGGAGTCTACAGTCTCTTGACCGTAGAGGAATTGATGCCGAGGCTGTTCGTAAGGTGATGCTTGATTTGGGTCTAAGTATCGTCGACATTACAATATCTATGAAATCTGTCTACTCGGAAAATCGGAAACTTCGTGATGCGGAAACTCCTCGGGCATTCTTCGTACAGGATCCCGTATGGATTACGGCTGAGAATTTGGATAAAGAGTTGATTGAAGCCCATGTTCCAGTCCATCCTGATTTTCCGGAACGCGGTCTGAGGAGAATCCCTCTTCATGCGATAGATGGCAAATCAACATTTGGTATTCAACAATCAGACTTGAATCGTTTCAAGCTAGGAACTATCTTTCGACTCAAGGATATGGCCAATTTCGCATTGAAGAAGAAGAATCCTCCTGTTGCACATTATCATAGTTTGGATGTAGAACGAGTTAGAGAGGTAAATGGTCCAATTATACATTGGATACCACGAGAGGGTTCAATCCCTGTCGAGATGACACTAGTTGATGGTGCCACCGTTATGGGTCTTGCTGAACCTGGATTAGAAAAAATGAAGGCTGGTTCTTTCTTACAGTTTGAACGTGTCGGTTTTGTTCGTATCTATCAGATGGGAGACCCTATTCAGGTTTCTTTTGCGCATAAATAGATGTGCCGCCAAAGAGAACAAATAGCAGTAAATCATCTATGATAGTGGAGATGACACAATGGCCGCTAAGAAAAAGAAAACCGCAGCAAAGAGTGTGAAGCTCTCACCAACCATGTTCAAGATAACTGGTACACACTCACCAATGAAAATTAATGATAAGAAAAAGAAACTGTCTTATTTTGCGCCTAAGATTGATGCAGACAAGGCAAGTAAAGTAGCTAAAACCGATGGAGCAGATATTCTAGGGACCGCGGATGTAACTACTGCAAAACCAGCCTTGAAGTATGACTTCTATTGTTCTTACGATGCTGTACTCAATCTGAAATTTCTTCGAGTTCGTCCTCAAGAGATTGGCGTCAATGATCAGGTAAAGGGTGTACTTGTTAGCAACGAAGTACTCACTCCATTGAAGGGCAAAGAGGTTCCGGGCAAATCCATCAAACTCAATTTAGTAGAGTTGTTTGAGATTGAACGTAAGGATGGGATGACTGTAGATGGACTTACTGGTGGTCCTGCGAAAGCTATTGAGAAACTGCTATCAGGTCCAGGCAAGAAAACAGCTACACCAGCATGGGTGAAGAAGAATTCTACCTCAACAGGTCCATATGCGAGTGTTGAGAAGGTTGTCAAAGCTGTTGCGAAAATGGCAGGTACAAAACCTTCAGATGCAAAACGCGTGGTCCTTCATGAACTGAACTTCAATCAATTGAATG
>Ga0224495_10001997_pt1 | contig 13729 bp, 15 predicted proteins | sample SF_Jul11_sed_USG_FD_168128 | JGI IMG/M metagenome (GOLD analysis project Ga0224495, IMG submission 168128) | Sediment microbial communities from San Francisco Bay, California, United States - SF_Jul11_sed_USGS_4_1 | ecosystem: Environmental > Aquatic > Marine > Sediment | place: USA: California... | reverse complement strand
GCTGTAGAACGTAGTGTGAGTTGACTTCTTCGTGTCTTAGGTGGAGTTAGACTCTGAATTGTATTTGTGTTGAACGTTAACACGTAGGGGTTTATTAAATCGTAACACTTGTCATCTTTTGAGCACTCCACTCTGAAGAGATTTCGATGACTCGTCATGACATTGGGCAGGGTATAGACGACGTACAATTGAACAACATCATAGATAGAGTGCTCAGCCGAATGTTAGGTCAGCGGGCTGCTCAAACCTTTTTTGACCATCTTGAAAGCACCCATTCGATTCAAAGGCAGAATATTGCTCGTGAAATGGCCTCTTTCAGTTCTGCATTGAGAGAGTACTTCGGCGCAGGCGCAGGCGTCATAGAACAGGTTATAAACAAGAACATGGAATTCGCCGAGCTTGAGACAGAGGCTGTTCTTGCGGAGAGAGCCAGAATACTGAAGCTTGTTTAGCACTTGTTAGCAAGTCCTTAGCACGTCAAAAAATAAAAGCCAGCTTATCGTCTTCAGGTATTCTGGAGTGCGGCTATTTGGAAATCGGTCTGTCCACGCTGTTTTGCCTAGGCGATCCGTTCCCGAAAATGCTTGAGCGCCTGACGGACTTCGACGTGCGTTGTGTAGAAGTTGTAGATGAGGGTCTTCACGCGCTCAGTCGAAAACGAGTCAGTGCCCTCAAGAAAGTCGCTAAGGGTTCAGGTTTGGAGTTCACTGTACATGCACCTTTCGTTGACATCAACATTGCCTCGCCCAACCCCGTGCTTCGCCGAGTCATGCTCAAAAGACTCGAAAAATCCCTGGGCCACGCTCGTGAACTAAGATGCAGGCAATGGACTTTTCATTCAGGCTGGAAGTCTGGCGTGAGCGAGTTCTATCCTAACCTTGATTGGCAGACTAACCTTCGCTCCGTCCGAGCTCTGATCACTGTCGCCGAAAAGCTAGGCGTTGATATCGCTATTGAGAACACTCCAGAACCATTCTCTTTCTTGATCAAACGCATGCGAGACATAGCTCTCTTCTACAGCGAATTGGGCGCGGACGCAGACTTGGGCATGGCCTTTGACGTTGGGCATGCAAACACCACAAAGGAGGTCTTCGGATTCATCGACAAGTTCGCGGACAAGATCGTTCACGTGCACATCAGCGATAACGAAGGGAAGTATGACCAGCACAAAGGCGTGGGCTACGGCAAGATTGACTGGAAAGCAGTGGCAAAGGCCTTGAAGGCCATAAACTACAAGGGCGTAGTCGTTTGCGAGTCAGTGGACCATGTGCTTGAGAGCATCGAAGTTATGCGCCGGTTGTTTGCATAGGTAATGACGGAAAAAGAGGCAACAAGGCTGAAGGGCATTAGATTCTGTCCGAAATGCGGCTCCACCGACATATTTTTCGCTTCAGGCCTTCCACAGCTCTGGTCCATATGGGAATGTCGAGCCTGCGGATATAGAGGTGCGCTTGTAATTGAAGACAGCAAACTCGCGGACAAGCTTAGAGAGAACTGGAATAAGAAGCGTAAGACGAGCAAAGTCTGACTTGACGAAACAGTGCACTAAGATCTTCAACAAACATAAACGAAAGAATGAACACAAAGCATGATAAGGTGTGACGATGGGTTTCGAAATCGTTAGGTACACTCCAAACTATCAGAAGAAAGTCATCGATTTATGGAAGGAAAGCAACCTGATCGTGTCACAAAATGACCCAGTTGAGGATATCCAGAAGAAGCTAGCGTTTCAGCCGGAGCTGTTTTTCATTGCCTTGCTGGACGGCAAGCTTGTTGGTTCAGTCATGGCAGGTTATGAAGGACACAGGGGATGGCTAAACTACCTAGCTGTTTTGCCCAGCTATCAGAAAAGAGGTTACGGCAGGAAGCTCGTTGAAAGAGCCATCGCCGAACTGAAGAGACTTGGCTGTTTGAAACTCAATGTGCAAATTCGCGAAAGCAACGCCTCAGCAGTGGCATTCTACGAACACCTTGGTTTCCGGAACGATCACGTAGTTAGCCTTGGTCTCAGATTAAAGCAACAACACAATCCGGACTAGAGTATTTGGGTTCATCACAACTAGCCGAAACAGAAAGACCGTATCACGTTTTTCTGCTCAACTTGATTTCTCCCTGCTGGTTTCGCGTCTTGTTTGCTAGCGTTTCAATGAAGGCTGGCAGGCCTTCGATGTCTTTCAAGTCGCGTCCAACCAGTCCGTAGAGCTCGTTCCAGTAGGTGAGGTTGGGCTTGATTCGTGTCTTTTCCAAATGTTGCTTGAGGCGGTGCGTCCACTCGACGCCTCGTCTATCGAAGTCGAGTAGAAGGATGACCTCGCGGACTTTGAGGTTCTCGATTTCGGTCAATATGTCTAGAAAGGATTTGCCTGAGGTCTTAGACGAAACGATTTTTCCTTCAACGTTCAGTTGCCGCAGAGCGCCGATATCTTTCTGTCCTTCCACAACTATTGGCACACCTTTTGTTGACTCTGATGCCAGCTTTTCAAGGAGTTCTTTTAGTAATTCAGCCTTTCTTTGCAAGGCGGCGCACAAAATGGTTCTACCTTGAGACTTCTATTTGCTTCATCTTCTCGAGATTTTTCGGATGCTTTCGGAAGTACTCTCTTACTGGACTGAGAATTTCTGTCAACGCGTCGGCTACTCCTTTTTTCAGGTCGAGTGGATGCAGATTCCCTTCGACGTAGGCTTTCTCCAAGTCCTCATAGCTGTTGAAGGTTTCGTGTCCGCCGTATTTCGGCAGGCGAGTAACCGTTAAAGCTTCTCTTTCTGGGAAAACTGTGAGCTTGGCTATTTCTAGCACTGGGTTGCCTTCCGCCTGCTTGGGTGGACAGAACGCTGCCTTTAGCTTCATCTCGATTTCTTCGGGTGAATCATGTACGAATATGCAGCCTTCTGGCACGCTTTTGGACATTTTTGAACCGATTCGAACGTTCATCTCAGCGTTCTCGTCGAACTGCCTTTCAGTCTTCTGCAATCCTTGCAAGCTGACGAGAAGAGGTGTGTGCACGCACACTGGTTTCTTCCAGCCAAGCTTTTCGGCTGTGTCCCGTGCCAACATGTGAGCCTTACGTTGATCCACACTTGCGCAGGCTACATGCAGTTTCTGATGGAATATGTCTGCGGCTTGCATGCAAGGGTAAAATACCCATGCAGTTTCCATATCGGTTAGGCTTGTCTCTCGACCCATTATTGGAAGCGCTCGCCAAGTCCTTTGCAGGGACGCGCTCTTAGCAATTCTAACGACTCTCTCCCAATACTCGATTTCTTTAGCTAGATCTGAAGCCCAAGCGTAATGCACGCTTTCCGGTTTTATGCCCAAGGCTGTAAAGCATTCTCTGAAGTACTCGCCGCAGAGGCGAATGTTGTCCATATTGCCGCCTAGCTTGTTGTTTATCCACGAGTGCCAATCAGCCAGAAATATGGTGAAGTCAAAGCCTGCGTCAGCCATATCCTTGATCTTGGAGCCGCAGACCAATCCCATACCAATGTGCATCAGACCACTTGCTTCAAAGCCCCAGTAGGCTCTGGGCTTGGCCTCAGCCTTGAGCAGTTCGCGTAGCTCTTCGCGGGTAACAATTTCCTGCGTGTTTCCAGTCACAAGGTCTACTCGGTGTTCCAAGTCCAAGACGAAACGCCTGCCTCCTTACAGTTGCATATGGGACTGACTTAAAAGCTCTCATTGCTATCGCGGGCGTTGTTTCCCGTGAAACTAACACTCAACTTCATTGTTGGAGCCAAGCGCTCCTCTCTGCGGAGTTCTCTCTGACACGGGAATGTACACGCCCGCGCCCACCGTGTCTCATGTCTGGGTAAGCCCTTCGTCACAAGCAGAGGATAGCTTTGTTGGACTATCCGGCTTCGGTTGGGTCCGTATGCATGAGTCCTCGCATCGAGGTGTGCGGTGGGATGGCTCGCAAAAGGTCATCGCTGAGGAAATTAGAGTTGCAATCGTGGAGATAAGATTTTTGAAGTTTGAGTGAACATTGCCTCTATGCTACTTGCCTAAGGGTTGGCATTTTGGACAGATGAAACTGCTTGTTGAACCTACTCTGATCTTCTCTATGGCTGTGTGGCACACTGGGCAAGGCTTACCAGACTTGTAAGCTATCTTGAACTGTTCCGGACCGTAGTGACCATTCTTGCCATAGAAGTCCCTTTCATATTGTAATCCTCCTAGCCTAATGCTCTTGTTAAGCGTGGATTTCATTGACTTGTACAGAGCGTCAATTTCCTTTTCCGTCAACGATGGAATAGTCCGCTTAGGATGTATCTTCGCATAGAAGAGCATATCTTGAACGTAGACGTTTCCAATGCCTGCCACGTTCTTCTGGTCAAGCAAGAAAGTCTTGATGTTGCCTTTCTTCTTCGCCAGCAACTGCCTGAAATCGTCTAGTGTGAAGTTCTTGTCAACAGGATTTGCACCCAGTTTTCCTACAAGCTTATGCTCACTCAGCTTGTCAGCCTGCATGAGATGGAGGTAGCAGAACCACCATACGTGGATAGTGAAACCCGTCTTGTCGCCAAAAGTGAATTTTAGCCGATACTTTTCAGGCAACTTACCGCCAGCTTTGAAGTAGATTACGTCTGCACCCATACCGGGATTGAACAAAAGGACATGGCTATCGTCGAGTTTGATGAAAAGCCATTTGCCCTTGCTTTCAACAGATTCAACTGACTTTCCTACAACGATTTTCTTGAATCGGTTAAACGACATGTTCAGGCATTTAGGGTTGGCTACCTCGATTTCGGATATCTTCTTGCCGCTGATCTCCTTATCCATCTGCCTGCCCAGAACTGTCATTTCCGGAAGCTCCAAGCTAGCACTCCCTTGTAGTGTAGAGGAAGGCTATTGGTTTGGTTTCGGTTTATAAATGGTTCTGCACGCGTCATCCAACTAGGAAACTTAAATGATTCTCATAGAAACCTGTGTTCTCCGAACTATTGCCTATGCTGCGTTATCTTTTTTCATGACTGCAAGCACCCCTCGGCTGATTTAGTTTTTTTGACCGAGATACTTGTCTCTAGGCCTTCGTTGATCAGCTAGGCGTCTTCAATATCGATTTCGAAAGCGCATGTAGGGTTCTCAAGTTCAAAGTTGTTCAAGACTTGTGGATGTATCTCGCCTAGCACGCCTATCTCTCTTCGCTTCATGATCACTGCCGCAGCTCTGCCTTCCAGGAAACTCAAATGTTTGATGGGTATGATTTCCCAACCCTTCTGGCTCATGTTATGCAGTAAGGCTTCAACAGTTGACTTTATCTCCGTGAAGTTTGCAGTAGAATGCGACGAAACCCCGGCAACATGTAGTCTTCTCTCAGTCCTCGTTTCGACGCGTTGATCTATGCGTCCAACATCCGAAACCTCGAATAGGCGCTGTGGAAAACTCTCATGCTTGTTGTCCGTTAGGTTCTTCATCAAGCCGGGAAGCAAACTCTGACGCAGAATTGTGCACTCTAATGAGACTGGATTGGCGAGCTTGATAGTGCCGCTGGCTTTTGTGCGCATTTTCTCGTAGTGAGTCGTTTCGTTTGTCAGAGTGAAGTTCATGACTTCAGTGAAGCCTAAGCCTATCATTATTTGCCGCACCGTGCTTGCAGTTCTGTGAATTGGATGTTGTTCGCCTATCGTTGATCTTTGAGGAATAGTCGGTTTCAGCTTGTAGTATCCATAACCGATAGCGATTTCCTCAACTAGATCTACTTCATGCAGCACATCAATTCGATACGCGGGAACAGCTGCTTCTATAATCCCCTTGCCTGCCTCCTTGGCGTCTAGTCTACTTTTTCTTAAGCTCTCGATTACTTGAGCCTCGGATAGCTTGAGTCCTAGCAATTCGTTGGCGTAGCCTACTCTGACCCTCATCTTCTGAGGAGTCAAGTTTGGTGAGACTACGGAGCGATCCGGATATTTCACTCTAACACTTTCTAAAGTTCCGCTCATGTCTGCCAAAGCCGTGGTCAGCACGTTGAGGCTTCGTTCAACAGCCACGTATTCCGTACCTGTTACATCAAGGAACAGATTGGTTGCTTTGTCTGTAACTCGAGTCAACTCGCCGTTGATTATTGGAGGCATTGAAAGGACTTTTCCCTCCTTGTCAATCAAAAGCGGATATTTTGGCGCCCAGTCAATCAGATGTTTGTAAGCCGTGCCTTTCTCATGTTTCTCCAAGATATCCCTCAGGCTCATCTCTTCAGTGCGATCTAATGGTACAAACTTCGCCCTGTCAGGCTTAACAGCAGTGTACGTAAACGGGGGATTGACAGCGTCCAAGTTGTGTACGCCGATCGAGGTTTTCCTGCGGTCTCTGCCAATGCCCCAGTGCAAGTCTTCCTGCATTTCCATCAGGTCGATGACTGCTTCTTCATCAAGTCTTATGTTGCGCACAACGGCAGCCAGCATATATGGTCTAACGTTGCCCACAGCTTTAGTAATGGTTATGTTGGTCTTGCCTTGCTCAATCTTGTATGAAGGTAGTCCTGTTTCCCATCCCATCAAGCCCTTGAAAGCTCGCGCAACCCCAGCATAGCTACAGAGGTCCACTCTGTTTGGATTGAATTCGACTTTCACGTAGTCTGGGCCTATATCTTCCAGATCGAAGCCAACCCATGGCAGCCACTCAGCCATTTCTTCAACTGTCAATTGCCGTCCAACGAATTTGTTGAAACGTTCTCTGTAAAGAGTGATCACTGGCATAACGGTGTCCTCCTTATCCAACCTAAGCGATTACCATAAAGAAGGCGTATGTCGTCCACGCCTAACTCAAGCATGGCTATGCGTTCTAAGCCTCCTCCCCAAGCCAACACAGGATGCTTGATGCCCATGGGCATCAATACTTCTGGTCTGAACATGCCCATGCCGCAGAGTTCCATCCACCGCTTCAATTTCGGATCATAGATAGTGGCTTCTGCTGAGGGTTCAGTGTATGGGAAGTAGCAAGGCCAGAAGCGCACCTTCTTCAACCCGAACCGTGCATAGAATGCTTTCAGCGTGCCCATAAGGTCGCGTAGAGTTACGCCTTTGTCGACTACGATGCCCTCTATCTGATGAAATTCGGCTGTGTTTTTGTATGTAACCTGCTCGTTGCGGTAGACTCTATCGACTGAGAATACTTTGATGGGCGGCTTCTTGTGCTTGCTGAGATATTTTATGGTCTCAGCAGTCGTATGCGTCCGCATAACGAGTCTGCGCGCCTCTTCCGGACTCCACTTGTAGCCCCAACCTTTTGAGCCCGTTACCCAGCCGTTCTCATGAGTCCTCGCAACAGCATTGACTACGCTCTTCTTTGGCAATGCGCCAGCTTTTGGAATAGCCAAATAGAATGTGTCCATCATCTCTCTAGCTGGATGATCCTGCGGCTGGAACAGGGCATCGAAGTTCCAGAAGGCAGTTTCCACAAGCGGTCCTCTGATTTCGGTGAAGCCCATCTCAAGAAAGATTTCCCGCGCTCGCTGAATCACCTGCTGCAACGGATGAACCTTAGCTGGATAATATTCCGGCCCAGCAGCTGTAACATCGAACTTTCTGAGCTCGGTCTCTCGCCATTTTCCAGTAATGATCAGGTCTGGCGTGAGTTGGCTCACTTCTGATACTAGTTCGAGTCCTCTTCCAACCAGCTGCCGTCCTGCACTCGTGAGTTCAAGCTCGCGCAGAGTCTTCTCTACAACCTCTAGGAGCTTTCGTCCCTTCAACACAATGACAGCGTCCCGAAGACTCTTGTCTAATTCATCGAGAGTTGCAGAGCCTTTTCTGCTTAGCAATGACAGGAGTTTTTCGTCAGCGCCTTCAGGAATCGCTTCTTCCTTTGCTGATAGCATACGGTTCTCATCTAGAGTCGCCCAGCCTTTGCGGTGCATCCACCCGAGTGCTATTGGCACAAACTTTCGATCTAACCCTGCCTTCTCGGCAACTGCTTCTCTTTCTGCTTTTCCGCCCGATTCGACTAGCGCGTTGATCATGCGACGTTCAGGCAATCCTCGTTCTGCGTGTTGCTTTCCTTCCTCGCTTAGCTCGACAAGTTTCCGCTTTTGTTCGTGAACTGTCACGAGCTTCTTTTCGCCAAGTGTGAGCATTGCCCGCATTACTGCGGCGTGGGCTAACCCGCTGGTTTGGGTTATCTGCTCAACTCCCGCTTTGCCACTCAGTTTCTTCAGGGCAAGCAATGTTTTCTGTTCGTTTTCTCTAAGTTCAACCATTGACTATTTCGCTCCATAATCTTGACTCAGTCACTTTGAACGATGGAATGTGATAATGCAGTATAGTGATACAGCTACATCGTATAGAAGTTTCTACAGCTGAATAATGCCCCAAACTGACTAACAGAATTCAGAGGATTCATACGGGAAATTGGCAGGGCATCACTATCACTGCCAAACCGCTAATGTAATGATCTTATTTATGCTTATCTCTCCTGCAATACCTATTCAACGTTCAGGATTTCCCTTGCCTTGTCAATGTATTGGCGCCTTTTGCGCTGGTGTTCTTTAACAGACTCATCTACGAGCTTGATGAGGCGTTGCTTATCTTCTCCGCACAGTATTTTGCCGCCCTTGCACTCTTGGCTGTAAAGTCTAGCTACGTCGTCGTCTCGCTCAAAATAGTGAAACAGGTATAGATCATATATAGGACAGATATCGGGGTTTGCTCCCAGTCTACGCTGCTCTTCAGCTGTTGGTCGTCCACCTGTAAAAGACAGTGAAATCTTTCTAGAAATGGCTTCTGGGCTATCCTCCAGCGTGAAATATGTCATAGGGCTGCGTTTACTCATCTTAGGCGAGCCATCTAACGCCTTAATCAGTTTGTGGTAAGTTGAGGATGGTGGAATGAAATTGCTTTTTCTCCGAAATTTGAAGGCCAAATCTCGTGTCAAACGCAGGTGCGGATCTTGATCGATGCCAACTGGAACAACCGTGGGCTTGGGTCCGCCGAAATCCTTCAGCTGCGGGAGCAAGATGTCTCCGGCTTGAATCAGCGCTGACAGGTAAAGTCCCAGGTGGCGTTCGCCGTAGATCGCCTTCATCGTTGCTAGCGTTACGCCTCTTCCAAACATGATGGCTAGGTCTTTGACGCGTTGTTCCTTAGATTGCTGATAAATGAAACCTTTTTCGGCGTCAAATCCCAAAGCGAGTAGGTCAGCCACATTGCCCACGGCATATTTCTGGCTGCGTTCAAATGGTATCCGGTTGTCCTCATAGGCTTCTACGTCTGCAATGCAGTAGAATGCTCTGGCTCCTTGTTGCTGGAAGTAGATGACTTCTCGAGCTGTCTGCAACGTGCCAAGGTGAAATTCACCTGTTGGCTTAATGCCGCTCATGACCGCGAATTCCTGCCCGCTTTTCATGGCGTCCAAGACGCAGTCAAAGTCTCTGTGTCCGAAGATTACACCTCTGCGCATCGCGGCACTTGGATTTGGTATCTGGTTTAGTAAGGGTTTGAATGGTTGAATGCCGAATTCCTGATACAAGCGTTCGTAGTCTTCGATTACGGTTGTGCCAAAAGGGTCAATAAGGGATTTTGCGGGCGGGCCTGCTGCCATCTTGTCTCTTTGCCTCCGAGTGAACTGAAGTTGATATACTGACTGACTTAAACCTATGCACGCATAGAAGGTCGAGTTTCACAGCAACCGCTCCCGAAGCTGTTAGAATTCTTAGCAGGGTTAACGCCAGTCCAAAGCGGTCGCCAACAGAGCCCAAGGTGGACACCTGCACTTAGGTGTTGTCTGGGGCGCGTGTCGAGGTGCAAGATTTTTAAACGTAACCCGAGGCTAACAATTCTGCGTCGTGAATTCATGAGCCTCTCCGAAGAGATCATACAGAAATATCGGCATGCTGGAAGGATCGCAGCTGAAGTGCGAGAATTCATGAAGCGCACAGTCATAGAGGGCATGCCTATAATCGATATCTGCAAGAAAACTGAAGCCCTCGTACGGCAGAAGGGTGGCAAACCGGCTTTTCCATGCAACGTGTCTATCAACGAGCTGGCAGCTCACTACACTTCCCCACCAAATGACAACAAGACGGTGCCACCAGGCTCGCTTGTAAAGATCGACATAGGCGTTCATGTAGATGGTTACATTGCAGACACGGCTGTAACAGTGTGCTTCAACCGCGAATATGAAAATCTCGTGGCTGCCGCTGAGGACGCGTTGAACACGGGCGTCAAAACCATTCGCGCAGGCTTGTTCACCTCACAGCTTGGCTCAGCAATTCAAAGAACAATAGAGTCGCATGGCCTCAGACCTGTGGCAAACTTAACCGGACATCAGGTAGCACGATACCTAATACACGCTGGACGCTCTCTGCCTAACGTCTCTCACATCTCAACGAACCGAGTTACCGCAAACGAGGTTTACGCAATAGAACCCTTCGTCACACTAAAAAGCGCAGCTGGAAAGGTAGGAGGCGGCAAGGAAACGTACATATTCCGCTTTGTGAAACAAAGAACGCTCAGAAACGAATATTCAAAGAAACTCTGCAGCTTTATCACCGAGAATTTCCGAACTCTGCCTTTCGCTGAGCGCTGGCTTCTAGATGTAGTGCCACAAGACAAACACAAGGCAGCTTTCTCTGAACTCTTGTCCTCAAAAACTCTAATGGCCTATCCGATTTTTGTTGAAGTAAGCGGAAAACCTGTGGCACAAGCGGAACATTCGGTTCTGGTTACAAAAGACGATTGCGAAGTCTTAACCTAGAAGCTCATTTCTTTGGCTTTTTCCTTGTCTTTGACCTCGCGGTAGATTGCGGAAATGGTCATTTTCTGATTGTCCTTCGGGCACATCTCTTCAGTTTCCTTGAACACAAAGTCGCCTTGCTTAAACTCTCGAATGTTCTTGAATCCGCATTTCGCGCACTGCACAGTTGAGGATAAGGGCTGTATTTCGACACTTAGAAGCTTAATCATGCGTTTCCGAGTCTGATACATCATGTAAGTTGACACAGCTAAGATCGCTATTCCTATGCTTAAGTAGAAACTCGCCGTGCTAGGATCGCCATATAAATACTCGTTAAATCCCCAATAAATTGCCACGAGAGCGAGCAACAACGCAATCATAATCATGGCAAACATAATTGGCGAAACTCTTCTTGTCTGAGGAACCGTCTGATTCATACCTTGTTCACCTTATTGGCCTATTCCTATTGTGTTGCCAATTCCTGCGATGATGACCGTGTCTCCAGGTTTTGTTCGTTCAAGGATAACTCGCTTGACGCGGTCAATCACGCCGTCGATGGCGTCAACGATTTCTTTTCTCATGGGTGACACGGCGTCGCCAATATCTTCCCTGATTATTATTGCATTGACTGGAACCTTGTTTTTGAGCGCAGCTTCTTCAACCTTGTACTTGTCAACTTCAGGGCCGCCAATGGCCACGCCAACTCCCTCAGCAACCTCACCTGTTTTTTCGCCCTCAAGTTTCAATCCTGCGTCTATGAGGATAGCTAGGCTGATCTTTCCCTCATTCTGCTCTATTACTTGTCTGATTGCTTCTCCAGGCTTGCCCACATTTCCGCCGGGACCTTCAGCCTTCAACACGTAGGCACTTCTTCCCTCGATTGGGACTTCAGCCAAAACCATGTCTTTCTCCACCTTTGTCTTTTCATAGCCTTGCATCAGTTTGGCTGCAACTAAGGCACCTGCACCGTCGCCTATTGGCTGGCCAAGCATGAAGGCTTTCTGGGCAAGAGCATAGGCTTCAGCTTCGCGCATTATGAGCGGTAGTATCATCTGCAACTGCATTATGACGTAGAGGCTGAGCGTTTTCCTGCCTAGTAGGTAGTAGTGGCGGATTACTCGGTAGATGACGTTCAACGCAAGCGCGGCTTCAAGCATGTTTTCCAAATTGTTGATCTGTGTATCGTCTGCTTTGGGCGCCATCAATTTCACGTCGTCTTTGAAGCGCACGTCTCTAACGTCAAGCATGTGTTCAAGTCGCCAGATGACTCCTGATGGATCGAGGTCTACAGGCGCGATGTTGAAGTATTCGAGAAATCTGTCGATCTGCGGGGTTGGGTCGCCTTCAATTTTGCCTATTTCCTTGATGTTGTTTATAGAGGCTTTTCGCGCCTCATCTCGCATGAACTTGAGTTTGAAAAGTGAACCCTCAACCTCGCGCACCATGATCATCATTTGAAACCGTTGCCCATAAAACATGAAAACCACAAATATGCCCAGGAAAACAACTTGGAAAATCCAGCCGATTAAGTTGTCTCCGGAAGGAAAAATACCCTGTAACACTGTTTGAAGTATTGGCAGCATTATCATCTTCAAATCAACTGCTTGTGCTTAGTTATATATTTTGAGGATTTTCCCTCAATTTTTCCATGTTGGATGCTGAAAAGACGGTGAAGAGGCATTAAAACGTTTCGTGATTCCACGAAATCCTAGTCGTGAATGAGTGGGGCAGCCAGCTTTCTCGGCTTCGCATGGCCGAAGACCACACTAGAACCGGAAACGGAGCGCGGTTTAACTGCCGAGTTCGGAACGGGATCGGGTGGGTCCCGCGCCCTATGGCCGGCAACCCCAATAAGCACGGCAAGGTTAAGTAAATATAGTTTTCGCTACGCCGAAAGAGAAAACCAGCCTCTTGCAGAATGCGCGCGTGCATGTGCTTAGAGTTGATAGAAAAAGAGGCCGCGCGCACCTTTTCTGCTTGGCTTTCTACGTTTATCAGATTACTTGATCTGTATTGATCTTTCATCGAGATGCTTCATCAAGCTGGGGTCGTTTTGCCTGCTGACCGGCTGAGCCCCTTGCACGCATGCCTTAGTTTTCCGGTACGTGGTCTTGCCTTAAAAGTCTAATGACTAAATTCTCTACAGTTCAAACGCTGGGAAAGCAGTTCTGCGCGCATCATCCAATCTTAAAGAAAGGACCGTGCGCGCCACTTGTGTATTTGAAATTCATAAGCGTGAAATCCTTGAGTCTTGAGATCAGTGAGTAAGGAAGTCGTTGGCGTTGGACAAAGAGACAGAACGGTTGGTTAACGAGGTTAAGAAGGAACTGCGGGCATTGCGGGCTAGGATTGACCAGACGGAAGACCAGAAGCTTTTGAAGTCATACCAGAAAATGCGGTCAACGTTAGATTAAAGATAGGTCTAGATGCAGATCCTTGTAGACTTGTCCTTTCTTAAGTGGCCATCTGCGTTGCGCTTTTTTTGGCTGCTGCCTGCCCTGTAGCGAACGCTAAAGAGTATATGGGAATCTCGATTCTGGTTCACGCGTTGTCGGAGTTCATTTTCTTTTTCTTATCAGATAGGTTAGATTCAGCACTAGGGAAAGCCCTGTGAGGATTCCTTCGGTGAAATCTGTGATTGAAAAGCCTGCGTATTCAAAGTGTAGAAATCGTCCGATGAGGATTCCGAGGGCCATTGATAGCATGCCCATTGCCAGTATGTTCTCGTCTTTCAGTGGCATCTGGTTCACTTTCCTGAGCGTTTTCTCTCCCGTGGAAAGAGGCATCATTCTGAATAGGAATAAATATGTTGCGCGCGTTTTGGGAATTGATTTAGAAGTGGATGCGTGCATCTAAAGAATTGCGCCATCAGTGTAAGGGGGCTCTCGAATGCTTGTTGATGAGCAGTTGTTCAAGGCTAGAGTTGTGCAGTTGATTCTTAGAAAGGAAGTAGGTGAAGCTCTCGAGGCTCTTAGCCAGCATCACCGTGTTGGTGTTCCTCGGCTGAAGGTTGGAATGCCTAAACGATCCGGTGGCAAAGCGGGGTGTTATGTTTCAGGCACAAAG
>Ga0224495_10001995_pt1 | contig 13737 bp, 9 predicted proteins | sample SF_Jul11_sed_USG_FD_168128 | JGI IMG/M metagenome (GOLD analysis project Ga0224495, IMG submission 168128) | Sediment microbial communities from San Francisco Bay, California, United States - SF_Jul11_sed_USGS_4_1 | ecosystem: Environmental > Aquatic > Marine > Sediment | place: USA: California... | reverse complement strand
ATAGTGCGTATCGGCATCCGGTGCTTCAAGCAATTCGCCGGAAAAATAAAGGTCTATTGTCGGCAAGCCCGTGGTGATCGGATGTCCCCAACTGGCAACTTGCAGCGGAGCAAGCCTGCGGGCGGCCAAGCGAAGCGTCATGGGATCCATTCCGATCTCCGGGTAATAGACCACATCGGGTTGGTCCATAGCCATTGCATTCAGCCAGCCGTTAATTCCAGAGACTGTATCGTTACCCCTCCAGATGTCGCATCGTGACCTGGCAAACCTCGTTTCCTCGTCTTCCACATTACTCATGTTGTAAAGCAGTAGTTCGAATCGAGTCCGATCCAGGTTTGCCAATATCCCCCGGAGTAATACAAACCAGACAGAATGGCGACGGAAATGGTTTGATACTATTATGAGCCGTATTCTTTTCCGCATTGGCCCAGGTTTTATTGAGCTCTGGACGGGACTGGCTGCAACGAGGTCACCATATCGTGACAACAATTCGACATGATTGCCATTACGATATGCAAGATAGAAGGGTTGCTGTAAACCCACCGCTTCAGAAAATCGCGTTTGGCGCTCAGGGGAAGAACGCAACCAGTCTGACACCTCTCGCACGGCAAGATCGAACATCGCAGGGACTGCAGCCGAAGCCGCTACGGTTTGAGGAGCGACCGGCAGCGTGAATGTTTGCGCCACACGAAACATCGCGTTATCAGGTTGTATTTCAAGAGCGCGTCGATAACTGGCCTCTGATTCAGCGAGCTTGCCTTGCTCCTTGAGGGTGACGCCCAGATTGCTGTGCGCCTCGGCCAAATCAGGTTTGATTTCCAAGGCGCGTCGATAACTTGCCACTTCGTCTTCAAATTTCCATAGGTCATGCAGTGCAACACCAAGGCTGCCGTGCACTTCTGCATAATCAGGTTTGATTTCGAGGGCTCGCTGGTAACTCGCTACTGCACTTTCATTCTGGCCAAGTTTTTGCAGGGCATTTCCCAAGTAGTAATGCGCCTCTGCCAATTTAGGTTCAATCTTCAAAGCCAACCGGAAGCTTGCCACAGCTTTGTCGAACTCTCCATTGCTCAGCTGAATATTCCCGGTATTGTAGAGATCTGCCAGCAAACCGCTTAAATTGGCCCGTGCCTCTGCCAATTCGTGATTGATCTCCAGTGTGCGATGGAAGCTCTCTATCGCCTTGTCCAACTGCCCGAGGTTTTTTTGTGCGACGCCCAGGCTGCAATGGACCTCGGCATAATCGGGTTGAATCGCAAGCGCCCTGTGAAAGTTCTCTGCCGCCTCTTCAAACTGATTGTTGCCCAGCAGGGCATTGCCGATATTGTAATAAGCGCCCGCATAGTCCGGTTTGTGCTTGATCGCTGCCCCGAAGGCAGCCAGTGCGCCTGGCAAGTCACCCTTCAACAGCAGGATGTTGCCCTGGTTGAGATGGGCACGCGCCGGATTCGGTGCCAGCCGCATGGCATCCATATAGCATTGCATCGCCTCGTCGAGCCGGCCAGCCGCTTCAAGGGCATGTCCTTCTTCAATCAAGCGAGTGGCATCCTGTTCGGAAGTGTCAGTTATGGAATTCTTATGGCCTGCCTTTGATTCCGCAGAGCGCAGTCGATCAAATATTCCCATTTCAACTAATTTCAAAGAAGGTTGTTGTCAAACTGACCAGCATCAAGGAATCCATCAGGTCCACGCCAAGCAGATTCTGCGCAAATGCTCAGGCAATATTGAATTGGTGGCGAAACCAGCAAAAAAGCGTACAACGGAATCTAAAGGTAGCATAGTACTTAAATTGTGTTCCTGTGTTCGTCTACCCAAGTTTTTAGTTCCTGGGCTACTTTGCCTATGGTCGCTGACCAGTCTCCCGATTTAGGTTGCCGGAATAGCCGCATCACGCCCGGATACCAAGGTGAATCTACCCGTTCCTGAAGCCAACGCCAATCTACCCCGATGGCAGGTAAAAGTACCCAGCAAGGCTTGTTCAATGCCCCGACCAGATGGGCGATGGCTGTATCGATGCAGATTACCAAGTCCAGTTGTGCCACGATTGCTGCAGTATCGGCAAAGTCCTGGATGCCCGACCCCAGATCCAGTATCGGCTGGCCGGTTGGCGGCATTACAGCCTCATTCTCGCCCGGCCCTTTCTGCAGGCTGATGAATGCCACCCCAGACACCGACCACAGGGCAGCCAGTGTGGAAAGGCCCGGCAGGGAACGGTGAGGATTGGGAGCTTTGTTCCCTTTCCAGACCAGCCCCACTTTTAGCATGCTTGTGGGCAAATGGGTGCGCCACCGGCTCAGCCTCTCCGTCGGAATGTTCAGATAGGGCAGGATGGATGGAATGGTCTCGATAGTGGTGGAAAAGCGCTGGGGTAAACTCAATGGGAAAGTCCAGTAGTCGTGAGATGGTAACGATGCTGTTTCCGACACGAGTACTACCTTGTCCACACCATCGACGTTCTCCAGTAATCTCTTAAGGGGTGCCTTGCTGACTACAGTGAGGTAGGAAACGTTCCGGGCCTTGAGCATAGGAAAATATCGGGCAAACTGAATTACATCGCCAAAACCTTGCTCGGGCCAGACCACAATGGATTTGCCATCCAGTGGTTGTCCTTGCCACTGCGGGAAAGCCAGATTCGGAGGTATGGATTGCCGTCCCAAGTAGCTTGGATCGTATCGAGCCTCATATTCTGGCCAGGCCTCATGGTATCTACCTTGTGACAGGAGAAACGAGCCCAGATTCAGGTGTGCCTCGACCAGATCAGAATTGATTTCCAGGGCCCTCCTGAAACAATGCTCAACGCTATCAAATTGTCTGAGTTCCTTCAGGGCGACGCCCAGGCTGCAATGGACCTCGGCATAATCGGGTTGAATCGCAAGCGCCCTGTGAAAGTTCTCTGCCGCCTCTTCAAACTGATTGTTGCCCAGCAGGGCATTGCCGATATTGTAATAAGCGCCCGCATAGTCCGGTTTGTGCTTGATCGCTGCCCCGAAGGCAGCCAGTGCGCCTGGCAAGTCACCCTTCAACAGCAGGATGTTGCCCTGGTTGAGATGGGCACGCGCCGGATTCGGTGCCAGCCGCATGGCATCCATATAGCATTGCATCGCCTCGTCGAGCCGGCCAGCCGCTTCAAGGGCATGTCCTTCTTCAATCAAGCGAGTGGCATCCTGTTCGGAAGTGTCAGTTATGGAATTCTTATGGCCTGCCTTTGATTCCGCAGAGCGCAGTCGATCAAATATTCCCATCAAACAACCTATCCACCCTTTCCGGATAATTTTTGGTAAACTGGTTTTGCCAGTGCGTTGTCTGTAATTATTGCACCAACTGTTTGGAATCACTCCGAATATTGTCAGGCAATTCCAGTCGCACTTTCGAAATACGTTTGGAGTGGCAACATGATACTTGATTGGTTCAATACTGGAGAGGTAGTTTCATTTGCGCAGGAAATCGTCCGCGAGGTTAATCGACTGTTTCCTCCTGCCGAACAAAAAGGGAAGGCGATTCCGACAAAGGTCTTCCGTAAAAAGTTCGATAGTATGATCGTTCGCGTTCGCACTTTTGCGTTAAATCATGAACTGAACTTGTATAAGAAGGCCAAGCTCTTGAATACCGTCAAATGGGAAATGCGAGATGCTGGTCACGAAAAAGTTGTTGTAGATGAATTCATTGCCTTTATCGCGCCTTTGCTGATCAAGTAGTTTGGCTTAAACAATGGAAAGCCAAGGATTAATTGTTGGCCGATGTTGCTGCTACAAGTTACAGGCCAATTGAGCTGTTTCGTCTCGCTACGCAACGCAGCCAATCATGATTGGGATACTGTCTCTGCGGGCATGCTATAGGCTTGAATTTGGAGAGCAGGATCAACCCTTTGGGTTGTATATTCCATAATTGCACGATTTCCCGCGAGCCATTAAAAAAATCGTTAATATTGCATATGTGCGCCGATTTCGGTGTGCCAAGTCCGGGCGGCCATCCAAATGAAAATTCACGAATATCAAGGCAAGGAAATACTGCGCCAATTCGGTGTCCCCACGCCGCGCGGCATTGCCTGTTTCAGCGTCGATGAGGCCGTGGCTGCATCGCAAGAGTTGGGCGGCGCGAAGTGGGTGGTGAAGGCGCAGATCCATGCAGGCGGTCGCGGCAAGGGCGGCGGGGTAAAAGTTGCGCAGTCACCGGATGAGGTGCGTAGCGCAGCACAGCAGATATTGGGTATGCATCTGATTACCCATCAGACCGGCAAAGAAGGCCAGATTGTTCACCGGCTGCTTATCGAAGAGGGTGCGCAAATTGCCAAGGAGTTTTATCTGGGCATGGTGATCGATCGCAGTCAGCAGCGGGTTGCATTGCTGGCCAGCAGCGAGGGCGGCATGGAGATCGAGCAGGTCGCCGCGCGCCGCCCGGAGAAGATACATACTGTGCGCATCGATCCAGTAGCCGGACTGAGCTCATCTGATGCGACGCGAGTCTCACGCGATATCGGCATTCCCGAAGCTGCGATCCCCGAGGCAGTTACCGCGCTGCATGGTTTGTATCGCGCTTTTGTCGAGAAAGATGCGATGTTGGCCGAGATCAATCCGCTGGTATTGACCGCGGATGGACGGATACTGGCGCTGGATGCCAAATTCAACTTCGACAGCAATGCGCTGTATCGCCATCCCGAGATCATTGCTTTGCGCGACCTGGATGAGGAGGATCCTGCCGAGATCGAAGCGTCCAAGTTCGATTTGAGCTATATATCGCTGGATGGCGACATTGGCTGCCTGGTGAACGGGGCTGGGCTGGCAATGGCGACCATGGACATCATCAAGCTGTATGGCGGTAATCCCGCGAACTTTCTTGATGTGGGCGGTGGAGCTGATAAGGAGAAAGTAACCGAGGCGTTCAAGCTGATGCTGAGAAACCCCAACCTCAAGGCAATTCTGGTCAACATTTTCGGCGGCATAATGAAGTGCGACGTGATTGCCGAAGGCGTGGTGGCTGCGGCACGCGAGGTGCATCTGAGCGTGCCGCTGATAGTTCGCCTGGAAGGTACCAATGTCGAACTGGGCAAAAAGATACTGGCGGAATCGGGTTTGCCTATCATCTCCGGCAACGATATGGCGGATGCGGCACAAAAAGTCGTTGCTGCTGCAAGGGGAAAATAATGGCTATCCTGATCGACAAGAACACCAGAGTAATGACGCAAGGCATGACCGGCAAGGTCGGCCAGTTCCATACAATCAACTGCAAGGCCTATGCCAATGGTGCGAATTGTTTTGTCGCTGGCGTTACGCCGAACAAGGGCGGACAACGCTTCGAGGATATCCCGATATACAACAGCGTGGCCGAGGCCAAGGCGCAAACCGGCGCGACCGTGTCGGTGATCTATGTGCCGCCGCCATATGCCGCGGCGGCAATAGACGAGGCGGTCGCGGCGGATCTGGATCTAGTGGTCTGTATCACCGAAGGTATCCCCGTGCATGACATGTTGCGCACCAGATACAAGATGCAGGGAAGGCGCACGCTGCTGATCGGGCCGAATTGCCCGGGACTGATCACGCCGGATGAGATCAAGATTGGCATTATGCCCGGACATATACATCGCAAAGGACGCATCGGGGTGGTGTCTCGTTCCGGCACGCTGACTTACGAGGCAGTCGGGCAGCTTACCGCGCTGGGACTTGGACAATCGTCATGTGTCGGCATTGGCGGCGACCCGATTAATGGTTTGAAGCATCTCGATGTGATGAAGCTGTTCAACGATGACCCGGAAACTGATGCGGTGATCATGGTCGGCGAGATCGGCGGCACTGACGAGGAGGAATGCTCGCGCTGGATCAAGGGCAACATGAACAAGCCGGTGGTCGGTTTCATCGCCGGCGTTACGGCACCGCCCGGCAAACGGATGGGCCATGCAGGGGCGATCATTTCCGGGGGGCAAGGCGGTGCGGAAGACAAACTGGCAGTGATGGAGGAGTGTGGCATACATATCACGCGCAATCCAGCCGAGATGGGTCAAGTCATGCAGCGTGTTCTGAAAGCCTGAGTTTCTAACATGCTGGAAATAATTGCCACATCCCAGTTTTGGGTGGATGTCTTGAAAATCATCATGATCGACCTGCTGCTCTCCGGTGATAATGCAGTGGTGATCGCATTGGCGTGCCGCAATTTGCCACCCGATCAGCGAAGAAAGGGCATATTTTTCGGCGTGGGCGGTGCGATCGGGCTGCGCGTGATATTGACTTTTTTTGCCGTCAGCCTGCTCTCGCTGCCCTATCTCAAGCTGGTCGGCGCGCTGCTGCTGCTGTGGATAGGCATCAAGTTGATACTGCCGGAGAAAGAACACAGTGCAGACAACATCCGGGCAGACTCGCGTCTGTTGGGCGCGGTCAAGACCATCATCATCGCCGACTTTGTCATGAGCCTCGATAATGTACTGGGTGTCGCTGCCGCGGCCAAGGGCAATGTGTGGCTGCTTGTATTCGGCCTGTTGGTAAGTATTCCGCTGATTGCATGGAGCAGCCAACTGGTGCTGAAGCTGATAGATCGGTTCCCTTTCATCATCTATGCCGGCGGCGCGCTGCTCGGTTACGTGGCCGGTGAGATGCTGATCGGAGAGGCGCTGCTCGAATCGCTGGTCGAGGTGCACCATTACCTGCACTGGCTTATTCCCGTTTGCTGTGCCACGCTGGTCCTGGCGGTCGGCAGATGGCTGGCGATGCGCAGGATAGTTGAGCCTGAGGTAATAGACCTGGTGGATGTTACGGTCATATCAAGTTTGCCCGACCAGTTACACAGCTCGCAAAACAAATCCCAGGGAGAGAGTTGATGAAGATACTGATACCGGTAGATGGTTCCGCCAGCGCGCAGCGCGCGGTTGAGTATGTAATCAAGTATATCCCGTCCCTGAAAGATGCACCGCAACTCCTGTTGTTGAACGTGCAGTGGAATGTAGCAAAGGGCAACGTCAAGCTGTTCATCAAACATGAAACGATCAACGAATATTATCGTGAGCAGGGCAATGCAGCGCTGCGGTCCGCGTGTGAGGCGCTGGATGCCGCAGGATTGACATATCAATACCACATCAGCGTCGGCATGCCGGCTGACGCAATCGCGCAGTACGCCAGTGAGCAGGGCGCAGACCAGATCGTGATGGGCAGGCAGGGGCAAGGGGGTGTTAAGTCGCTGCTGCTGGGTTCGGTGGTAAAAAAAGTGCTGCAGCTTGCGGAATGTCCGGTGCTGTTGGTGAAATGAACTGCCAGTCTGCTTGATCTGCTGTTCCTGAACGGCATCGTAAAAAATTAACTAGAACGTGAAGAATCAAAAGGATTGTGGCCTGTTTTAGCAAAATACATTAATATCTCCTAAATGGTTTGTTCGCTGGTGACTTGCCGACATGCAAGCAATAGAGATGGAATAACATGAAAAAGATGTCGTTCTGGAAATCGGACTGGTTCGTCGGATTGCTGGTAGCACTGGTGTTTCTTTTCGGTGCGAACAGTGATTTGATGCGGAGTCTCGAGCGCAAGGCTTATGACCTGGGTGTTTTGGCTTCGTTGCGCACGCCGAGTGACAAAATCGCGGTTATAGCGATCGATGATCAAAGCATTGCCAATCTCGGCCGCTGGCCATGGCCCCGGGCAATACATGCCAATATGCTGGATATACTGGCAGAGGGGCATGCAAAAGTTGTAGGTTATACGGTTTTTTTCTTCGAGCCGCAGGTCGATGCAGGGCTGGGTTTTATCAATAAGATCGCCGACCTGATCGCCTTCTCGTCACTCCGCAACACCAAAGACCCGGCGCATAAACAAGAAATTGCGCAACTGGATGCGCTGTTGCTGGAAGCCCTGGAGAGTCTCGATAACGATCAGAAGCTCAGTGAAAGCATTGCCAGGGCGAATGATGTGCTGCTTGGCATGTTCTTTGAATTGGGCGAACCACAGGGAAACCCGGATCAGCAATTGCCTGATTATGTTCAGCGCAACAATCTGCTCGATGTGAAAAATTCGGGTGATACCTTGGCTTCGCCGGTTGAGGCGCATAACGTGTTGCCGCCGATTCCGCTACTGGGCAGCAAGGCGTTGGCTCTCGGTCATCTCAACAGCTTTCCCGATGTGGATGGCGCGGTGCGCACCGAACCTCTGGTGGTTGGCTATTACGACCAGTATTACCCTTCCCTGTCATTGATGCTGGCAGCCAAGAGCTTGAATCTGGAGCCAGGCGATATCCGGGTCAGGCTGGGCGAGGGTGTACATCTCGGAAATCTGAGGATTGCCACAGATCCGGATTTGCAGATGCACACCTATTTTTATAAAGACCGCGACGGTCGCCCGGCGTTTCCCGTGGACTCCTTTTACGATGTGCTTAGCGGCAAGATTCCGGCAGAGAAATATCGCGACAAGATTGTACTGATCGGGGCGTCGGCTGCCGGTGTGGGCACCCTGCAGGTTACCCCGATCGGGGCGGGCATAGCGCCGGTGCAAATTCTGGCTCATTCGGTGTCGAGCATACTCAGGGGAGATTATTTTGTCTCGCCTCAGTGGGGGGGGATGGCTGAAATGTCCGTCTTCATGCTGATAGCGCTGTATCTGATATTGTTGCTGCCGCGCATGAATGCCGGCGTTGCAGCCCTGATGACCGGAGCGTTATTCACGACATTGTTGACCACGCATTTTGTGCTGATGACTTCGCAGGCGATGTGGTTGCAACTGATGCTGCCCGCCAGCTTGCTGCTGGTTGGGCATCTGTTGCTCACTACCAAACGTTTTCTGACGACTGAGAGGGGCAAGCAGATATCCGATGCCGAGTCCGCGGAAAGCAATCGCATGCTCGGGCTGGCTTTCCAGGGGCAGGGCCAGTTGGATATCGCGTTCGACAAGTTCCGTAAAGTTCCTATCGACGACAGTCTGATGGAAGTGCTGTACAACCTTGGCCTTGACTATGAACGAAAGCGCCAGATGAACAAGGCGGAGTCAGTGTTTCGATACATGTCTGACTATAACCCAAAATTCCGTGATCTGGAAAACCGTCTGCTGCAGACGCGCGCGATGGCTGAAACGATGATTTTGGGCGGTGGCGGGCGCAGCATTGCCAGCACCATGGTGCTCAACAAATCGGGCATGTCAAAACCAATGCTGGGGCGTTATGAGATCGAGAAAGAATTGGGCAAGGGTGCGATGGGCGTGGTGTATTACGGCAAGGATCCCAAGATAGGCCGCACCGTTGCGATCAAAACCCTGGCCCTGTCGGAAGAATTCGAAGCGGACGAACTGCAGGATGTCAAAGTCCGGTTCTTCCGCGAGGCTGAAACCGCTGGTCGCCTGAATCATCCGAACATTGTATCGATTTACGATGCAGGCGAAGAGCACGATCTGGCCTATATTGCGATGGAGTTCCTGAAGGGCAAGGATTTGGCACCTCATGCCAGGCCAGGAAATCTGCTGCCTTTGCCCAAGCTTATGAACATCATCGCCCGTGTCGCTGATGCACTGGATTATGCTCACAAGCAGAATGTGGTGCATCGCGACATCAAGCCTGCCAACATCATGTATGACGCGGAGACTGATACTGTGAAGGTGACTGATTTCGGAATCGCACGCATCACCGATTCGAGCAAAACAAAAACAGGCATGGTTCTGGGTACGCCCTCCTTCATGTCTCCTGAGCAATTGGCCGGACAGAAGATCGAAGGGCGTTCCGACCTGTTCTCTCTGGGGGCAAGTTTGTATCAGTTGGCTTGTGGTAAGCTCCCGTTTGTGGGGGATTCGCTGGCGCAATTGATGTACCGTATTGCCAACGAACCGCACATCGATATCCTGAGTGTCAGGACTGATCTGCCGGCTTGTCTGGTTGAAATCATTAACCGGTCGATGGCCAAACGGATCGAAGATCGTTTTGCCAGCGGCGCAGAAATGGCCGAGGCTCTGCGGCGATGCGCTGCTCAGTAGGGGTAACCATGAAACTAGAAGATGCACTGGAAATGATTTGCCAAACCCACCCTGGTATGGTGCGTTCGCACAACGAGGACAGTGTCGCATGCGAGTCCGCTTGCGGACTTGTGGTTCTTGCTGATGGCATGGGCGGTTACAATGCAGGCGAGGTTGCGAGCGGGATCACTGTTTCAGTGGTGACAACGGAGGTCAGCCAGAGCTTGCAGAATGTCAACCCTACGCAGCTTGATGAGGAGACCGGCGATGAGTATGGTGTATTGCTGTTGCGTGACAATATTCAACGTGCCAACGCTTCAATATATTATGCCGCACAAAGCCAGCCGCAGTATGCAGGGATGGGGACGACCGTCGTTGCCGGATTGTTCTATGACAATCGTGTAGCAGTCGCACATGTGGGCGATTCTCGCCTGTACAGATTGCGCGGAGAATCACTGGAAGCGCTTACCCGCGACCATTCCCTGTTGCGCGAGCAGATTGATAGCGGGATGATCAGTATCGAGGATGCGCGGCTTTCAAAAAACAAGAACTTGGTGACGCGAGCGGTAGGAATCGATGCAAAAGTGGATACGGAAATCCATGTCCATAACGTGCAGGTCGGTGATGTGTATCTGTTTTGTTCTGACGGGCTGAATGACATGGTGGAGGATGAAGATATACAGTCCACAGTGTATGCGATGCAGGGCAACTTACCGTTGGCAATGGAACAATTGATTCAAATGGCGAACGACAACGGCGGTCGCGACAATGTTTCGGTGATACTGGTCAAGATTAAAGGCAGATTTGCCTCGCAGGGCAATTGGCTGGCAAGAATGCTAAATTTGTTCAAGAAATAATTAGTACGAGGAACACGACTATGGCTGCAAAATTAATACTCAGCATGAATGGCGCGGTGCTCAAGGAGTATCCCCTGAACAAGGAACGCATGACCATCGGGCGCAAGGCGCACAATGACATCGTCATCGACAATCTTGCGGTGAGCGGAGAGCATGCCGCAGTCGTCACGATCATGCACGACTCGTTCCTGGAAGACCTTGACAGCACCAATGGCCTGGAAGTGAACGGTGTTCCAACCAAAAAGCACTTTCTGCAAAACAATGATGTGATTGAAATAGGCAAACATAAGCTGAAGTACATCAACGACCAGATCACCCAAACCACTTCTGCCGACTTTGAAAGAACCATGGTGATGCGCGGCAGCCCGGTCGGCAAGCCGCCCGCGGCCAAAGCCGGCACTATGAAAACTCAAGCATCTGGAGTTGAGGAACTGGTTGAAAAAACCGGCAGCTTTGATGCGTCAGGATCTGCCGCCAAGCCGGCAGCTGTCAAACCTGCGGCACAAGGCGAAGCCGGGAAGGCTGCCGTGGTGCAGATATTGACCGGGGCGAATGCAGGCAAGGAACTCGAGCTGGTCAAAAATCTTACCACTTTGGGCAAGCCGGGTTTGCAGGTGGCAGTACTTACAAGGCGTCCGAATGGTTTTTTCATTACCCATGTCGAAGGGGCGAAATTTCCACTGGTCAACGGCAAGGAATTGACCAATCAGGCATATCAACTGAAAGACCACGATGTGATAGAGCTGGCCGGTATCAAGATGGAATTCTATTTCAAGGGGTGACTGCGGACTACGGGCAGAAGACAGATGACAGATTGTTGTGTGCCGGAGTGCGGAACGTTCAATAGAAACGCGGTTCAGCAACGACAACAGTTCAGTATGCTGTCCGTTCCCATCTGCCCTTTGCCGGTGGTTGCATCGTGAAGAGGAACGCTATCTTGATCGGGCTGGGACTGTTGATTGTCCTGATATTCGTCGGCAACGCTGCGCGCTTTTACAGTTTGGGATTTGTCGATCGCCTGTCTGAAAATCTATACGATTACAGTTTGCGGCTGACCATGCCGCGCACAGTGGATGAGCGAGTCGTAATTCTTGATATAGACGAAAAAAGTCTCAAGGAAGAAGGGCGCTGGCCGTGGGGGCGGGACCGCATGGCCCTGTTGATGGACAAACTGTTCGACAAATATGCCGTTGAGGTAGTAGGTTTCGACGTTGTTTTTGCCGAAAAGGATGACAGCTCGGGACTTAAGGTGTTGCAAAGCCTTGCGCAAAACCAACTCAGGGATGTACCGCAATTTCGCGCTGTTTTGGACCAGATTCGGCCCCGATTGGAATATGACAACTTGTTTGCAGACAAGATCAGGGGCCGCAAGGTGGTACTGGGGTATTACCTTACCGATCAAAAAGACAAGCGTGTTTCAGGGGAGCTTCCCGAGCCGATTTTTCCTGCCGGTTCATTCAAGAGTCACGCGATAGGTTTCACTTCATGGAATGGCTATGGAGCCAATCTTCCCGAATTGCAGCAAGCCGCAGCCAGCGCCGGCCATTTCAATCCCAAGGTAGACTTTGACGGCATGGTGCGGCGGGTGCCGATGCTGGCTGAATATAACGGCGCGTATTACGAGCCCCTGTCTCTTGCGGTGGTTCGCACCTTGCTGGGCCGGTCCGAGCTATTGCCTGGTTTCGTGGAGGGAAGAAAAGCCGGATACGCCAGTCTGGAGTGGCTGGAGTTGCGCACGTCGAATGGTTCTTTGAGGATTCCGGTCGACGGAGAAGTGTCGACTTATGTTCCATACCGCGGCAAACAAGGGAGTTTTACCTATATTTCCATCGCGGATGTGTTGCATGACCGTGTCGATCTTTCACAACTGAAGGATAAGATCGCGCTGGTGGGCACGACCGCGCCCGGGTTGATGGATATGCGTTCCACGCCGGTTGCGGAAGTTTATCCTGGGGTGGAAGTACACGCCAACATGATCTCCGGGATACTGGATCAGAATTTGAAGGAGAGGCCAGCCTACATGCTGGGTGCCGAGGTGACCTGGTTGTTGCTGATTGGCATCGCAATGAGTCTGTTGCTGCCCCAGTTGAGTGCTGCAAATGCGATGCTGGTCTCGGGATTTTTCTTCGCCGGCACGACAGGGCTGAGTCTGGCCTCATGGCAATACGGAAACATATTGATGCCGGTGGCGAACAGTTGGGCGATGATAGCACTGATTTTCGCCTTGGATATGTCATATGGATATTTCATCGAGTCACGCACCAAACGCCAGATAACCGGATTGTTCGGCCAGTATGTCCCCGGTGAACTGGTAGAGGAAATGTCGAAACATCCGGAATGCGTTTCCATGGAAGGCGAGAGCCGCGAAATGACCATCCTCTTCTCCGATGTGCGCGGTTTTACCTCCATCTCGGAACGGCTGGATCCGAAAGAGTTGACGCTATTGATGCATGAGTTTTTGACCCCGCTTTCGCGCGTTATCTACAAACATCGCGGCACTATCGACAAGTACATGGGAGATTGCATCATGGCGTTTTGGGGAGCACCCTTGTCAGATGCGGCACATGCCCGCAATGCGATACTGGCTGGAATCGAGATGCAGCAGGTATTGGAAAAATTGCAGCCGCACTTCAAGGAGCGCGGTTGGCCGGAAATACAGATTGGCGTTGGCATCAACTCTGGACGCGTCAGCGTAGGTAACATGGGTTCTGAATTGCGAGTTGCCTATACTGTGATGGGGGACGAAGTCAACCTCGCGTCGCGGCTGGAAGGTATTACCAAACAATACGGCGTGGGCATCATCGTGGGTGAAAACACCCGGAATGCCGTGAAAGACTTTGTTTATCGCGAACTTGACCACGTGCGGGTAAAAGGTAAAGATAAGCCCGTGGCAATATACGAACCGATCGGACCTGCTGAAAAAGTGAGCAGCGCAGCGTACGACGAGATCAAACTGTTCCACGAAATGCGGCGCT
>Ga0224495_10001994_pt1 | contig 13741 bp, 14 predicted proteins | sample SF_Jul11_sed_USG_FD_168128 | JGI IMG/M metagenome (GOLD analysis project Ga0224495, IMG submission 168128) | Sediment microbial communities from San Francisco Bay, California, United States - SF_Jul11_sed_USGS_4_1 | ecosystem: Environmental > Aquatic > Marine > Sediment | place: USA: California... | reverse complement strand
GGTGGCAATACCCAGGCCAAGGACGCAGGCCGCGGCGATACGCAGGGATTTCATAGGGACTCCTCCTGGTGAAGAACCATTCTTGGGGCCGCTAGTGTACCCGGCGGGAACGCTCTCCGCCACGATCTGCAGCGCGATCCTCCAGGGCGCTCAACTGCCGGTCATGCAGGCGCGTGAGCAGCGATAGCGCGACGCCTGCGCCAAGGAGAGCCATGAACATGTCGGACTGAGTGTCCCATACGTATCCCTGCGTGCCCAGGAATTCGTCGGCGCCCTGGCCGAGCGCCAGGGCGGCCCACCACTCGATCAGCTCGTAGAATGCGCTTACCGCGAGTGCGACGCACAGCGACAGAAAGTTCGCCATGCGCAGGCTGGCGAGATAGCCATGGCCCAGAAGGATTTCACGCGCGAGCAGCGCCGGGACTAGGCCCTGCATGAAGTGGCCGACCTTGTCGTAGGGGTTGCGGCCGAGGTGAAAGGCCTCCTGCAGCCAAAAGCCCAGCGGTACGCGTGCATAGGTATATGCACCGCCGACGATCAACACCAGCGCGTGCACGGCAATCAGCACGTACAGGAGGCGGGTGAGCGGCGCCCGGTGCCGCGTGGCAATGAGGACCGGCAGCGCGATCAACACCGGAGCGACCTCCATCAGCCAGGTCAGCCGGTCGTACGGCGCGATCCCGGAAATCGCGAGTGCCACGAGGACGAGCACAAGCAAGAACGCGAGTAAGCCCTGATGCGCCATGTCCGGCTCCCGATCCCTCGCCGCGGATGATCAACCCGTCGCCGCCGTTCGTGGAACTGACGGAAGAGTCCAGGCTATTCGATCTTGGCCTTCGCGCGCAGGCTTTGCACCAACCCCTCGATCTTTCGTTGCTGAAGCTGCTGCTGGATGCGGCTCTTGACCTCGGACAACTGCGGGAATTTCACCGGACGCACATCGTCGAGCCTGATCACGTGGTAGCCGAAGCGGGTGTGCACCGGGGTCTCGGTCAGCTGGCCTTTTTCGAGTTTCGTCATGGCCTCGGAGAACACCTTGTCGAACACGGTCGGTACGTTCCAGTCGAGGTCGCCGCCGCGTGCCTTGTTGCCGGTGTCCTTGGAGTTCTTTTCCGCGAGATCATCGAAGCTGCCGCCCTTCTTCAACTCGGCGATGATGTTCTTCGCCTGATCCTCGGTCTCCACCAGAATGTGGCGAGCGCGATATTCCTTGTCGCCGGTTTGCGACTTGGCGCGGTCGTATTCTGCTTGAATGTCGGTGTCGCTCACAGGATTGCGTGCCAACCAGTCGCGCAGATAGTGCTGCACGATGATCGTCTGGCGCAGCAGATCGATTTCGGCCTGCACGTCGGCTCTCTTCTCGTACCCCGCTTGCTTCGCCACCTGGGCTATAGCCTCGCGCCGGATCAGATCCTCCTTGATGGCCGCGTGCAGTTGTGGGCTATCCTTTTGGCCTTGTGCGAGCCGTTCGCGGACCAGCAGGTCGGCGCGGCGCGCGGGGATCGCGACGCCGTTGACCTTCGCGAGTGTCGCGGCGACCGCAGGCTTCGCGGGGGGCGCCGCAGCCGGCTTGTCTTGCTTCGCGCCTTGCGCGGCGACGGCAAGCGGCAGCATCAGAACGGCTAGACCAGCGGCGGCGCGGCAGAGTGGGTGGCGAATCATGAATTTCCTCTTTCTGTGATCCGTTGCGGAAGGGCTGCATTATGCACCGGTTTGACGGCCCTTCAGGCGGCAGGATTGCGCCCCGCGCCCGTGCCGGCACCGGGCTCGCCGGGCGCGTGCGCGGCGATCTCGATCGCATGAATGGGAGCGCGCATCAGATCCCCGAGTGCTTCGTACACCAGCCGATGGCGCGCAACCTGCGACAGGTCGGCGAACTTTGCCGAGACAATGACCAGGCGCCAATGGGTGGCGCCGCCTTCGCGCCAGCCAGCGTGTCCCCGATGTCTCGCGCTATCGTCCACCAGATCGATCCGCTGCGCGTCGAGCGGAGCGAGGCGGCGCCGAATTTCCTCGTCGACGCTCACGACTTGCCGCCGCTTTCCTGGATGTGGCGCGAGAGGTACAGCGCCTGAGCGATGACAAACAGCAGCATCAGGCCGATGCCGCCAAACACCTTGAAGTTCACCCATGCGTCACGATCGAAGTTCAGCGCGACGATCAGATTGGCAGCCCCCATGAACGCGAAGAAGCCGGCCCAACTCCAGTTGAGGCGCGCCCACGCCGTCTCGGGCAGTTCGATCTGCGCGGAAAGCATGCTGCGCATCAGGTTCTTGCGCAGCCCGAGCGCCGCGCCGGCCAGGATCGCGGCGAACAGCCAGTAAAGCACGGTCGGTTTCATCTTGATGAAAGTGTCGTTCTTGAACATCAGCGTTGCGCCGCCGAACACGACAACGATGGCGAGGCTCGCCCAGAGCATCGGCTCGATCTTCCTGCGCCGCAGCAACAGCCAGCCGACCTGGATGAAGCTCGCCGCGATCGCGGTACCGGTGGCGACATAGATATCGGCAAGCTTGTAGGCGACGAAGAACAGGATCAGAGGGAAGAAGTCGAACAGAAATTTCACGTATGCCTCTAAGCAGGAATGAACGCCCGGACGTGCCTGGTCAGGATTTGTCGAACCTAAGCGAGGCGGAGTTGATGCAGTAGCGCAGTCCGCTCGGTTGCGGACCGTCGTCGAACAGGTGGCCGAGATGCGCTTCGCACTGGGCACAGTGAACCTCGGTGCGGCGCATGAAGAAGCTGGTGTCTTCGGTGGTGGCGATGTTCTCCGCACGCGCGGGTTGCCAGTAGCTCGGCCAGCCGGTGCCCGAATCGAATTTGTGGTCCGAGGAAAACAGCTCGGCGCCGCAGCACACGCAGCGGTAGACGCCCTTTTCGTGGTGATCCCAATACTCGCCGCTGAAGGCGCGCTCGGTGCCTGTTTTGCGCGCCACCTTGAATTGCTGCGGAGACAGTTCCTTGGCCCAGTCGGCGTCCGATTTCTGCGTCTTCGTCGTCATCCTCGTGTTCCCCTTTTACCGCCACGCCCCCACGGCTCGTTGCGCGGCCTCGTTCGTGGGCCGAATGATCAGTCCGCTTGCCGATACGCTTACCCGGTAGGCGGCGCCGTCGGCGAGCGGCACGTAGGCCGCGCTGCCGTACAGCGCATCGGCGAAAGGCAGCCATGCATGATACCGCTTGACGAGCGCCCACAGGTCAGGCGCATCGCGTTCGGCTAGTCCGTGGATACTGCGCGGCGCGGAACGTTCCATGTCCAGATCGGAATAGCGTCCGGCCAGCCGCTCGAGTCGATAGACGGTATCGAAACCCGCCAGATTGCCCATGCCGCGCCACTTCAACAGGCGCGCCTCGATCTGCCACTCGTCGCCGCGCAACTCGAAGCGGCGCGGCGGGGTATCCGGGAGCGCCAGGGTCAGTGCATAGTGCCGCTCGCCCAGTTGTTGCGCGGTCGCGCTCGCGGCGAGTTGTTCGTGGGTAAGCCGCCCATAGCCGTACAGGCTCGCGGCAACGAACCCGGCGAGGGTCGCGCCGAGGAGCATTGCGCCGCCGAGCACCAGGAAGAACGTGCCACGCAACCACTGCGCGCGTCGCAGGCGTGCGAGCGCGGCAAGCTCGAGCGGCAGTGCGAGCAGCACGCCGAGGACGGCGAATCCGGCGAGCAGGGTGCGCGGGTCGAAACCGGCGAGCCATTCGATCATCGCAAGCGGCCGGGACCCGGCGGGTTGGAGTTCATGCGATTACTATAACGGTCTTTGCCGAAAGGCGAAATTCTTATTCGGATTCATGCAGAGTTCATGCAGAGGCAAGAAACTGGAGAAAGACCATGCCGCTCGTCAAGTTGATCGAATACGCAGACTCCGGGCCCGAGGTGCGCGCCGTCTACGACGACATCATGCACACGCGCGGCGTGGACTGGATCAACAATTTCTGGAAGGCGCTCGCCAACGATCCGGCCACCCTGCGCCGAATCTGGGAGAACGTGAAGCAGGTGATGGCACCCGGGGCGCTCGACCCGCTCGTCAAGGAAATGATCTATGTCGCGGTAAGCGCGACCAACAATTGCGAGTACTGCAGCCATTCGCATACCGCCGCCGCGCGCAACAAGGGTATGAACGACGCGATGCTGATGGAGTTGATGGCGGTGGTGGGGCTCGCCAACGAGACGAACCGGCTCGCCAACGGGCTGCGCATCCCGGTCGACACGGAATTCATCCCCAAATTCTAGCGAGAGGACGTAGAGGACGAGGAACGCCGGCACGTGAGCGCCTGCCCTCGGCGGCCATCGGCGCGCGCGCGGTCGCCGGGGAGCGGGCGGCGCAGCGCGTGAACAATTACCGCCCAATTGTCAATATTCTCAAGGAGTCAGGAAAGGTTTTGGCGCTGAGCTACATTGTGCAGTGGAGCGGCGCGGGAGCGGCTTGCGCGGCCAGGCAGCGGACGATTGCGAATGGCATCGATTGGGGGAACGGTGGCGAAGCCATGGCGGCGCGGCCTGCTGCTGGGGTTCGTCCTCGCCCTGCAATGGGGCTGTTCGCGCGCGCCAGAAAGCGCCCACGTTCCGGTCTACGGCGACACGCCGGTGATCCATGCGGCACCGGGCAGTGAATGGCTGCTCGGGGTGCGCCTGACGAGGCGACCCGAGCGGTTCTTCGAGATCTATCAGCCGCTTGTCGACGACCTCAATCGGGATCTGGCCGGCGCGCGCTTTCGGCTCGACCTCTCGCGCAGCAACGCCGTGTTCGCCGACAAGCTCCGGCACGGGCGATTGCAGCTCGCGATCGCGAATCCCTATCCGGCGGTGCGCGCGCTTGGACATGGGTATCGTATCGTCGCGCGCATCGGCGCCGCCGACGCGACGCGCGGCGTGATCGTGGTGCGCCGGGATAGCGGGTTGCGCGACTTGTCCGATCTCAAGGGGACCGCGATGAGCCTGCGCGACCGGAATTCTCTCGGCGGCGTGATGCTGGTGCGCTGGATGCTGCGCGAACACGGCATCGAGCTCGCGCGCGATCTGACAGTGCGCGGCGTGGGTTCAGGCGAATCGGCGCTGCTGAGCGTGTACTACGGCCGCACACCGTCCGGGGCGAGCACGCTGTCGGACTGGCGCGCGTTCCAGCGCACTCACCGTGATTCGGCCGAGCGCATGGAGGCGCGCTGGCAGACGTCCGGGCTGCCGGGCAATGCGTTGCTGTTGCAGGATTCCCTGCCGGCGCATGTCGTGCGGCATGTCCGCAATTGGCTGCTGGGACTGAACCGTGGCCCGGCCGGGCGCGCGCTGCTCGCGCGGCTGGACACCGATCGAGTCGATCTCGCCGACGCCAACAGCTATGCGTCGGTGCGCAACTTCATTCGGCGCTATGAGGCGGCGTTCGGTTCCGTGGAGGGCGAACAATGACCGGGTGGCTGGAGCGCCTGCGGAATCTGGGAATGCGCACCCAGATGACGTTCGGCATGGCCGCGGTGATCGCGCTGGTGGTGGGGGCCTTCGTCGCGGATGAGGTGTTCGAGGACCGGAAGTATTTGATGGAGGAAGAGACCAGCCAGGCTCTGCGACTTGCCGATAACCTCGCCGCGGCGGGCGGGGCGTCGGTGCTGGCGCGCGATTATGCGCTGCTCGGCGACCTGTTGCGGTCGTTCCGGTTCCACCCGGAGCTCGACTACGCGATGCTGGTGGCGATCGATGGAGAGGTGCTCGCACACAGCGATCCGGGCAAGGTGGGGCGCTATGTGCGCGACGCGGCGGGCGTTCAGATGCTCGACGGACCGGCGCAGACGCGCGTGCTGTTGCGCGATGAGGGGCGCATCGATGTGGGCGCGCCGGTGAAGATCGGCGATCGCGTGGCGGGCTGGTCGCGCGTGGGTTTCAGCCTGGTTCATGTCAGGGAGGGTGTGAACGAAGCGTGGCGCAGGGGGCTGCTGTTCCTGGCGCTCGCGGTTTTGGTGGGGGGCGCGGTCGCGTTCTGGTTCGCGCGCGGCGTGAGCGCACGCCTGTACCGGCTGCTGGAGGTCATCGCGCGCATTCGTGCGGGCGAACGCTCGCCGCGTGCCGAAATTCGCGGCAAGGATGAACTTGACCGGCTCGCAGTCGGCTTCAACGCGATGGTCGATACGCTGGCCGCGAGTGAACAGCGTGCCGAGGGCAACGAATTACGCCTGCGCCTTGCCTCGAAGGCGGCGGGCGTCGGCCTGTTCGAACTCGATTTGCGCGCGGGGGCGATCTACCTCGCATCGGACTGGGTGGCGATGCTGGGCTATACCGAAGGCGAGGTGGGCAGATCGCTCGCGGCGTGGGAGGCACGGCTGCACCCCGAGGACCGGCCGCGCATGGCCGCTTTGCGCGAAAGTACGATCCCGGCTGCGGCCGGGGGCAACGAATTCCGCTTTCGCCTCAAGGCGAAGAACGGGCTCTATCGCTGGATCCTCGGCCGCGGAATGATGTCGTCCGGCGCCGATGGTCGTCCCGCGCGCGTTACCGGAGCGCTGCTCGATGTCACCGAGCGCCGGATGGTGGAACTGCGGCTGCGCGAGAGCGAGGCGCGCTTTCGCTCGATTGCCGCCAACGTGCCGGGCATGGTGTTCGAGTACGTGATGCGGGGCGAGGAGGGGTACTACAGTTATGTGAGCGGCGGGGCGCGCGATCTGTGCGGACGTCAGCCCGAGGAGTTCATCGAACTGAGCGACTTCGCCGGCCTGCTGCACGAGGACGACCGGAAACGCTTCCTCGAAGAGTGCTTCGTGCTCGAGCACACGCTCGGAACGATGAACTGGGAGGGCCGCCTGCGGATCGGGCGCGATGTGAAATGGATCAACATCCGCGCCGCCGCGCACCGCCGGGACGACGCTGTGATCTGGCAGGGCGTGGTTTTGAACATCACCGAGAGCCGCGAGGCCGCGCTGGCCCTGCGTCGCTCGCGCGACGAGGTTCGCGAACTGACCGCGCACCAGGATGGAGTGCGCGAAGAGGAAAAGGCCAGGATCGCGCGTGAAATTCACGACGAATTGGGTGCGACGCTGACCGCGATGAAGATGGATGCCTACTGGCTGGAGCGCCGAAAGGGGGGGCTATCCCCCGAGCAGGCTGCGAAGCTCAAGGAAATGCAGGCCCTCATCGATCAGGCGGTACAATCCACGCGCCGTATCTCGACCGAACTGCGCCCGAGGGTGATTGACGATCTGGGTATCGTCGCGGCGCTGGAGTGGCAGGTGGGAGAATTCCGGCGCCATCGCGGCATCGACTGCCGCTTTGCCGCCGCGCCCGAGGAGATCGATCTCGATGCGGTACGCGCGATCGTATTGTTCAGGATCGTGCAGGAGTCGCTGACCAATATTGCCAAGCATTCCGGCGCGAACAAGGCGAGTGTTGAACTGAACGAGGAGAACGGAAGCATCGTGCTGCGCATCGAAGACAACGGTCGCGGAATCGAAGACGGCGTGGGGAATGCCCTTGGCGCGCCGGGCAAGCCCTTCTCGCATGGACTGCGCGGGATGCAGGAGCGTGCACACCAAATTGGCGCCAGCCTGTCGGTGGGGCGCGGCGCCGAAGGGGGTACCGTAGTGCTGGTGACCATGCCCCGGCTCGCGCCCGGACCGGCGGCGGTACAGGCGGGGCGCTGAGCGATGCTGCGCATCTTTATTGCCGACGATCATGCCGTGGTGCGCGCCGGGCTGCGCCATATTCTGGAGGACACGGGCGAGTTCGCGGTCGTGGGCGAGGCGGCCAACGGCGTCGAACTCCTGGAATTGGTCAGGAGCAGCGAAGTCGATCTGGTGATTCTCGACCTGTCGATGCCCGGGCGCGGCGGGGTGGAGATCCTTCCGCGGCTAAGGGAGGAAAGACCCCGCTTGCCGGTGTTGATCCTGAGCACCTATCCGGAGGAGCAGTACGCGGTGCGTCTCATCAAGGCCGGTGCGGCCGGCTATCTGAACAAGGAAAGCGCGCCGGAATTGCTGGTGCGCGCGGTGCGCCAAATCTTTCGCAACGGGCGCTACATCAGCGAGACGGTGGCCGAGCTGCTTGCCAACCAGGTCGCCGGCCGCGGCGTAACGGCAGGTCACGAACAGCTCTCGAACCGGGAATACGAGGTGCTGCGCCTGCTCGGGTCCGGTAAGACGGTGAGCGAAGTCGCGGAAAAACTCTCGCTCAGCGTGAAGACCGTGAGCACATATCGGACGAGGCTCCTCGCCAAGCTCGGCCTGCACGGCAATGCCGACCTGATTCGTTACGTCATCGAAAGTCGTCTCGCGGACTGATTTTCATTGTCGGCCGCTCTGCGTTGTAGGATGAAAGCCGACGCTGCGCGGGCGACCCCTCCTACGCCCCATTCAGACTGCTTCACTATGCCGGTACTCCGTTCCTGCGCACAATGGATCGCAAGAACGGAAGCGAGGAATTCGCTGAAGGGGGCGGGACCATGTGTGTCAGCGTGTACATTGTCGAGGACGCGGCAGCGGTGCAAAGCCGGCTTCGGCAGGCGATCTCGGAGATGGGTACCGCGAGGCTCGCGGGGGTCGCCGATTGCGAGAGTGACGCGATCCGCGGCATTGTCGAGACCTCGCCCGACGTAGTTATCCTCGACCTGCAACTGCGCCTCGGCAGCGGCATGCGCGTGCTGGAGGCGATCCGCGCCAAGGGTTGCTCGGCACTGGTGGTGGTGCAGACCAACTTCGCCCTTCCCGAGTACCGCGAGCGCTGCCTGCGTCATGGCGCGGATCATTTTCTCGACAAGACCCAGGATGCGTGGCGCCTGTTCGAACTGCTCGGCGAGGTCGCTGCGCGTTGTCCGGACAAGTCCCGCTGCGCGGGGCAAAAGTGTTCAAACAGCCCGCCTGCCTCAGGGTAGCGCAGGCGTTCCGGATGGGTTAGACGTGAGCGATCGAAACCTCGGAGGATGTCATGAACAAAGGCCTGAAGAATCTTCGACTCTGGAAGAAGTTTTCATTGCTGGCTTTGCTTGCGCTGGTGCTGGCGGGTGTTCCTGCCGCCTTCTATGCGACGAACGCGATGCGCACCGTCGAGCGAGCGCGACTCGAGGCGGCGGGCGTACCGCATATTCACGCCGTGATGAAGGTCGTGCAGCTGATGCAACAACATCGCGGACTGAGCGCGATGTTCCTCGGTGCAAGCGTTGCGCAGACGGAACGCGAAAGCAAGCAGGCGGAAGTCGACGCGGCGATGCAGGCGGCCGACGCCGTGTTATCGGGAGGCGGCCATGACAAACCGATTGTCCAGGCCTGGCGCGATGCGCGGGGCGCCTGGGCGGGCCTTGCGCCGGGGGTGGCCGCGCGCGGCATCAACGCCGCGGACAGTTTCGCGCGGCACACCGAAATCGTAAAAGTGCTGGCGGGACTCATTGATCTGCTCGGCGATCACCATGGCCTGTGGCTGGATCACGAAAGGGACAGCAATGCGTTGATCACCGCTTCGTTGCAGGTGCTGCCGCGTGTGGCCGAGGAGCTCGGCCAGGCGCGGGCAAAGGGCTCCATGTACTTGAGCCGTCTCGAAGCGAGCACCAAGGAGAGAATCGAGCTCGGTGCGCTGATCACGAAAGCCGGTGAGGATCTGGAGGCCGCCGAAGCGCATCTGACGAAGGCCTTTGCTGCCTCGCCCGCGCTGCGCAACGCGCTTGATGCGCCCCTCAAATCGCTCGTGTCCAGTACTCGCGCCGCCTTCACGCTGGCGGGCGAGCAGGTCGTGCGACCGGAGGTCCTGTCGGGCTCCGGAACCGAATTCTTTGCGACCTATACGCGCGTCATCGACCAGGCGTTTGATTTCAGCAGCGCGGCGATCGTCGAGCTCGGCAAGCTGCTCGACGCCCGCGAGCGCAGGGTGATGACCGAAGAACTGGCGATGCTGGCCGGCATGATCACGGTCTTTGCGCTGGTGGCGCTGCTCGCACACGCGGTCGTGCGTTCGATCACCGGGCCGGCCGCCGATGCGGTGCGCCTCGCGAATGCGCTAGCGTGCGGCGAGCTCGGTGAACGCGTGTATTGCGATGCCCGCGACGAGATGGGCGAGATGCTTTCCGCGCTCGACACGATGCGCGAATCCCTGGTCGAGGCGATCCAGAGTATTCGCGCCTCGGCCGACAGTGTGGGAAGCGCATCGCAGCAGATCGCCGCGGGAAATCTGGATTTGTCGAGTCGCACCGATGAACAGGCCTCGACGCTCGAGGAAACCGCGTCCTCGATGGAGGAGTTGACCGTCACCGTCAAACAGAACGCGGACAGCGCGCGCAAAGCCAACCAACTCGCGATCGGGGCGTCGAGGGTGGTTGACCAGGGGGGGCAGGCAATGGGCGACGTGGTGAGCACGATGAACGGGATCGCCGATTCGTCGAAAAGGATAGGCGATATCGTCGGTGTGATCGACGGCATCGCATTTCAGACGAATCTTCTCGCGTTGAATGCCGCGGTGGAGGCGGCGCGCGCGGGCGAGCAGGGGCGCGGTTTCGCGGTGGTGGCGGGAGAAGTGAGGGCGCTTGCGCAGCGGTCCGCGGCGGCGGCGAAGGAAATCAGGCAACTGATCGAAACCTCGGTCGAACGCGTGAAGGACGGCACTCAGCTGGTGGAGGGCGCGGGAGCGACGATGGAAAAGATTCTGGTCTCGGTCAGGCAGGTAACCGACATCATGAGCGAGATCGCGGCGGCCTCGGAGGAGCAGTTGCGGGGCATCGAGCAGGTAAACCTCGCGGTGATGCAAATGGATCAGGCGACGCAGCAGAACGCGGCGCTCGTCGAGGAATCGTCGGCGGCCGCCGAGGAAATGGCCAACCAGGCCGGCGATCTGGTGCGCGCAGTGGCACACTTCAAGACCCGGAGCGGGGAAAATGGCCTCGCCACACGCGGGGCCGTCGCGGCGATGCTCGACGAGACGGCGCTGGCGCGACCGGAGAAGCATGATCCACGCGGGCGCACCGCGCACTGGCCGATGCATCACGGCGAGCAGTCCGCGCTGCCGAATCAGTTCGCACATGCCGCCGCAACATGAGATCGATTCCAGGAGATTGGCGAGGCCGGTCGCAGTTCAGCCGCTGCCGGAGCCCGGGCGTCAGAGCGAATTTGCAGGAGATCGGGCGGACTGATTTTCAATTGGGTTTCTTTGTCGCTTGCCGCGGGCGAGTACCCGCAACGGGTGTGAAAGTTTGTCAATTGGCCCAATCCTGTCGCGTGAAATGCATCGCTCATGGATAATCTCCGATCATCGAGTCAGGAACCAGACAATGAGGTCCGAACCGCCGGCGCCGCGGGTCGAACCAGCGATCGCGGGCCAGTTTGGCAATATGGATTCAGGCGGTCGAAACACCAACGGCGACGGTCAATGTAAGGAGCGGTGATCATGCAGATTGCAAGCGCAGAGAAGAATGCCGGGACGGCGAAGTCGTTCTCGATGGGGGACCGGGACGTGGCGGCGGAAGGCCATGAGTACCTCACGTTTTCCCTGGGAACAGAGGAATACGCGGTAGACATTCTCAAGGTGCAGGAGATACGCGGCTATGAAGCCGTGACGCGGATCGCCAATACGCCGGCGTTCATCAAGGGCGTGGTGAACCTGCGAGGGGTGATCGTGCCGATCGTCGACCTGCGCATCAAGTTCGGCGATGCAGAGCCGAAATACGACCAGTTCACGGTGGTGATCGTGCTGAGCGTACTGGGACGTGTGGTCGGGGTGGTGGTCGACGGCGTGTCGGATGTCACCATCCTTGCCGCCGATCAGGTAAAGCCGGCTCCGGAACTCGGCACGCTCGACACCAAGTTCGTGACCGGAATGGGTACGGTCGATCAACGCATGCTGATCATCGTCGACATCGAGCGGCTGCTCTCGTCCACCGAAATGCAGCTCTTCGAGCGTATTGCGGCGAATTGATCGGCTGGCCGGCAGACGATTGCCGGCGTAGCTCATGGTCGGCGCGCCGAATGCGCCTGCGCGCCGAATGATTGCAAGGCAATCCGCAGCGGCGTCGCATGCGACGCCGGTTTCCGCTAGCTCCTTTGGCGCTTCACGGCGCGGCATTCGCAAAGACCGATACAATCGGCGCCTTTCGCGCGATTCGGGAGGGCTGGGGTGACGAAGCAGGGAACGATTTCCTCGCGACGAGGGGTGTTCTTGCTCGCGCTGCTGGCGGTTGCTTTCGCTGGCAACCATGTCGGGGCGCGGCTTGCTTTCGATCACGGTACGAGCATCCCGGCCGCGGTGGCGGTGCGCTCGGGCATCACCGCGCTGGCCATGTTCGTGCTCATGCGCATGGCGGGTGTTACGATCGGGCTCGACCGCCGGATTCTCGCACGAGGCGTCGGTATCGGGGCGCTGGTCGCGCTGCAAAGCTACTGTCTGTATTCGGCGGTGGCGCGGATTCCGGTAGCGCTCGCGCTGCTCGCCTTCAATACTTATCCGCTCTTGCTGGTTCTGCTCATCTGGGCAACCGGCGGTGGTCGCCCCTCGAAGCGGGTATTGATCGCGATTCCCGCGGCTCTGCTGGGTCTGCTGCTCGCGCTTGATGTTCTCGGTTCCATCGAGCGCATGTCGGGCCGCTGGTCGGAGATCGGCGCAGGGATCGTCTGGTCGATGGGCGCCTCGCTATCCTTCACGCTGGTGCTCCATTTTACGGCTCGTGGTCTGCGCGATCTGGACGGCAGACTGCGCAGTATGCTGACCATGGGAGTTGCGGCGATCATTACCGGTCTTGCCGGCGCCGCGACGCACAGTCTTTCGCTGCCTGCCGATGCGCAGGGTTGGCTGGGTCTGGGTTTGCTCACGCTGCTCTACGGCAGCGCCATCTCGGTGATGTTCGCGATCGTGCCCAGGCTCGCCGTGCCAGGCAATATCGCCGCGCTCAATGTCGAGCCGGTGGTGGCGCTGCTGCTGGCGTGGGCGATTCTCGGGCAGGCGGTCGGCGGGACGCAGATTCTCGGGGCGCTGGGGGTGGTCGGCGCCATCAGCTTGATTGCGACGGACAAGTCGCGCTCGCGCTAGCGGCCGCAGGATTCAGGGCGGTCGGGCCGCTACCCGCAACGCCTGTCAGGCGGCGGCGCCGCGGCGCGGCCACTCCGCCGGGGCGATCAGCTATGCCGCCACCGCGCGGACCTCGGCCAGATCGATGATGCCCTCCAGGCATTTCTCGATGCCATCCTGCTTGAGAGTGCGCATGCCCTTGCGGATCGCCGCCTCGCGCAGTTCGTCCGCCGATGCGCGGCGCCGGATCAGCGGCCGCAGATCCTGAGTCGTCACGAGGAGTTCGTGCAAGCCGATTCGACCGGCGTGTCCGGACTGTTTGCACGCGTCGCAGCCTCGCGCCTGCGCGACGCGCAGATCGTTCCCATAGCGCTCGCGCCATTCGTGCATCACCGTCTTTTCGTCGAGCGGCGTCTCGAAGCAGTACTCTTTGACGAGTTCAGCGAGTTCCGTCTTGGACGGGACGGTCAGTATCTTGCATTTGTCGCACAGCTTTCTCGCCAGGCGCTGCGCAAGCACGCCGGTGAGCGAGTCGGCGAAGCTGAAGGGGTCCATCCCCATTTCGAGCAGGCGGACGACGGTTTCTGGCGCGCTGTTGGTATGCAGGGTCGAGAGCACCACGTGTCCGGTGAGCGAGCCTTCGATCGCCATCGACGCGGTGACCGCATCGCGCATTTCGCCCACCATGATGATGTCCGGATCGCCGCGCAGGAACGAGCGCAGCGCCGCGGCGAAGGTCCAGCCGGCGCGCGGATTGACCTGCACCTGGCGCAGGCGCGGCTGGGTAAT
>Ga0224495_10001992_pt1 | contig 13755 bp, 13 predicted proteins | sample SF_Jul11_sed_USG_FD_168128 | JGI IMG/M metagenome (GOLD analysis project Ga0224495, IMG submission 168128) | Sediment microbial communities from San Francisco Bay, California, United States - SF_Jul11_sed_USGS_4_1 | ecosystem: Environmental > Aquatic > Marine > Sediment | place: USA: California... | reverse complement strand
CTCAAGAGTGACGAACATGTTGAATGCTTGGCGTGTGGCAATGTCACTTATCCCAGTCCAAGGTCCATATAGAAAGAGAGCAAAGATTGTCGCGGTAATGAAGCCCCCAAGCGAGAATATCTTTGGTATTCTCACGTTCTTCTGGGTAAGAATACCAAACGCCCAAAGCAAAGTCATGACTAGTCCGCTGAGAAAGAAAGAGATTGCTGCTATACCGTGTTCGGGACTGAAGTTCATTGGGAAGATGCCCACCATATAGATGGCGCATGCAGAGAACACTCCAACAAGTCCAGCTAGCTTGCTAATGATGTTATTCAGATACAGTCCCAGCCCAATCATAAATGGAACAAAGAAGATACCTGCTAGCATCATCCCAAGATTGAACATCATGGCTAGCTGCGAAACTCCAATCTCTCCAAGTTCTGATACATAGTGGTTGAACATGGAAAATTGTTCACCATATGTTCCCACATATACAAGCTGGGGGGTGAGGATGAATACAAGTCCGATGATAGAGCCTATGATACCCCATGTCGGGAAGTGTTTCTCATTTACGAATTTGCCGCACTCTACAGCTAGTCCCATTATTCTCACTCAGATGAATGCCAATCAAACCAACACATAGGTCTACCGACAATGGTTCGAATTAATCTAGCAGGACAACCCCGCAAAACATAACTATTATACTATAATACTTTATATTATATAGTTTTGGAAAATTTCGTGAAATAATACTCTGGAAGTAATGAGAATAATGCAGGGTGTAGATCTCATTTTGAATACAGTTTTCATTATAGCGTTTCTAACGCTGTATGGGACTGTAAGCTGGGGTCTCTTCCGTTATTCAACAAAGCCCGGCTATCGATTCTGGGCATTTGGATGGGTTATTTACTCAATAGGTGGAATCCAATCTGCTTTCTCACCTCAGAATCTTATTCTGCTTGACATACTTGGATTGACATGTTTCTATGTCGGTTCTACATTGATATTAGATGGAAGTCGAGAAACAAAGTTGACCCAACGTCGACTTATCCTTTATTTAGCAGGCGTGTCAGTAATTTTCCTAGCAACCCTCTCTGGTATTGCATTGAGCCTGCCTTATTACATGATTTTTGGTATTTTGGGTCTGCATATTGCATATGTTTGTTTACTCTCTGCAAGAACTGTCTATAGTTTCAAGGATTCCAAAGGCATGCCAAGAGTTTGGTTGATAGTTGGACTATTGACATGGGCAATTTCATGGCTGGTTTATCCATTTGTGATTATATTGCCATCATGGTACTACGACTTTGTTGTGACTCTTCAGGCAGCAGGAGTAATAGTAACTGGAGCTTCGATGCTGATCTTTTTCACGATGACTGTTACACATAATCTTGAGCAGCAGTATCAGATTTCACAAATCATGTCTAGCCTCATCCAGCATGATATCCGAAACTACATTCACGTATCGAGGAGCACGCTCGAACTAATTCAAGGCAGTTCTCCTGCTGAGAAACAATATATTGGCATTGCATCAGAAACATTAGATGATGCAAGTATTTTCATAAATGAGATGTGTGACCTGACCAGTTTACTAGCGCGTGTGAATGTTAATCATGAACTCACATCTCTTTCGTCAATTGTTGCTCAGGCAGCGAAACGTGTCCAACAAGCGTATTCTCTTGAACCCCACCAGATTGATATTAACATCTCAGAGAGTACAATGATTAAGATATGCCCATTGATCAAAGAGATACTCTGGAATATATTTGATAATGCGTTTAAGCATGGTTCGAAAGTCTTGTACGTGCAAGAACGTATCGGGACTAGGTCCGAAGTCGTTCTAGAGATAAGTGATCGAAGTGGAGGACTTCCGACAGATATCAAAGATTTCTTGAACTCACCAGACTCACTATCAAGTCCTGTAGCACCCGGTTTCGGGCTCGGAATCGTTCTCATTCATGGACTATCAATCATATGTAATGCAAATTATCATGTAGAGGATGTTGTTGAGGATTCTGAGGTATTGGGAACTAAGTATACAATTAAGTTCGCTACCGCATAGTGAATCACTTGATCATTGGATCAGGAAACTTTAGGCCTTCATGTGCTTTATCTTCGAAAATCTGCTTGGCTGCAACCATCAGACTCTTCTCGATTCCAGCAATATTGTTGTTCGTTGCGACGACCATATTCGCCTTGGTGATGATACCCCTCTCATCGGTCCAATAATGGTGTAGTAGTGTCCCTCTTGGAGCTTCGACACATCCCACACCATCTCCCTTCTTTGGTTCAACGTCTGAGAGTTTCGTGTCCTTGCTGACTATCTGTGAATCCTTCAGTAGGTTTTCAATCTCTTCGATTGCTTGGACAAGTTCAATGATTCTCGCCCAGTGGTATGCAAACGTCGCATGGATTGGTCTTGGGAGAGCATCCCTCATCTCTTGGAGTGCTTCCTGCGCTATCGGCGTAGCCATCCTATCTGCTACATTTACACGAGCAAGTGTATTCGCACGCCAGATACCAGCGGGATATCCTGCTGGGAGGTAGTAGATGTGAGTCGCATAGCTATGCTCTGGTACATACTCCCCGAAGTATTTTCGATAGTCCTTAGGTTTAAAGTCTGCAACAATCTTACCCTTGGGATCCATGACCCTCAAGTTTCCATCAAAGATTTCGAGGTTCCCTTTGTTGTGCATCCCAATATAGTATGTTGGCGTCACTGCTAATTTTGTAATGGGATCCCAGTAGTCCTGAACAACTTTCTTAGCAAGAGTAACAGTTTCGAGTGTCTGTTTCTTTGCTTGTCCAACACGCTTCAGAAACAGATCTCGTTTTTCTTCGGAGAATGGATTAAGCATGCCTCCTGGTATCGAGGTAACTGGATGTATTGCTTTACCGCCCACTGCTGCAGCAAGGTCCTGTCCGAATTGCATCATCTCTAAGGCCATCTTACCCACGTCTGGCATGGCTTTTATGATAGCTACAACATTGCGCAGAGCGGGTTCTCCAAAAGGTCCAGCTAGAAAATCTGGAGCTGCTAGGGCGAAGAAATGAAGTGCATGACTACTGAACTGCTTTGCGTTGATGAGGAGGCGTCTCAGTTTTATCGCAGCTGGAGGGGGCGTGACATCCCAGGCAGCCTCGACGGCTTTGGTAGCAGCAAGGTGATGTGGTTCCGGGCAAATACCGCAGATTCTCGGTGCAATCCGTGGAGCCTCCTCTGCAAATCTACCCTCCAGGAACTTTTCAAAGAATCGTGTAGAGGAAACATTGAATTGAACATCCTTTACCTTTCCTGTCTTCGTCAACTTGACAGTGAGCTCCCCATGGCCTTCTAATCGGGTCACTGGGGCAATCTTGATGGTCTTCTCTCTTTCTGTCATTTCGTCTTCTTACTCCTCTGTTTGCCACGAATTTTTGAGAGATAGGATGATGCATAGTCTGTAAAATAGAATGACCCTAATGGGTCTGGAAAGGCCCTCTCAAGTTCCTCCGGAGGCATATCCGCAACAGCACCTAAGGCTGAGATAATCTTCGCACCATGGTCTTTGATACTCGGAGGCGGACCGAAACAGCCCTTACAAGGAGCGTTCACTGTTGGGCATTGTGCACCACAGAGTCCTATGGTTGCGAATCCCAGACAAAGATAGCCCTGGTCAAGGAGGCATTTGTTCTGGTCAATGTGACCTTGGTGAGTCCGGTAGAACTTCTTGATCTTCTTCTCTTTCCTCTCCTTTGGGCACTGGTCACATACTGTCTTATCGGGGAGGTCGTATGATTTACTTGTGATGAGTGCAGTCAGTGCCTCAGCTGTATTCTCACTTGTGGGGGGGCAGCCTGGCAAAATTGCGTCAAAATCCACAATATCCGGATTTGGTGTGATATGCTCAGTGAAGCCTGGAAGATTTTCGTCTGGAATCCTTCCCTCCGTGATAGTGTCAGCCTTGAGAAATTTTCTCTCTAGTAAATCCTTCAGCTCCCATTGATTTCCTAGCCCTTGAACTCCGCCATACACTGAGCATGAGCCCCAAGCAACCAGGATCTTACTTTTCTGACGCATTAACTTGAGTAGGTGTACGTCTTCCTTTGTTCGACAGCTTCCCTCAACGAAACCGAAGTGAATAGAGTGATTTGACATTGATTCGAGGTCTGCCACTTTGAAGTCCACAACTGCGGGCCAATATACAATATCTAGCGAGGGTAGTACATCGAGGAGTTTTAGATGTAGGTCCAGAAGGGACTGGTCGCATCCCCAACATGAGGTGAGCTGCGCCAGCGCAATTCTCTTGACCATGTTCAGTCACCTTTCCTCACTGGATTTGGTCCAAGCTTTGTGATTCGCTCGACCATGCTTGTTATACCCTCTGCAAAGACATCACCCTCTGCAGCAGATGCCCACTGAAGATGCACTCTTTCAGGGTCAAATCCCGCCTCTTCGAGTAACCTCTTCAGAAGAACAAATCGTGATTTCATCTTCAAGTTCCCACTGGTATAATGGCAATCCCCCGGATGACATCCAGATACCAACACTCCATCAGCACCCTGATGGAGTGCGTCAAGGATGAAAGAGATGTCAATCCTCCCTGTACAATTGACCCTAATGATTCGGACATTTGGAGGCATCTGCATCCTGCTTGTGCCTGCCAAGTCTGCCCCGGCGTACGAGCACCAGTTACAGCAGAATGCCATAATCCTGGGCTCAAAAGTCGATGTCTTGACTTTCTTCACAGTCTTTCCAGGCGCAGTGGTCTTAGGAGTTATCATGGTTAGACATGGACCTCCATGGATTACTTCGGAGGCGATAATTTCACTGCTATTAAGCTTCCTGAATCATCATCCACCCCAATCGTCATTTGAAGAGAATGGGCCAAAGCGCAATTGAGCTGAATAACAACCCAAGGAGAAAGTTATATCAAACTAGAATGTTATCGTAGTTTTGAAGAAAAGGTGTGATGATATTGATAATAGCATTCATCATGGCTAAGATAGAGTCTACAAAGTCCCGTAGTATCTTAGATATGATCCGGACTCTGGATGAAGTTGAAGAGGCTCACTTAATTTATGGGGCCTATGACCTTCTCATCAAATGTGTCTTCAAGACACCTGAAGCTCTTAGTTCCTTTGTAGTCAACGAACTCCGCAGAGTGGATGGGATAAAGGATACAGTTACGAATGTATGCGCTTCATGCGACTGAGATTAGACTTTTAATATGTCAATTATCATTCTCAAGACCTAATCGTTCAAGAGTTTCTTTCAGAGGTAGACCAGTGACTTGGTCCCAGCCACGCACAGAGTAATATTCATCAAGCATCTGGTCAAGTTCGACAACTTCCCCAGCTGAGGGACCAAGCGGCGCCTTTACCTTTGTCAGACGGTCAGGTAGGCAATCATCCTTTCGAGTGACACCAAATCGTGCATTGAATAACCGATTGAGGTTCACGATACGCTCACCAATCTCCTGAAGGTCTGCACCAGTCAAGTCTAACCCATTATGCACTTTGAGTGCAAGAGCCACATCATCATAATAGAACTCAGGAGGGATTTGTGTACCATACTTACAGAGTCCAACACTCTCTACCATGACCATAAAATCCTCGCACTCTTTCACCATGATCCCCTTATACTTTGGATTTAGTCGATCAGCCATCTCAGGAAGGTATTCTTCACCAAATCGTTTCTTGATATCTTCATCAAATCCCGCTTCATCGAGAACTGGGAATCCATAGAGATGGTCTGCTCCTCTTGCTGCAGTCACCGCTGCTAGTCCCATAGACTTCTGGGCTCTAGGTTCCTGACCTGCAATCTCCTGTTTCTTAACAGTCATGACGAACTTGTTTGTCCCACGTCCAATTCTCTGTGCAGCTCGTTCGCTTCCCTCAGCTAGTATATCCCCAAATCCCTCTCTCAGGGCAATCATCTTTGTAAGTTTGATGATAGTATCATCATTTCCCCAACTGAGGTCAATTCCTCCTGTGTCCTCTGCGGTGATGAGTCCCTCATCCCATGCCTCCATTGCCCACGAAATTGTTCCTCCCAAGGAAATTGTATCTATCCCATACTGATTTGCCAAATGATGTCCAAACAGAACAGATTCTAGGTTATCGTTTCCACAGCGTGAACCCATAGCTGACTGTGTCTCAAACTCAGGTGCTCCACCCTCAAAGGAGTAGGGTCCGCTCCTTACTGCAGTATATCTTCCGCATCTCTGTAAGCAGGACCAGTCAGATCTTGCTTTGACAAGATACTTCTCATTGATGGCATCTCCACTTATCTTGTCGTACCCTTCGAACACACCCTGACGCATGTTGTAGCTTGGAAGTCTTCCTATATGTTGCATCAATTCCACTAGACTAGTCGTACCATACTTCACACGACCTGGAGTGAACGCATTTGACAGCATTCTCTCATAAAACTCATCCATCCTCTTCAGGTAGTTCTTCGGATCTGCAACCTCAATCTTTCCAGTCCCCTTGACTGAGATGGCTTTCAACTTCTTTGAGCCCATAACAGCCCCAAGGCCAGACCGAGCAGAAGCTCGATCACGGTCATTCATGATGGCTGCAAAGCGGACCAAGTTTTCTCCAGCCTGCCCGATTGATAGGACTCTGCACCTTTTTCCGTGCGTTTTCCGAATCATGTCATCGGTTTCAAACACATCCTTTCCCCATAGGTGCGAGGCATCTAAGAGCTCGACTTTCGCGTCTTCAATATGCAGATACATGGGTACTGATGATGCTCCGGTGAACATAATGGCATCATAGCCTGCTAACTTCAATTCTGCCCCCCAGAATCCTGCCGCATGACTCTCACCCCATATATTGGTCAGAGGAGATAATGCTGCAATGACATGCCTTGATGACTGAGGGAACATGGAACCAGTGAGCAAACCTGTGGCAAATCCCAGAACATTATCTTTTCCTAAGGGGTCTGTACCTACAGGAATCATATCATAGAGTACTCTTGAGAGATATCCCGCTCCCAAGAGGTATTTTCTGACCATATCCTCATCAATGGGTCTTTTCTCAATGCTTCCAGTCGTCAAGTTGACCCAGATGACCTCACCACCCACTCCAAACACTAGAATCCCTCCTCCTTACTATAGAGCTCTTCTTTATGCTTCTCGTACAATTCCATCATTCTTCCCTCATCCTCTCTATTTGCAAGGTCTTCATCCGTAGTCAGGAAGAGGGCATCTGCGGGACAGCGGTCCACACATTGACCACACTGAATACACTTGATGGCTTTGCCGGTGTCAGGATTGATGTGAATGGCATTGTAGGGACAGGCCTTTACACACATCCCAGTTCCATTACATTTGCTATTGTTTACAATAACTATTCCTTTCGATGTTCTGCTCAAGGCTCTCTCTGGGCAGGCATCGATGCAAGGTGCATCTTTGCAGTTGCGACAAAAAAGTGGAAAATCCAGAGCTGGTTCGATTCTCATAACTCTAACGCGTGACCTTGTGGGGCTTATCACTTTGAAGTAGTACATACTACATACATTTGCACAAATCATACAACCCGAACAGATTTCGGGGTCGCCAAACACAAACTTCAGTTGCGTCACAATTCATTCTCCCTTTGTCCTGACCCCACTTCCCATTGCCTGGAACTCACACCACCCTGGTTTTGCCAGTATCTTACCCTCTCCAAATACTTGAATGCCTCTTACAAAGGTCATCACAGGCGCACCACGCATGGTCAATCCCTCGTAAAGTGTCCACTCACACTTAGAAAACATCATTTCTGCTGTAATCTTCTCCTCTCGATTTGGATCGAATATTACGAAGTCTGCATCAGAACCAATTCGCAGCACTCCTTTCTTCGGATAGAGACCGAAAATCCTTGCTGGGTTCCGTGATGCGATCTTGAGCAGTCTTGTATATGAGAGTCTTCCCTTGTTGATTCCCTCCGAGAGTAAGACTCTGAGAATCATCTGAGTTCCATCCACTCCTGACCAGGCCTCTCTGATATCTTCCTTTCCTGCCTCTTTCTTCTCAATCGGGCATGGAGCATGATCGCTCACAGTTATGTCGATTATGCCCCGTAGCAAACAAGACCAGAGTGCTGCTTTGTCTTCTTTGGTTCTCAGAGGAGGATTCATCTTGCTTCTCGGCCCCAATCGATTCATATCATCCCTATAGAACATAAGATGATGCGGGCAGACCTCTGTAGTCACCATGGTGCCATGCAGTTTTGCTCGTTCAATCTCGATCAGCCCTTCGCGTGTCGTGACATGAGCAATATGCAAGTGGCCTCCTGTCTGCTCAGCGAGGGAAGTATTCTGTCTTATAGCTAGTTGTTCAGCTAAATTTGGCCGTGCTAAAGAATGACTGATTGGAGCATCCCACTCGCCATCCATATCCTTCTTGAATTCGTCGAGCACGCCCTGGTCTTCAGAGTGGACAGTGAGATGCCCTCCATACTCTGACACCTCGCTTAGAGCCTTCGTTATGACACCTGCGCTGACCTGGAATGGTTCACATGTAAAGGCCTTGAAGGCAGCTATCCCCTTCTCCATAAGCATTGGAATGACTGAGATATTTTCGGATTTAATCATCCCCGCATAGAAGGAGAAATCGACTAGGGAGTGTGCGACACCCGCCTGTATCTTATCTTCAAGTGTTGCAACAGAATCAACCTGATTTGTCAGAGGCATATCAATGAGAGTTGTAACTCCGCCTCCGGCTGCAGCTCGGGAGCCAGATTGAAAGCTTTCATGCGATAACATGTTTGGATCATGAACATGAGCGTGACCGTCAATTAGACCTGGCATCAAGATGTATCCTTTAGCATCAATTATTGTGTCTGCGTCAGGTAGATGCTCATCAGTGGCAATAATTGAGATGGCTCCATCAGAAACCCCAACACCTCCTCTCACTAGTCCTGACTCCATGAGAAGTTGCGCGTTTCTTATGACGAGGTCTACACTTCCTCTGTCCATCTGTTTCCTATGTTTTGATGTAATAGAGCTGCTCAACTCATCCTCCCCCGACCGGCGGAAATAGTGCTATTGCGTCATTATCGGAAAGCACTGTTTCATACCCATCTAGTAACTCGATGCGTTTGCCATTTACCATACACGAGTAAAATTGTTTCAGCTTGCCAGTTTCAGTATCAATCACAGTACTTGTGAATTTCTCTCCATAGGTGGCCTTTAAGCTGTCAAGAAGGGCTCTAATTGTATCAGCCTCTAATTCAATACTTTTTACGCCTGTCACTTCTCTGACGGTAGCAAAGAATTTCACGACGACTCGTGCCATGATTACACACTCAATCTGATGGAATGCCAATATTCGATTAAAACCGTTGCCTTATGCACTGTCCTATGATTTTGCATAGAAGTTAAAGGCAGCATTCTGCTCAGATGACACCTCTGTGTACTTGGGTCGTGATGCATTTCATGGAGATTGTGGTTGTAGGACATCTTAGTAGAGATCTCATCATAATGCCTGACACTGCAAAGGAGGCTCTTGGAGGGAGCACGGCATATGCAATGCTAGCTCCAGCTATAGGTGCATTTGGTGCTGGGATTGTGACTAAAGTTGGTGCTGACTTCGAAAAGAGCTATCACGACATTCTCAAATCCTCTGGTCTTGACCTCTCAGGATTTATCGTCGAAGGCCCTAAGTCAACACGATTCGTGAATAAATACGATGCGTCTGGAGCTCGGGTCCAATACGTGGAATCAGTTGCACCTTCCATTCGACCTGAAGACTTCACAGAAGATCATCTCGATGCCAACATCATTCATTTCTCGCCACTCACATGTAATGAGATTGATATAGAGTGTATTCGCGAGGCGCGGTCAAGTAAAGCCCTCACATCTCTTGATGTTCAAGGCTATATCAGGTCAATTGGCAAGGATGGAATAGTTACTCCAAAGGAATGGGCAACACGCGATGAAGTATTGGAACTAGTAGATGTTGTGAAGTTTCATGAGCATGAATTATTCACTACGATTCCTTCAGAATCCGAACTGTCAGCAGCCAGCCAAGTACTCAATCTCGGACCGAGGATTGTCCTCGTGACCCATGGTCAGAGGGGTTCTGTAATCTACACGAGAAATTCGAAGGTTCGTATTCCAATGGTTCTTGCGAGAGCACAGGTAGACACGACAGGGTGTGGTGATACCTATAGCATAGGTTTTCTCTTAGAATACATGCGCACAGGCGATGTACGCCGCGCGGGACTTTTCGCAGCTACCTGCTCCTCCTTCAATGTTGAATCTATAGGACCATATGATATGCCCACACGATCAATGGTTGAAGCTCGAATGCGTGCATACATCCAAGCGTAGACGAAAGGCTTTTTCACAATATACCCAATCTTCGAGTTGAGGCAAACTGGATGTATGATGATTTGGATTCTCTCATGGCGAAATATGGAATTGACGCACTACTAGTAAGCGGCAGTGCATTTGAAAATTCAAACTTATTCTGGTTGACTGGGTTCAGGTCTGCAGACGAGATTATCTATCTCAAGAATCTTGGAGGAGAACCAATAGTAGCAGCATCATTTCTAACTCTTGAACGAGTTCGGAAAGAGAGCTTCATCACTCAAACCTATGATTACACAGATATCGTCGTGAAGATTTTGCAAGAGAACTTGGTTCTCGACGACAACATGGATCGAGTCTATAGTTCTTTCCTGAAAGCGCACTTCTCTGGAAAGACGCTAGGGGTCCCTGATGATTTTCCAGCTAGTTTGCTTGTGATGCTTCAAAAAATGGGCTATACTATCAAGGTTGTCAAGGAGCTCATTCTTGAGGCGCGTGCTCGAAAGTCTTCAAAAGAGATTCAAACAATCAGGAAGGCTGGAAAAGCCACCACGGATGCTATCGCACAAGTTGTAGAAATGGTGAAGAACAGTACTATTGGTAATAACAAAGTCTTGATGCATAAAGGGAAACCTCTGACTGTGGGGATGATAAAATCAGCTCTGGAGCACTTCCTCCTGGACCACGGAGCAGAGTCATCCGAGGATGCAATCATAGCTGTGGGAACTAAGGCTTTTGACTGGCATTATCTTGGGATTTCTGCGGACAAATTTAAGGCAGGAGTACCAATAATAATGGACATCTTTCCTAGGTTGAAATTAGAACGATATGTTGCGGACGTTACTCGAACTATTGTAAAGGGGCCTGTTTCAAAGAGAGTACGAGAAATGTTCGATGCTGTTGTAGCTGCAGCTGACGCGTCTGTGGATACACTGACTGATGGATCTGTCATCGATGCCGTGAATCTAGCCTGTGCAAATACTTTGAAGAAACATGGTTTTGACTCTCGTCGGCTTAATCCGAATGCAATCGATGGAATGACCCATGGACTTGGGCACGGCATAGGTTTAGAGGTACATGAGTATCCTAGTATGTATCGTAGAGAGGATTATTTCCTCGATGGACATGTCATGGCAATCGAGCCCGGTGTCTATCTCAAGTCAATTGGCGGCGTCCGTATTGAGAACGACTATGTTGTCACTGAGGGGAAAGCAAAACAGCTGACTAGGGGTATCAATGACATTCTCTTTGTTTGAATGATGCAATGAGTCATCAATAACTTAGTGCAAAATACGGGCATACTGAGATGCACATACCACAGGCTTCACACTTGTTTGCATCAATCGCAAAGAGATTCTCAGACTTCTTTACAGTGATTGCACCATAGACACAGGACTTCTCACAGAGACCGCATCGTGTGCACTTGTCAAGATCTACAGCGGGTGGTGGATCAAGGGATACGCCCTGCTCAAGATGAGGAAGTGCCTTGCCTTGAATGTCGCGAAGGGAGTCGTAATCATGGCTATCTAGCCACTCCTCAACTTGCCCTGCAATCTTTCCGTATACGGTGTGTCCCTCAAGAACTGCAGCTGTGCAGACCTGTACTGCTGAAGCTCCAGCCATGATGAATTCGATGACATCAGCACCTGACATCACTCCCCCAACTCCGATGATTGGGAGCTTGACAGATTTCGCAATATCCGCAACACACCTGATTGCTATTGGCTTTAGAGCAGAACCACTCATCCATCCATAGCCATCGCTACTCCCGAGCATGGGTCTTCCTGACTCGATATCAATCCTGAGGCATGGTCCGAATGTATTAATGGCTGCAATGGCATCAACATGTGGCTCTAGGGTCTTTGCTACCGCAGCAACATCAACCTTCGGGCTCAGCTTGGCGATAATTGGAATCTCAACTACCTCTCTCAGTGCCTTTGCGATCTCAACGTGGCCCCCGACATAATGTGTACTGAACTCAATAGCTTTCACACCTGCTTTCTCTAGCCTGGGAGCTATCATGCTTACATCTTCGGGAGTATAACCCACACTGGCAATCAGGGGCAGTCCCGAGCTCAATGCAATCGGATACTCCCTCTCAAGCCATGTTTCGAGAGGAAGCTCGCTCCAGAGTTCTGCGTTCAGTATACCTGTTCTGGATCCCACTCTTCCCTCCTTTAGCGCAGCCATGTTCGGCCTTGGGACATCAGCAGGCATTATACTAACAGTTTTGGCGACCAATCCGCCAACGCCACCAGCTGCAGCATTAAGCAGAGTCATTCCATCTCTTGATGTAGGTCCTGCTGCAGTAAGAATCGGATTTCTGAATCTCAGTCCAAGTAATTCAACACTGATGTCTGCCATAACTGAGGTCTACATGTTCTTCAACATAAACAATTCCCCCCGCATTGACCAGCAAGAAAAATGATTACATCATGTTGCATCAAGGATTTCAATAGGCGGAATATCATCAATATCTATACCCGTCTTCTTGCGTCTATGACTTACCATTTCTTCTAGAAGGGCTGAGAGGGTGGGATTCTTAGTTATAATTGTGTCTCTATTTTTATCTGATCTATTTTGTCATTTTAAGGGGTTTTAACTCATCAACGACAAAGTCCAGATTCAGTTCTTTTAGCTTGGATTCAAGAGGGTATCCTGTTTCTCTATCACAGCCACGGAACTTGTAGTATTCATCGAGCATCTCATCAAGATCTGGAAGTCCTCCCTTTGCAGGGCCTGTTGGCATAGGTTCCTTTAGCAATCTCTGAGGTAAGGTTTCATCTTTTCGGGTCACACCTAGTCTGTGATTGAACGCACGTCTGAGGTGACTTATTCGTTCTGCAGTTTGCCTTACGTACTTTGGATCTGACCATTCTTCCATGCCAGTTAAGGATGGAATGACATTAACAAAAGTATCAAAGTAGAATACAGGAGGCCACATTGTTGCATATTTGCAGATCACTGCAGAGTCTACCAGTGCGTAGAGGTCCTCCATGTCCCAGACCACTTGACCCTTGTATTTTGGCGACATGATATCAAGGATAGCATCCGCCTTCTCCTCACCAAATCGCTCGATGACGATGTCTGGATATCCAAGCTCTTCTAGGCTTGATAGACTTCTAAGATGGTCCGCTCCTCGCACATTCGTTGCATAAGTCAATCCGATGCTCTGGTGTGCTCGTGGGTCCTGTCCTGAAGCCTCAAGCCCCTTCACATGGACTGCATATTTCCAGGCATCCCCACCAATCTGCTCAGCTGCTTTCCTTACACCATTTGCAAGGATCTTTCCAATACCTTCGCGCTTTGCAATCAGCTCGACAAGCTCCGCTTGTGCCTCCTTGTTGCCCCACGACAGGTCGATCCCACCAGTATCTCGTTCTGTCAAGATGCCTTTCTCATAAAGTTCCATTGCGAATCCAATGGTCTTCCCGCATGAGATGGTATCCAAACCAAGTAGGTCGCACCTCTTGCCTAGGTAAAAAATGGAC
>Ga0224495_10001991_pt1 | contig 13768 bp, 27 predicted proteins | sample SF_Jul11_sed_USG_FD_168128 | JGI IMG/M metagenome (GOLD analysis project Ga0224495, IMG submission 168128) | Sediment microbial communities from San Francisco Bay, California, United States - SF_Jul11_sed_USGS_4_1 | ecosystem: Environmental > Aquatic > Marine > Sediment | place: USA: California... | reverse complement strand
AATCGAGGTATTAATATTTTGTAATTTTATTTTATCTATATGTTTTATTAATTTATCTTTTTCTTTTATTAAATTTACGGGGATTGTTGGCTCAGAAGCTAATTCTTCAAATATAATAGGATTATTCATTGGTAATTCGGTAATTAATTCTTTTAATTGATTTAAAGCCTGCTGAAATAGTGTACTATTATGGGAATAAAATCCCATACTGCTGCTATTATCAAACAATATTAAAGTTATGGTTTTTTGCTTAATAAGTTCTTTTCTGTTGCTTAAGTCTAATTCACTAGATGTCATTGGTTTAGCTAAGATAAGACCAAACAGCAGTATCAGTAAAGATCTTAGCAATGTTACAAAATTACTTCTTAGATTAATAGATCTGTTAGCTTGTCTAATTTCATCTTTAAAGAGGAAAATTGCAGGAAAATTGATTTCTTTTTTTTTAAACCTTTTAAACAAATGGATTAAAAAAGGAATTAATGCTAAAAAAATACCCCAAAAAACTAAATTTAAGTAGCCTTCAGCGAATATCATATAATAATCCAATAATCAGAACATTAGGGATTTGCAATTGTCATTTATAACTTAATATAGAAACCACAAATTAATTATCATCTCTGTAGGGTGTGATAGGATTTAATAAAGTCTAAAAGATTTTCTGAATAGTGAATGCTGGTATTAAACTGTCTGTATTCCATGTTCCAGTCACCACCCCAATGTTTAAATTCCATTAAAAACTTATCCCATTTGTTAATAAAACTATCTCTAATCTGTCCTGCATTACAAGCCAAAGTTTCTCCTGATTCAGGATCCAAAAAACTAACTTCACCCTTAAAAATAAAGTCCATTTCTTCCTTACTGATCAGTTGAAAAAGAATTATTTTATTTTTAGAAGTTTTAATTTTCTTTAATGTATTCTTTAAAATATTCAAATCGCATATAAAGTCGGAAAATATGAATATAACAATTTTTTCAGATCTTATAGGTTGAGTTTTTCCTATTAGCAAAGAAAAATCACTTCTGCCTAAAGCTTTTATTCTGTTTAAATCTTCATTTAATTTGGGTAATAGTTTAATATTATTTGTTGAAGCAAAGATAGAGTTAAAATTTATTGCAAATGAACTTACCTGAACATTGTCTCCCTGTTTTAAAAATAAATAAGCCAAGGCTGAGAGCATGTATTTTGCATATTCAATTTTAGATAATTCGCTATTTGCTTTTTGGCTCATTGAAGCACTTTGATCTAATATAAAATGAATTTTATAATTTAAATCTTCATCAAATTCTTTTATAAAAAACTTGTCCTGTCTAGCCGAAAGTTTCCAATCAATCTTTTTTAGATCATCGCCCTGAACATATTTTCTAAACTCTCTAAAATCAATTTCTCCGCCAAGTCTCTTCGATCGGTGATATCCCTTATAAATGCCATCAGCTAAAGAAATTGCTTTAAGTGGTATTTGGCTTAGTTTTAAAAGCAGTTCCTCGTTGAGGTAATTTATGTTCATATGAAACTACAACTTACATAATAATTTAAAGGTGAGTTAAGAAATAAGACACTGAAAATTAACCTGTTATAAAGCATTTTTGCATAATATTATTCTGACTTCTTTTTCTTTCCTGGTTTTTGTTTTTCCTCGTTTTCTTTTTGTTTTTTATCACTAGTTTTTTTAGCTTTTATTGAAGATTTTTCCTTTTTATCCTTACTAGTCTCTTCTTTATTTTTTGTTTTTTTAGTATCAGCTGGTTTTTCTGTTGTAGATATTACTACATCTTCTTTTAGAGCCTCCTCAACAAGCTCAATAAATGCTAATTTACTATTATCACCTTTTCTAAAACCTAATTGAATTATTCTAGTATATCCACCAGGACGATTTTTAAAACGTGGAGCTATATTTTCAAATAATTTAATCAAAATCTTACGATTTTTTATTTTCTTTAATATTAATCGCTTATTGTGCAATGATTCTTCTTTTGCACGTGTGATTAATGGTTCAATAAATCGTTTAAGTTCTTTTGCCTTTGCTAACGTTGTTTTAATTCGTTCATACTTAAATAATGATGTTGCCATATTGGCAAACATAGCTTTACGATGTGCAGATGACCGTCCTAATTTACGTCCTTCAATTTTGTGTCTCATAATTTAATCCCTATTATATAATTACCTTTGATTTTGTTAAGTGACTTAAACTTTTCATTCCAAAAGCTAAGTTTAATGAATTTAATTTATGTTGTATTTCTGTAATCGATTTTTTACCTAGATTTTTTATTTTAGATATTTCTTCTTCATTTTTAATAACTAAATCACCAATGGTCTTAACACCAGCAACTCTAAGACAGTTGGACGATCGAACAGAAAGCTCCAACTCTTCAATTGCTGTTTTAAGAAGAGTCCTCATCCTTTCCTCTTCAGGATCTTCCATTTCTTCTTCATGTTCTTCTTCTTCTTCAAAATTAATAAAACATGTAAAATGTTCTTTTAAAATCTTGGCTGCATCAGCAACTGCATCATCTGGTCTAATACTTCCATCTGTCCATAGCTCTAATACAAACTTATCATAATCCGTTCTCTGACCAACACGTGTATTTTCTATTCTATAGTTAACTTTTTGTATAGGAGTGAATATTGCATCAATTGGTATTGTACCAATTGTTTGAATGTATTCTAAATTTCTTTCAGCCGCTATATAACCTCTGCCAAGATTTATTTGAAATTCAATAAATAATGATGCATCTTCATTTAAACTAGCAATTTTAAGTTCTGGATTAAACACCATAACGTTTGCATCAATTTCAAGATCACCTGCTGTAAGTATTCCCTCACCCTTTTTTTCAACGAAAATTGTTCTATTTTCGCTATCATCCAACAATTTAATTCGAAGTAGTTTCAAATTCTGTATTAGCTGTACTGTATCCTCATAAACGCCATAAATGCTTTCAAACTCATTAGTTAAAAGAGAGTTTTTTCCTTCTTTATTAATATATTCAACTCTTATTGCTGTTATAGCATAACCTTGAATTGACGATAACAATGTTCGTCTCAATGAATTAGCAATAGTTACCCCAAAACCCCTTTCAAAAGGGGCAGCAATGAATCTTCCATAAAAAGGATTAACCTCTTCATGTTCGAAGATTATATTCTTAGGACGTTTAAAATCTCTTAATAAATTCTTATGAGCCATTACCCCACCCAATAAATTATAATATGTTTATTTGGAATAAAATTCAACTACAAGTTGCTCATTAGCTGGTATTTGAATATCTTCCCGGCTTGGTATAAGCAAAATTTTAGATTTAACTTCATTTTCGTCAATTTCAAGCCACGTTGGAGCTCCTTGACGTGAAATATTTTTTAAGCTATCACGTATAGCACTTAAATTTTTACTTTTCGGTCTAGCTTCTATTACATCACCTTGTCTTACTTGATAAGAAGGTATATTTACTTTCTTTCCATTTACTAATAGATGTCCATGAGTGATAAGTTGTCTTGCTTGAGGTCTGGAAGAAGAAAAATGACTACGCAAAACGATATTATCAAGTCTGGATTCTAATGATATTAATAAATTGTCACCTGATTTTCCTGTTTTCCTTTCAGCTTTTGTAAACGTGTTATAAAATTGTCTCTCACGTAGACAGTACATTCTTTTAATTTTTTGTTTCTCTCTTAGTTCAAAACCATAATCAGTGGTTTTAGCCATTCTTTTCTTGCCCTTTACACCAGGTGGAGACTTCCTTTTAGTGACAGCGCACTTCGCAGATATACAACGATTTCCCTTTAGAAAAAGTTGAACACCTTCGCGTCGGCACAATCTGCATACTGGTTCTATATATCTTCCCATATATTCCTCTATAAATTAAGTTTGTTATACTCTTCTTCTTTTTGGTGGACGACAACCATTGTGTGGTATTGGTGTTACATCCTTAATAACAGTGATTTTTAGCCCTGCAGACTGTAAAGCTCTAATAGCTGACTCTCTACCGACACCAGGCCCTTTAACTTCAACAATAATACTTCTTAAACCATGTTCCATTGCACGTTTAGCTGCTGTATCTGAGGTTATTTGGGCAGCAAATGGAGTACTCTTTCTTGCACCTTTAAAATTTAAACTTCCAGCACTAGCCGAAGCTATAGTATTCCCATTAACATCAGTAATAGTGACTATTGTATTATTAAATGTTGCTTGTATGTGTGCAATGCCATTAGCAATATTCTTTTTTTCCTTTTTTTTGCCTTTCTTTTTCGGTGCTGCCAATTTATAATTCTCCTAATTTATTTTTTTCTGCTTTTAACAGAGTGAGATTTTGCTCCTTTTTTAGTTCTAGCGTTAGTTTTAGTACGCTGACCACGAACAGGGAGCCCTTTTCTATGTCTCAACCCTCTATAACAAGCAATATCCATAAGACGCTTAATGTTTATTGAAATCTCAGACCGTAACTCACCTTCTACCTTGAAATTTTTATCAATGTATTCCCGTAATTTGTGAACTTCGTCTTCACTCAAATCTCTAAGTTTCTGATTCAAATCGATGTCATTATTTTTAATAATTTCTCTAGATCTTGATCTTCCAATACCATAAATATATGTAAGAGCGATTTCAACTCTCTTATTGCTTGGTAAATCAATTCCTGCTATTCTTGCCATAAAATTACCTTTTTACTCTATTTTTGTCTTTGTTTATGTTTGGGATTTTCGCAAATTATTCTTAAAACCCCTTTTCTTCTAATAACTTTGCATTTAACGCAAATTGGTTTAACACTAGCTCTAACTTTCATAATTTATACCTACTTAAAACGATACGTTATTCTACCTCTTGATAAATCATAAGGGGATAATTCAACTGTGACTCTATCACCGGGAAGTATACGTATAAAATTCATCCGCATTTTCCCAGAAATATGAGCTAGTACCTTATGACCATTATCAAGCTCAACTCTAAACATTGCATTAGGAAGGGGTTCTAAAACCTTACCTTCCACCTCTATAGCTTCTTCTTTAGCCAAAAAATATATCTCCTGATGTACGAAACATTCTATTTATCTGCCTTTCAATTTAGTTTTTTTCATAAAACCCGACATATTTCTTGTTAAAAGATGAGATTCAATTTGTTTTGCCGTCTCTAAACCAACGCTTACCATGATGAGCAATGATGTCCCACCCATTAAATAAGCAAAACTTTTATCTATTTTAGTAAATACCCATAATAAATCAGGGAAAACAGCTACTAGTCCAAGGAAAATTGATCCTGGTAAAGTAATACGATTTAATACTTTTGCCAAATAACCTGAGGTATGTGATCCAGGGCGAATCCCAGGAATAAATCCTCCTTCTTTCTTTAGTCTATCAGCAATTTCAACAGGATTGAAATAAATTGCAGTATAAAAATATGCAAAAAATATTACTAATAACATATAAAAAATAACATATGCCCATTCTCCTGGTGCAAAATAATTTGCGATATCCTGTAAAACACCTTCTTTCCCTCCTCCAAAGAGTTGAAGCATTTGGGCAGGGAAAATTATCACTGATGAAGCAAAAATTATTGGTATAACACCACTTGGATTTATTTTAAAAGGTATATGGGTTGACTGAGAGCCATACATTTTATTTCCTATTATCCGTTTAGCGTACTGAACTGGTATTTTCCTAGTTGCTTGCTGTTCTGCTACCACCAAACCAATAACAACAGCAAATACAGAAAGAATTATCACCATAGATATAAGATTATCATCTGGCTTTGCTACCAAAGTTAATATAGCCTGAGGTAAACGGGCAATGATACCTGCAAAAATTAGCATAGATACACCATTACCAAGACCTTTTTCAGTAATTCTTTCTCCAAGCCACAATAAAAACATTGATCCTGTAGTTAGTGTCAGAATAAAAGTTAATCCAAAAACTGTGCTAACGCCTCCTACAAAGGATCCTATACCATCAGCTCCCAAGGCAAGCTTAACGCCTCCTTTAGTCTCTGCCATATTACTAAAAAGAACCAAAAGTCCTATTGATTGTACAATACATAGAAACACAGTTCCATATTTTGTGTATAATTCAATCTTTTTCTGCCCATAGCTGCCTTCTTTATACAGCTTATCCAGTGTAGGGACAACAACTTTAAGTAATTGCATAATAATAGATGAACTAATATATGGCATTATACCCAAGGCAAATAAAGAAAACTGCCCTAAAGCACCCCCTGAAAACAAATTAAGAAGTCCCAAAAATCCCTCTTGAGAAGAATCGCCAAAAACCTGTTTTAATCCAGCTGGGTTAATCCCAGGACAGGGTATATGGGCACCAATTCTAAATACAGCTAATATAAAAATAGTGTAGATCAGGCGATTTCTTAATTCTTTTATAGAAAATATATTAGATATTACACTGGCCATTTTTTTTCCTTAAAATATATCACACAACAAATCTATAAATAAAGATATTTAGATTCTTAAAATTAAACAACTTCAAAAGTTCCACCAGCTTTTTGTACTTTTTCAAGAGCAGATTTTGAAATATTATTTAATTTAATAACTAAGTTTTTATCCAGATCTCCATTTCCCAAAAGCTTAATAATTTTACTATTTTTTCTCACTATTCCTTTTTCTTTTAAAGAATTAATGTTAACTTCTTCTTTCTCATTGAATATTTAAATTATCTATATTAATAATATCAACTTCAGCTTTAAAGTTTTTATTATTAAAACCCCTTTTAGGAAGTCTCCTATATATTGGCATCTGACCGCCTTCGAACCCAACATAAGGAGCCCCTTTACCACCAGCTCTTGCTCTTTGGCCCTTATTTCCTCGAGTTGATGTTTTGCCGTGCCCAGAACCTGTACCTCTACCTACTCGTTTGCGTTTTTTTCTAGAACCTTTTTCTGGTTTTAATGTAAAGTCCATATGAACCAACTCCCTATTCTGTAATAACAACTAGATGTTTTATTTTGTTAATCATACCTAAAATCGCTGGATTTGCTTTATGCTCAACCACTTGATTAGTTTTCCTTAATCCCAAGGCTTCAACTGTTAGTTTTTGTTTTTTGGTCTTACCAATAGTACTTCTAACTAACTTAATTTTTATTTTATCTTTTCCCATCAAAATATCCTATTTAAAAATTTCCATTATTTCTTTACCGCGTTTACTAGCCTCTGTACTTGCATCTTTTAAATTCTTCAATCCTTCAAACACTGCCTTAACAACATTTAATGAATTTCGACTTCCTTGTACCTTTGAAAGAATATCATGTATACCAGCAAGTTCAAGTACTGTACGTACAGAGCCACCAGCTATAAGCCCAGTTCCAGGAGTAGCAGGCTTCATCCAAACTTTGCCTCTGCCAAATTTCCCCGTAATCTCGTGTGGTATTGTATTTTTTTTAAAATTAATTTTAATAATATTCTTTTTTGCATCTTCTACAGCTTTACCAATAGCATCAGGCACTTCATTCGCTTTTCCAAAACCAATTCCAACATGCCCAGCTTTATCTCCTACTACCATTAAAGCGCTAAAACTAAATCTACGACCACCTTTTACAACTTTAGCACAACGATTTAATTTAATTAATTTTTCACTTAAATTCAATTTACTAGCATTTATTTTTTCTATCATTATATAATCCTTTTTAAAAATCCAAGCCTTCTTCTCTACATGCATCAGCCAATGCCTTAATACGTCCATGATATTTATATCCATTCCTATCAAAGACAACAGCCTTTATATTTTTCTCTTTTGCTCTTTTTGCCAATAACTTACCAATTTGTTTTGCTCCTTCTATGTTACACATTGCTTTTTTCTTTTTTTTATCAGATTTTTCCAATGTTGATGCGGCACAAATTGTAATTTGTTTTTCATCATCTATTAACTGAGAATAAATATTTGTACTGCTTTTAAATACAGTAAGCCTGGGACGAGCCGTCGTTCCCATAATTTTCCCTCTAATAGCCTTTTTCTTTCTTTCTCTTTTTTTATATTTATCTATAACCATTTATCTACCCTCATTTTTTACTTAGCAGATTTACCAGCTTTTGTTCTGATAGTTTCCTCAGCATATTTTATACCTTTTTTCTTGTATGGTTCTGGCGGTCGAACTTTCCTGATCTCGGCAGCCGTTTGCCCAACTAATTGTTTATCAAATCCAGAAAGAACTATATTTGTACTATCAGTAATTTCACATGTAACACCTTTTGGTAATTCAAATTTTACTGGGTGAGAAAAGCCAACTTGAAGATTAATAGTGTTACCACTTGCCTGAGCACGATATCCTACACCATTCAATTCCAATTTCCTCGTAAAACCAGCATTTACCCCTATTATCATGTTATTCAATAGACTTCTATACAATCCATGAAATGCTCTAAGCTTTTTGGTATCAGACTTTCTCTTTACTAGAATTTCTTTTTCTTTTATTTCAAATTCTATACCTTCCCTAACATTCTGAGTTAACTCACCTTTTGGACCGCTAACTTTTAAAAAACCATCACTGAAAGCTACTTTCACCTTCTCAGGAACTTGGATTACTTTTCTACCAATTCTAGACATAAATTACCTCTACCATATATAACAAAGAATCTCTCCACCAACATTCCACTCGTCTCTAGCCCTTTTACCAGTAGTAACTCCTTTAGCAGTTGATATAATCACAACCCCTAAACCATTTAATATTCTAGGGATCTCCTTAGATTTAGAATATCTCCTTTTACCCTGTTTACTAACTCTTTTAATATCAGATATTACCGATACATTCTTATCATTATATTTTAAAAATATTCTAATTATATTTTGTTTATTTTCTTCTACCAATTTAAAGTTTTTTATAAATCCTTCATTTTTAAAAATCTTTATCATTTCTAATTTTATCTTAGAAAGCGGTATATCTACCTTTTCATGCCTTGCTCTAAAGGCATTTTTTATCATTGATATCATATTAGCAATAGGATCAAAACTCACTTTAACTTACCTCACTTACCAGCTTGATTTTGTCACTCCAGGAATCATCCCTTCGTTGGCTAATTTCCTGAAGCAAATTCTACACATTTTAAATTTTCTTATATATGCTCGCGGACGCCCACAGATTAAACATCTGTTATATTCTCGAGTCTTATATTTTTGTACTTTTTTTTGTTTTACAATTAAAGATTTACGAGCCATTTACATTCCTCTTTATTTAATTCTTAAATGGGATTCCAAAATATTTTAAAAGAGATTTTGCTTCATCATCACTTTTAGCTGAAGTCACAATAGTTATATCCATACCAGAAATTCGTTCCACTTTATCAAAGTTTATTTCAGGAAAAATTATCTGTTCTTTAATCCCTAAAGAATAATTACCACGTCCGTCAAACGCCTTTCCAGAAATACCTTTAAAGTCACGAACTCTCGGTAATGCAATGTTAACAAGTCGGTCAAGGAATTCATACATTCTTTTCCCTCTCAAAGTAACTTTACAACCTATTGCCATTCCATCTCTTAGTTTAAAATTAGATATAGACTTTTTAGAAATAGTTTTTACCGCCCTTTGACCAGTTATAGTAGTTAATTCTTCAACAGCAGTGTCCAACAATTTCTTATTCTCTATTGCTTTGCCAACACCAATATTGAGCACAATTTTTGTTAATTTTGGTACCTGCATTACATTTTTATAATTTCTTTCTTTTTGAAGTGCTGAAATTATTTCTTTTCTGTATTTTTCCAACAACCTTGCCATAACATCCTCGAGCTTATTTTTTACCAAATATATAATTACATCTATGACATAATCTTTTTTTCTTATTGTCTTCTCTTTTAATTCTAATTCTTACACCTTTCTTGCATTCTGGACAAAAAATCTGAACATTAGAAATATTAATAAATGCAGGTATTTCAACAATTTCACCAGTTCTATTTTCTTGAGTAGCTCGCCGATGCTTTTTTACCATGTTAATTCCTGGAATTTGAATCTTACCTTTTTTTTTATTAATTTTTTGTATTTTCCCAGTCTTACCCTTGTCCTTGCCAGTAATTACATAAACCTCATCATTATGCATAAGATTAATTTTTATTTTATTTTTGTCTAACAACTTGCTATTTTTACTATTTGTTTTCATAATTATCCTCTAAACTACTTCAGGAGCAAGAGATATTATTTTCATGAAATTCTTTTCACGAAGTTCTCTTGCAACAGGGCCAAAAATTCTTGTCCCTTTTGGATTATTATTATTATCTATAATAACTGCAGAATTAGTGTCAAAGCGGATTATAGTACCATCTTTTCGCTTAATTTCCTTTTTAGTCCTAACAATAACAGCTTTAACAACATTTTTTTTCTTAACAGCCATGTTTGGAGTAGCCGTTTTTACTGCAGCAACAATAATATCACCAACTCGAGCATATCTTCTTTTAGATCCACCCAATACTCTTATACATTGAATTTTCTTTGCACCACTATTGTCTGCAACATCAAGCATCGTCTGCACTTGAATCATAATATCACCCTAACAATTCCTTTGATTTTTTTATTATTTCAAGCAATCTAAATGATTTATCCTTACTTAAAGGGCGACAAGATATTATTTTAACTTCATCTCCCTCATTAGCCAAGTTCTTTTCATCGTGAGCCTTAAATTTTTTGCTCACCCGAACATATTTTTTATATATAGGATGCTGTATCTTTCTCTCAACCAATACAACGATGGTTTTATCCATTTTATCACTTATGACCCGACCAACTAAAGTTTTCTTACTGACCTTTTTTTCCATATACTTTTACCGATTATTTCACCTTTCTAATTCCTAATTCATACTCGCGAAGCACAGTTTTAATCCTTGCAATATCATGTCTTATTACCTTTTTTTGACTTAAGTCGTTAACACTTCCAAGCACTTCATTAAAACGTATATTTCTGTACTCTTCAATTTTATCCATCTCAAGTTTTTTTAATTCTGTAATAGATTTATCATTAAGTTCTGTTTTTTTCATACATCTCGCCTAGTCAAAATTTTAGTCTTAATAGGTAACTTATATCTTGCAAGACGCAAAGCTTCTTTTGCCAATTCCTCTCCCACTCCAGCAACTTCAAACATAATTTTACCAGGTTTAATTTTACAAACCCATCCTTCAGGATTACCTTTTCCCTTACCCATTCTTGTCTCTGCTGGTTTCTTAGTATAAGGTATATCAGGAAATATTCTAAGATACACTTTTCCACCTCTTTTCATCGTTCTGGTTATGGCAACACGAGCTGATTCGATTTGACGATTAGTGACATATCCACATTCTGTTGCACAAAGTCCATACTCCCCAAAGTGAACTGTATTACCACGCGAAGCTTTTCCTGCCATTCTTCCGCGTTGAAGTTTTCTAAATTTTGTTCGTTTTGGCATTAACATAAATAATTTCCTCTAAAAAAGTTATTTTACTAATTATTTCTATTCAGCTTTTCTTGCCCAAAAGTTTCACCTTTGAAAATCCACACTTTAATTCCAACTTTACCAAAAGTAGTTAGACTCTCAGCACTACCATAATCAATTTCTGCACGTATTGTGTGAAGAGGGATTCTACCCTCTTTATAATGTTCCACTCTTGCCATTTCAGCACCACCCAATCTACCAGAAACAATAATCTTTACACCCTTTCCCCCGGCTTTCATTGTATTCTGAATAGCTTGTTTCATAGCTCTTTTATGAGCAACTCTCCCTTCAATTTGTTTTGCTACATGGTTTGCAACCAATTGAGCATTTAAAGATGTATTTCTAAGCTCCATAATATTCAAATGTAATTTTTTCTTAGTTAACTTCTGAATCTCTTTTTTCAAAACCTCTATGTCACTACCTTTTTTCCCGATAACCAAACCTGGTCGAGCAGTAAGTATATTAACTGTTACCCTTTCAGGATATCGAATGATTTCAATTTTTCCCACTTCAGCGTGCTGAAGCCTCTTTTTTACAAATTCTCTTATTTTTAAATCTTCATGCAAATAGTCTGCATATTCATTCTTTACATACCATTTAGAATCCCAACCTCTATTATAACCAAGACGAAATCCAATTGGATTAACTTTTTGCCCCATAATTTTATTCCTCTGCTAATACTATCTTTAGATGAGATGTCGGTCTGCAAATTCGATCTGCTTTTCCTTTTGCACGAGATTTTACTCGTTTTAAACTTGGCCCTTGATTTACAGTAATTTCCCTGATTATCCATTCATCTTCACGAGACTCAGGATCCTTGTTTTGCAGGTTTGCACCAGCACTTTTTAAAGTTTTATATAAAACCACCGCTCCCTTCTGTGGAAGGTTTGTTAGAATATCCAAAGCTTCTTGAAAGTACAGATGATTGATCGCAAGAGCAACTCGACGCAATTTCTTAGGTGATATACGATTAAATTTAGATAATGCAAATGCTTCCATTAGATGTCCCTATTTTTAAAATTATTTACCTTTACTTTTTTTACTACCAGAATGACTTCTAAAGGTTCTAGTAGGAGAAAACTCTCCCAGTTTATGTCCAACAAGAGACTCAGAAATAAACACAGGAATAAAGGTTTTTCCATTGTACACGTTAACCGTTAATCCAATCATGTCTGGTATAATAGTTGAACTTCTAGACCATGTTTTAACAGGTTTTTTATTTCCTTCGCTATTCATCTTTATTATTTTTTTATAAAGTTTTTTATCAACATAAGGTCCCTTATGTAAAGATCTAGACATTACTTAACCTCTATTACTATTTTATTTTTTTCTTCTTGAAAGAATAAATTTATTAGATAATTTCTTTTTCTTACGTGTTTTATATCCTTTTGTTGGAATACCTGTTGGAGAAACTGGATGTCTTCCACCAGATGTCTTACCTTCACCACCACCATGTGGATGGTCAACAGGGTTCATGGCCACTCCTCTTACCTTAGGCCTTTTACCTAACCAACGACTTCTACCAGCCTTCCCAATAGAAACATTCTCATTATCAAGATTCCCAACTTGTCCCACCGTGGCCATACAAGTATTTAGGATTTTTCTTACTTCACTTGATGGCATTTTTAGGTTACAATAATTACCTTCTTTAGCTACTAACTGAGCATACGCACCAGCTGATCTTGCTAACTGACCACCTTTTCCAGGATACAGTTCAATGTTATGAACCAAAGTACCCAACGGAATATTTTTTAACTGAAGAGCATTTCCTAAAACAGCTTTAACGTTTTCACCAGAAATTATCTTTGCACCTACCTTAATATTATCTGGTGCAATAATATATCTCTTCTCTCCGTCTGTATAAACAACCAAAGCAATCCTGGCTGATCTGTTTGGATCATATTCTATAGTTAACACACGCCCTTCAACATTGAACTTATTTCTTTTAAAATCTATTATTCGGTATTTTCTCTTGTGACCGCCACCTCTGTGCCTTACAGATACTCTTCCTCCAGCACCTCTTCCACCAGTCTTGTTTATTCCTTTTGTTAAACTTTTAAGTGGTTTATCACTGGTAATTTCGTTAAAATCTGATACAGTTTTATATCTCTGACCAGGAGTAATTGGTTTAAACTTTTTGATACCCACTTTTATCCTCTCTTGTAATTATTATATGCCTTCGTAAAAATCAAACTTGTCGCCAGCTTTTAAAGTTACAATTGCTTTTTTCCAATTGGACTTATAACTTGTACCATAGCGGGTTTTTACTTTTTTTCCTTTAACTACTAAAAGATTACATTTAGTAACTTTGACCTTATAAATCTTTTCTAAAGCATTTTTAATCATTTTTTTATTCGCTTTTGGATGAACTTGAAAATAATATTTATTTCC
>Ga0224495_10001990_pt1 | contig 13769 bp, 12 predicted proteins | sample SF_Jul11_sed_USG_FD_168128 | JGI IMG/M metagenome (GOLD analysis project Ga0224495, IMG submission 168128) | Sediment microbial communities from San Francisco Bay, California, United States - SF_Jul11_sed_USGS_4_1 | ecosystem: Environmental > Aquatic > Marine > Sediment | place: USA: California... | reverse complement strand
AACGCGAGCAGCACCGCCGCACTGCCCAGATCCTTGGCGCGCTTGGAGAGCGCATGGTGCTCGAGTGAGACGCGGTCGACCACCGCCTCGACCGCGGAATTGAGCAGTTCGACGACCAGCACCAGGATCACGCTTCCGGCGAGCAGGGCACGTTCGGCCCCATTCGCGCCCAGCCAGAGGCCGAGTGGCACGAAACCCAGCGCCGCAGCGAGTTCCATGCGGAACGCTTCTTCATGGCGAACCGCCGCGACGAGTCCTGCGAGGGAATAGCGCGTCGCATCGATGAAACGGCCCAGGCCACGACGGGTGCGCGGCGGGCGACGGTATTCATTCTCGTGCTGGGCGCTGCTCATCGTCGGTGTCTCCGCTTGCTCGCAATGAGCAATCCTAGCAGCTTGAACCGCCCGATCGTCCGCCATTGAGCGAAGCCCGCGTCTGGGCTAGAATTGCGCCCCTTTAGGCGCGTAGCTCAGCTGGTTAGAGCACTACCTTGACATGGTAGGGGTCGTTGGTTCGAGTCCAATCGCGCCTACCAACTGTTAAAGGCGGCGACAGGTCGCCGCTTTAACTCCGCGCGTTGGAACGGACGCTGCGCGCCGTTCGACGCGCGGTTTTCGTTTTGGACGCATGATCAACGTTAAATTGCCTGACGGGTCGGTCAAGTCCTTTGCGGGGCCGGTGGCGGTCGCCGAGGTGGCGCTTGCAATCGGCGCAGGGCTCGCGCGCGCAGCGCTCGCGGGCAGGGTCGACGGCAGAATCGTCGATACGAGCCATCGCATCGAAGCCGATGCCGATCTGGCCATTATCACGGAACGCGATGCGCAGGGTATCGAGGTGCTGCGTCATTCTTCGGCGCACCTGCTCGCGCACGCGGTGAAGGAACTCTTTCCCGAGGCGCAGGTGACGATCGGGCCGGTGATCGAGAACGGCTTCTACTACGATTTCTCCTACAAGCGCCCGTTCACGCCCGATGACCTGGCGGCAATCGAGAAGAAGATGGCCGAGATCGCGAAACGCGATCTGCCGGTGGTGCGCAAGCTGATGCCGCGCGACGAGGCGGCTAAATTCTTCCGTGCGCAGGGCGAGGCCTACAAGGCGGAGATCATCGCGGCGATTCCCGCAGACCAGGATATTTCGCTCTACGAGCAGGGCAACTTCGTCGATCTGTGCCGCGGGCCGCACGTGCCCTCGACCGGGCGCCTCAAGGTGTTCAAGCTGATGCGCGTCGCGGGCGCCTACTGGCGCGGAGATTCGAAGAACGAGATGCTCCAGCGCATCTACGGCACCGCCTGGGGCAAGAAGGAAGACCAGGACGCCTACCTCAAGATGATCGAGGAAGCCGAGAAGCGCGATCACCGGCGCCTCGGCACGCAACTCGATCTCTATCATATGCAGGACGAGGCACCGGGCCTGGTGTTCTGGCATCCCAAGGGCTGGACGGTATGGCAGGGGATCGAGCAGTACATGCGCCGCGTGTACCGCGATAACGGTTACCAGGAAGTGCGCTGCCCGCAGATTCTCGACCGCAGTCTGTGGGAGCGCACCGGGCACTGGGAGAACTACCGCGAGAACATGTTCACCACCGCATCGGAGAGCCGCGACTACGCGGTGAAACCGATGAACTGTCCGGGGCACATACTGGTGTTCAACAAGGGGGTCCGGAGCTATCGCGAACTGCCTTTGCGTTACGGCGAATTCGGTTCCTGCCACCGGAACGAGCCCTCGGGTGCACTGCACGGGCTGATGCGCGTGCGCGGTTTCGTGCAGGACGACGGACATATCTTCTGCACCGAGGATCAGATTCTCGACGAATGCACCGCGTTTACCGTGCTGCTGCAGAAGGTGTACCGCGACTTCGGCTTCCAGAACGTGATCTACAAGGTCGCGACGCGGCCCGCCAAGAGGATCGGCGAGGATGCGCTGTGGGACAAGGCGGAGCGGGCGCTTACTGAGGCTCTGGGCCGCTCGGGCGTGGAGTTCGAGCTCTCGCCGGGCGAAGGGGCGTTCTACGGTCCAAAGATCGAGTATTCGCTCAAGGATGCGATCGGGCGCGTCTGGCAATGCGGCACGATCCAGGTCGACTTCAATATGCCCGGGCGCCTGGGTGCCGAGTACGTCGCCGCGGACAACACCCGCAAAACGCCGGTGATGCTGCACCGGGCAATCGTTGGTTCGATGGAGCGCTTTATCGGCATATTGATCGAGAACCACGCGGGCGCCTTCCCGCTCTGGCTGGCGCCCCAGCAGGTCGTGGTGATGAGCATCTCCGAGCACCAGGCCGACTATGCCGAGGGAGTTGCGCAAAAGCTGCGGGAGGCCGGGTTCCGCGCATCGGCAGATTTGCGAAACGAGAAAATTTCCTATAAGATTCGAGAACATAGCCTGCAAAAGCTTCCCTACCAGGTGGTCGTGGGCGAGAAGGAAAAGCAGGCGGGTAATGTGGCCGTGCGTACGCGCAGCGGTGAAGACCTCGGGGCAATGAGTTTCGAAGACTTCGTCGCGCGCCTCCGGATGGAGGCCGAAGCGCTGGGCACGGCCTGATTTTTTCGCGATCTGGGGATCGCGACGGTCAGCGCGGCAACCGTGAGAGCCGCTGGTAGAGGAGATCGTACTCATCGCACTCGAAAGGTCGCAACGCATCAACCGGGAAATCACTTCCCCCGAGGTGCGCCTGGTAGCAGAAGACGGGGAACAGCTGGGTGTCGTGGCCATTGCCGACGCACTGCGTCTGGCGGAGGAGAAGGATGTCGATCTCGTAGAGATCGCACCGACCGCCAAGCCGCCCGTGTGCAAGCTCATGGATTTCGGCAAGTTCCGTTATCGCGAGCAAAAGAAGGCACACGAGGCCAAGCTCAAACAGAAGCAGATCCAGGTCAAGGAAATCAAGTTTCGCCCGCGCACCGACGAGGGCGACTACCAGATCAAGCTCGGCAAGCTGATCCAATTCCTTGAGGAGGGCGACAAGGCAAAGGTGACGTTGCGGTTCCGGGGACGCGAGATGGCGCACCAGGAATTCGGTATGCGGGTGCTCGAACGGGTGCGCGCGGATCTCGAAGAGCACGGAGTGGTCGAGCAATTTCCGAGGCTTGAAGGGCGGCAAATGGTGATGGTGTTGTCGCAGAAGAAGAAGCTGGTCGCCGCCAAGCCGAAGAAGTCCGAGAAGTCCGAGAAGTCCGAGAAGTCCGAGAAGTCCGAGAAGTCCGAGAAGTCTGAGAAGTCTGAGAAGTCTGAGAGGGCCGGCGCGGAAGCGGCGGCAAAGCCCGACACCGCCGAGGCAAGTCCGGTCAAGCAGGCGGGCGGCTGAAAGAGCAGGAATCCGCCGGGAGGCAGTGTTGTCCAGGCGATACAAGTGGTTGTCCGGGTATCAAGCGTTCGCGTAGTGGACCACCCGGCGCCAAGCTAAAAGAGGAGTTGTTGTTCCATGCCCAAGGTAAAGACGAAGAAGAGCGCCGCCAAGCGGTTCAAGGTGCGCTCGAGCGGCGGTATCAAGCGCTCACAAGCTTACAAACGCCATATCCTGACCAAGAAGTCGCAAAAGCGCATTCGCCAGTTGCGCGGCACGACCAACGTGCACCCGAGCGACAGGCGGCAGGTGATGGCCATGATGCCTTACGCGGGTTAAGGAGGGCACATGCCAAGAGTCAAACGTGGGGTAACGGCGCGCGCGCGCCATAAGAAGGTCCTCAAGCAGGCGAAGGGATTCCGCGGCCGCCGCGGCAGCGCCTATCGGATCGCCAAACAGGCGGTAATGAAGGCGGGGCAGTACGCGTATCGCGACCGTCGCCAGAAGAAACGTGATTTCCGCGCGCTCTGGATCGCGCGTATCAACGCGGCGGTGCGCGAGCTGGGAATGAATTACAGTACTTTCATGGCGGGTCTTAAGCGCGCGAATATCGAAATTGATCGCAAGGTGCTCGCCGATCTGGCGGTCGCCGACAAGCCAGCCTTTGCACGCATCGCCGGTCAGGTGAAGGCGGGCATCGCACACTGAAGGTTCGTCGTCCCTCCGACCCGTTTGCGGAGCGGAGGGAGGGTTTTCTGTCATGTGGAATCTCGAAGCCATCGTTGCGCGTGCGCAGGTCGACTTCGGCGCGGCAGGCGATCCTGCGAGCCTGGAGAACGCAAAAGCGCGCTATCTCGGTAAGAGCGGGGAACTGACCGCGCTTCTCAAGACGCTCGGCACGTTGCCCGCCGACGAGCGCAAGAGCGCAGGCGCGGCGATCAATGCTGCGAAGGAGAGGCTCGAACAGGCGCTCGACGCGCGCCGCGCGGAACTCGCCGGGGAGAAGCTCGCGGCGCGCCTCGCGGAGGAAGCGCTCGATGTGACCCTGCCCGCGCGTGGACGAACGCGCGGCGGAGTGCACCCGGTGATGCGTACCTGGCAAAGGATCGAAACGATCTTCCAGTCGATCGGCTTCGACATCGCCGACGGGCCGGAAATCGAAACCGACTGGTACAACTTCACCGCACTCAATAACCCCGAGAACCATCCCGCGCGCTCGATGCAGGATACGTTCTACGTGGACATGAAGGATGTCGACGGCAAGCAATTGCTGCTGCGCACGCATACCAGTCCGATGCAGGTGCGCTACGCGCGCCTGCATCGCCCGCCGATCAAGGTTATCGCGCCGGGCCGTACCTATCGCGTCGATTCGGACGCGACGCATTCGCCGATGTTCCATCAAGTCGAGGGGTTGTGGATCGACGAGCAGGTGAGCTTTGCCGATTTGAAAGGCGTGTATACCGACTTCCTGCGTCGATTTTTCGAGACCGACGACTTGCAGGTACGCTTTCGGCCGTCGTATTTCCCGTTCACCGAACCGTCCGCCGAAATCGACATGAAATTCGATTCGGGGCCCCACAAGGGGCGATGGTTGGAGATCTCGGGCTCGGGTCAGGTGCATCCCGACGTGGTGCGCAACTTCGGGCTCGACCCAGAGCGCTATATCGGGTTCGCCTTTGGCTCGGGCCTCGAGCGTCTCACCATGCTGCGCTACGGAATAGACGATCTGCGCCTGTTCTTCGAAGGCGATCTGCGTTTCCTGAAGCAGTTCTCCTGATCGGCGGCCATGCAACTTCCTGAAAGCTGGTTACGCAGCATGTGCGATCCGTCGATCTCGATGCAAGAGTTGGCGCATCTGCTGACGATGTCGGGACTCGAAGTCGAGGACTGCCAGCCGCTCGCCGCGGCCTTCAGCGGCGTGGTGGTGGCGCAAATCATCTCGGTCGAGAAACATCCGAACGCCGACAAGCTTTCGGTATGCCGGGTCGATGCCGGGAACGGCATGTTGCAAATCGTCTGCGGGGCGCCGAATGTGCGCCCCGGCATGAAGGCGCCTCTCGCCCGGGTCGGCGCGCGGCTCGCGGGCAAGGACGGAACTCCGATCGAAATCGCCGCGGCGAAGATGCGCGGCATCGAGAGCCAGGGCATGCTTTGCTCGGGACGCGAACTCGGGCTGTCGCAAGATCATTCCGGGCTGCTCGATCTGCCTGCGGAGGCGCCGATAGGCCGCGACCTGCGCGAGCAACTGGCACTCGCCGACCAGGTGATCACCATCAATCTGACCCCCAACCGCGCCGATTGCCTGTCGGTGCTCGGAGTCGCGCGCGAAGTCGCGGCGCTTTCCGGTGCGAAACTCATCACCCCGGAGATCGTGCCCGTCGCGCCGACAGGCAAGGCGCGACATCCGATTCGTATCTCCGACGCGAGCGGCTGCGGCCGCTTCAGCGGTCGTGTGATCCGTGGCGTCAATGCCGCGGCACCGACGCCGGAGTGGATGAGGCAGCGCCTGGAGCGCGCCGGCCAGCGCAGCATTTCGGCGCTGGTGGACGTCACCAACTACGTGATGCTCGAACTGGGTCGTCCGCTGCACGTCTACGATCTCGACAAACTGCGCGGCCCGATCGACGCGCGCTTTGGCCGCAAAGGCGAAAGACTCAAGCTCCTCAACGAGCAGGAGGTGGAGGTCGACGAGACGGTGCTGTGCATCGCCGACGACTCGGGGCCTATAGGCCTAGCGGGCATCATGGGCGGTGATTCGACCAAAGCCGAAGTCACGACGCGCAATATCTTTCTTGAATCGGCGTTCTTCTTCCCCGAAGTGATCGCGGGGCGCGCGCGACGGTTCAATTTCGCGAGCGACGCCGCGCATCGCTTCGAGCGCGGCGTGGATTTCGACAACAACCTCGACGGCATCGAGCGCGCGACGCGGCTGATTCTCGATCTCTGCGGAGGCGAGGCCGGACCGACCGAGGACATTGTCGCGAGGCTGCCGGAACGAAACGCGGTGCGCATGCGCGCTGCGCGCGCGCGCAGGGTGATCGGCGTGGCGATTTCCGGCAATGAGATGTCGGATATCTTCGGGCGCCTGCGCCTGCCGTTCCGGCGCGAGGGTTCCGGCGAGAGTGAAGCATTCCTGGTAACGCCGCCTTCGTACCGTTTCGATATCCGGATCGAGGAAGACCTGATCGAAGAGGTGGCGCGCGTCTACGGTTTCGAGCGCATTCCCGCGCATCCGCCGCGCGCGGCGGCGACAATGGGTGCTGCCGCCGAGGGTCGCCGCACGTTGCACGAGCTGCGGGCGCGGCTTGCCGCCTGTGACTACCACGAAGTCGTCAATTTCAGTTTCGTCGAGCCACAGTGGGAAGAAGATCTCTCCGGGCAGGCGAACCCGATCAGATTGCTCAATCCGATTGCCAGCCAACTCTCGGTGATGCGCAGCTCGTTGATCGGCGGGTTGGTCGCGAACCTCAGGCATAACGCAACACGCAAGCTGCCGCGAATCCGCGTGTTCGAAATCGGGCGCGCCTTCCTGCGCGCCCCTCAGCTGGAGGATGGCGCACTCACCGTGGCGGGAATCGAACAGCCTCTGCGCATCGCGGGCGCGGCATTCGGACCGGCCGTCGACGAACAGTGGGGCGTGCCGACGCGCGCGGTGGACTTCTTCGACGTCAAGGCCGATCTTGAGGCGCTGCTCGCACCCATCGCCTGCCGTTTCGAGGCGGCCAGCCACCCCGCCTTCCATCCCGGCCGCTCGGCGCGCGTGTTGACGGGCGACGCGGCCGCGGGCGGGAGGGCCATCGGCTGGATCGGCGAATTGCATCCGAAATGGCAACAAAAGTACGAACTACCCCAGTCCGCGGTGCTGTTCGAAGTCGACGCCGCTGCGATCATGGTGATTCGTATTCCGCGCCCAGAAGTGCCGTCGAAATTCCCGGCGGTGATACGCGACCGTGCTGTGGTTGTCGATAATTTCGTGCCGGCGCAGGCATTATTGGATGCGATGGGCCAGCATCAACGGTCCATCGTGAAAGAAGTCCGCATCTTCGACGTCTACCAGGGCTCGAACGTTCCGAAAGGGCAAAAAAGCATTGCGTTTCGGGTAGTTATGCAAGATACTGAGCGTACTCTCACAGATGTCGAGGCCGATCAGGCCTGCGACGAGCTGGTCGAAGCGCTGGGTCGTCGGTACTCAGCAACCATAAGAAACTAAAAGAGAAAGCCGTATTTTGCGATGACTTTGACTAAAGCAGAACTTGCTGACCTGCTCTTCGAGAAAGTCGGGCTCAACAAGCGCGAGGCCAAGGATATGGTCGAGGCTTTCTTCGAAGAAATTCGCGGGGCTTTGGAGCGCGGCGAAAGTGTCAAGCTGTCAGGATTCGGAAATTTTCAATTGCGCAACAAACCGCAACGTCCGGGGCGCAATCCCAAGACCGGCGAGGAAATCCCTATCAGCGCACGCCGCGTCGTCACCTTCCATGCGAGCCAGAAGCTGAAGGCATTGGTGGAAAGCGCGAACCATGGAGCAAAACCGCAAGAAGCTTGATCTGCCGCCGATTCCTGCGAAGAGGTATTTCACGATCGGCGAGGTGAGCGAACTGTGCGGAGTCAAGCCGCACGTGTTGCGCTACTGGGAGCAGGAATTCACCCAGCTCAAACCGGTCAAGCGACGCGGCAACCGGCGCTACTATCAGCACCATGAGGTGCTGCTCATCCGTCGCATTCGCGAACTGTTGTACGAAGAAGGTTTCACGATCAGTGGCGCCCGCAATCGTCTCGATGGCAATTCCCACGCCCAGGAAGAGCGTGCCGAAGCTGCGGGTCGCAATGGCTCGTCGGCCGAATTCGACCTCAGCGCGATCCGTCGTGAGTTGCGTGAATTGCTCGCGGCGCTTCGCAACTGAAGCGCCGCGCCGGAGTGGACTGATATAATTCATCAGTTCGGGGCGTAGCGCAGCCTGGTAGCGTACCTGCATGGGGTGCAGGTGGTCGGAGGTTCAAATCCTCTCGCCCCGACCAGTCAATTCAAAGGCTTCCGTCAGGAGGCCTTGATCGTTTTGGGCGCCGCGCCCCGGTGAGCGCTTCCATTCAGCATTCAGATATCCGGACGCGCCACGAACACCGGTGCGAACCCGCCTCCCGGTGTACGGAAATTGGTGGTCTGACCCTGGTAAAGGCGCGCCGCAACCAATTGGACGGTGCCGGCGTATGCATACGCGCGTACGTCGAGTTTCAGTTCGATGGCCGGGCCATCCCCGGCGACGATCCGTCCGCTTGGAAGTACGAGCGCCTGCGCGACGTACTGCTGCGCACGGATTTCGCTCCAGACGCGGTGGGTGAGCTTGTCGCCGCGATACGCCGCCTTGCCTCCATAGCCGGAGACCGGCTTGAAGAAATAGCCCCGGCGCTGCGACCACAGCCGCTGCGCGTTGTCCTCGGTCACCGGCTCAGTGGCCGGGATGTGTTCGAGCAGCAGCGCGCGATCGTCGTCCGGAACGTCGAACGCTTGTAGGGCCGCGGCGTTGCCCAGCCACTCGAGGTTGCGCTTGTTCGCGTAGAGGGCGTGCGCACGCGGGTGCGGGGTGACCACCGTCGCGCCCGCTTCGTAGGCGGCGCGCAGTGCACTGTGGCCCGACTCCTCGAAGTAGAAATCGGTAAGCCGGTTATAGACCAGGTCGATTGCGGTATCGGCATGCCAGAGCCTGCCGTCGCGATATTCGAGTGCGCGGGCATCCGCGATCAACGAGCGCGCGCCAAAGCGCGCGAAGAGGCGCTCGAACAGCCGGAACTCGGGATGAAGATACTGCTCCCCCGGCTGGTCATCGACGATCGCGATACACCCGAGAGGAAGACCGCGGCGCTGGCTGCGCCACTCTTGCTCGAACATGGCGTAGATCTGCTCCTCGAACCGCCAGGGGTCGCCCGCGTGTACGAAGATGTCTCTCTCGGCTTCCTCGCAACAGGCCGCCTGCGCGCGCGCCAGAGCGGCATTGACCAGCGCGCCGCCGGCATTGGTGTTGATTTCAATGAGTTTCGGTCCGGAAGCGCTCAGGTGAAAATCAAAACCGAATAGAACGCCTTGCGGACCGAATTCGAGCTTCGCGATCGCCGGTGCGGCGGCCATCACCGCCGCGCGGTAACCCGGAAGTGCTACGACGCGCTCGATTGCGGCGATCAATTCGCCTATCTTGACGAGATCTTCGGGTGAGAGAAACACCGCCGTCGAGGACACCAGATGAGGGCGCGTGCGCGTGATTTCATCGGCGAGTCCGGCGAGCGAGGGATCGGTTTCCAGATGACGACGCAAGCGGTCGGTATCCAGCGTGCGGCAGGCACAACGGCGATTCAGCGCCTGCGCCAGGGAAATAGCCTCCCCGCCCAAAGGCGGATGAACCGGGGCGTTCACGGCTTGGAACCCTCGCGCCGCGTATTCGCACAGCATTCGGCCTTCAGGAAATTGCTGAGCTTGCGAATTTCGTCATAGCAGGCGGTACAGATCAATTCGCGGCCCCGTCTTTCCTGACCTACCAGGCGCGCCCCGACCAGGGTACCCAGATGGTGCGCCAGAGTTGACGGCGGCATGCCCAGTTCGGCCTGCAGATCGGAGACATTCATGCCGCGCGCCCCGGCGCGCAAGAGCGACTTGTAGACACGCAAGCGCACCGTGCTTCCCAGCGCGCCAAGCATCGCCGCAGCCCCGGACTCGTCCATGGTCGCCTTCCCCATGCCGCGATATTACACCTAATTCCCTAGTTGTATAATTCCATGATGAGCGGGCTCGCGTCGCGGCTGGTGCCGATTGGCTCGCCCGGTGTATCCTGCCGAACCGCACACGCCGACCGATTTCTCCGCATGCCGTTGCCGCTACGACTTGAATTCGAGCGCCGACCGTCCGCGTTGCACTACATGGCGCGGGCATTGGGTACGCGTCGCAGGCTGCGACAGGGCGTGCCGTTTCCCGGAATCGAGGCATCTTGGCGGGGGTACCGCGCGCCGACACGAGATGTGCAGGATTTCTGCCGTCTTTCCGCGCTTCAATCGGCCGATGCAATGCCGCTCCTGTTCCTGCACGCCACTCTGTTTCGCTTGCAAATGACGGTGCTGACCCATCCCGCCTTCCCGTTGCCGATCTGGCGCGTCCTGCAGATCCGCAACCGCCTGTACTGGCGGCGTTCCGTGGCACTTGATACACGACTCGACTTGCTCGTATCCGTCGCCGGTCATCGCTCTCTCGAGCGCGGTATCGAAGTCGACCTTGCCGCCTCGGTGCGCGCACGCGACGACATCGTGTTCGAGAACCTGGTGACGTTCTATATGCGCGGACGATTCGCCCGGGAACGTACTTCTTCGCCCTGGGCCGGCGCACCGGCGCTCGACGGCATCGAGGTCGCGCACTGGCACCAAACCCGAGCCGGCGCATTGCGTTTCGGCGAATTGACCGGAGATTACAACGGCATACACCTCTGGTCGCCCTATGCGCGGCTTTTGGGTTTCAAGCGGGCCTTTGCGCACCCGCAGCGGGTGCTTGCGCAATGCCTGGAGCGCATTTCCGGCCCCACTCTTCCCGCGTCGGGACGGCTCGATGTCTGGCTGAAGGGACCGGTGTATTACGGTGCCGAGCTGAGGTTGCGCCGCCAAGAGGAAGCGGACGGCACGCGCTTTGCGCTCTGGACCGCGGAAGACGAACGTCCGGCGATCGTCGGGCATTTGCGTGACGCGCGGCCCGCAGAATCCCTGGCGGACTGATGCGCGATCCAGTCCGCATGCGGTTTGCGATACCCGCGCAAAGGAAGCTCCGGCGCGCGGTTGCCGAAGCGCGCGCTCAACGTGGCATCGCGCGGGCGAGCGCCACGCGAACCTGATCGAGCTGCGCGGCAGCCGCCCTTTCTCCCTCGAGAATCGCCAGGTGTTTCGACTGGAAGTCGGTGCCGTTGATATGGCCGATGGCTGGCCGAATCACCACATCCGCACGGCCCAGCTCTGTCTGGGCCAGCGCCGCACCCATGATATTGAAGGTCTGTAACAGCACCTCGATGGTGGTCGCGACCGACGCCTGCAACGGTCGCGTCGAAATGTCCACCGCGATGACCACCTCCGCGCCCATGTCGCGCGCCACCTTCACCGGAACCGGACTGACCAGACCTCCGTCGACATACTCTCGTTCGCCAATGCGGGCAGGCTGGAAGATGCCCGGCACGCTCGAGGAAGCACGTACTGCCAAACCCGTGTTGCCCCGGCGGAAGACGATCATTTCCCCGCTCTGCAGGTCGGTCGCCACGACGCCCAGCGTGCGCGCGAGGGCCTCGATGGGACGGTTGCTAAGCGCCCGGTTGACGAAATTCTGCAGGGCCTCGCCACGAATCACGCCGCGATCGGGAAGCGACCAGTCGCTCATGGTGCTGTCGTCCATGGCAAGTGCCAGCTTTTGCAACTCAAAACCCGTGGTGCCGCTCGCGTAGAGCGCACCGACCACCGCGCCGGCGCTCGTGCCGACGATGATGTCCGGTACGACACCGGCCGACTCGAGGATCTTGATCACGCCGATATGTGCGAAGCCTCGCGCCGCGCCGCCGCCGAGCACCAACGCCAGCCGCGGCCGGCGGGGCGAGTCGGTGGCGGGTTTGTCCGGCGCGCCGAATTCGGCCGCCGGGCCCACCACGGACACCGGGGCAGGCTGGCTCGCGCAACCGGCAAGCAGAAGAAACATCAGGAGTGTGAGAGGGCGCATGGTCGGCAGACGGCGGGCTAGCGCGGCCGCGGCGGCCGCATCGATTCGAGCATTGTAGCGGCCAGCGGCACCGACGCGCCGATCCCCACCCCACCGCAATGCGCCGCCGGCTCTGGGGCAGCTGCGCGGGATTCGGTACGGGCATCACACGCCCCGCCGAGCGAGGCACCGCGCCGATCAAGCCGCGCGGCCACGCCGAATGCCATAATGATGACGCGTCATCCCTTGGGGTCCGCAACCCCTGATCTGCGGGGCGGGGTTTCCCGGGACGCGCCGGCCGTCAAGTGTTGTCGCGGCAGGAGTTTCGTCCTTTCTTTTCAAATGTCGCGCGGTCAAGGTTGAGGGGGGCCGCGCCGATGGCGGTGGGCAGAGGTGGACATAAAGTGAATCTTGGCGCGAAGCGCATACTGGTTGTCGAAGACGAGGGGATCATCGCGATGGAGCTCGCGCAGAATTTGCGCGAGCTCGGATTCGAAGTGATCGGTCCGGCCAACGAGGGCGAACGCGCGCTGGCCCTCGCCGAGAAGGATCCTCCCGATCTGGTGCTGATGGATATCGTCATCAAGGGCGCGATGGACGGCATCGAAACCGCCGAACGCATGCGCAGCCAGCGCGACGTTCCGGTGGTGTTTCTGACCGCGTTCGGCGACGACGCCACCTTGCAACGTGCGAAAGGCGCAGCGCCCAACGGTTACCTGATCAAGCCCTACCGGAGCGACGAGCTCAGGCCGGTGCTCGAGATGGCGATGCACAAGCACCAGATCGAACTCCGCTTGCGCGAGAGCGAGTCGCGATTTCACGCCGCCTTTCACGACGCGGCGACCGGTATGGCGCTCATCGCCGACGATGGTCGCATGCAGGAGGTCAATCACGAACTCACCGGCATGCTGGGTTTCTCGGCTGCTGAGCTTCTCGATATGAAATTCGACGAGATCGTGCAGCCCGAACACGCCGCGCAGGCGCGCGCGATGCTGGCCGACCTCGAGAGCGGCGACCTTCCGTCGGTGCGGTTCGAGACGAAACTTTGCCATCGTACGGGCCTCGAATTCTGGGTGCAGTTGAACATTTCCGCGCTGCGCGACGATCGGCGCCGTCCCTTCCGATACATCGTCCAGGTCCAGGACATCGATGCCCGCAAGCGCGCCGAGGAGGATCTGGCACGACACCGCGACAGGCTCGAGGAACTCGTCACCGAGCGTACGCGCGAGCTGCTCACCGCGAAGGAGGAGGCCGAGCGCGCGAGCCACGCGAAAAGCGAGTTCCTCGCGCGTATGAGCCACGAGTTGCGCACCCCCATGAATGCGATTCTCGGATTCGCACAGGTGCTCGGACTGGAAGACGTCCCGCCGAAGCAAATGACCATGGTGCGCGAAATCGTGCAGGCAGGCGAGCACCTGTTGGCGATGATCAACGACTTGCTCGACCTGGCGCGAATCGAAACCGGAAAGCTGCAAGTCGATTCGGCGACGGTGGTTCCCGATAGCATTGTTCTCCAGGCTGTCCAACTCGTCACCCCGCTCGCCGCGGAGCGGAATGTTTCGATCGTCAACCAATCCGGCGCTGTTGGCGAAGTGCTCGCCGATGCGGCCCGGCTGCGTCAGATTCTCGTCAGCCTTCTCTCCAATGCGATCAAGTTCAACCGAAAGGGCGGCAACGTCGTGATCGAAACGCGGCGCCACGACGGCAATTTGATACGCATATCAATCACCGACACGGGCGTGGGTATCGCCGCGGAGGAGATCCCTTTGTTGTTCCGTCCTT
>Ga0224495_10001989_pt1 | contig 13770 bp, 10 predicted proteins | sample SF_Jul11_sed_USG_FD_168128 | JGI IMG/M metagenome (GOLD analysis project Ga0224495, IMG submission 168128) | Sediment microbial communities from San Francisco Bay, California, United States - SF_Jul11_sed_USGS_4_1 | ecosystem: Environmental > Aquatic > Marine > Sediment | place: USA: California... | reverse complement strand
GATACTGTACACGATATTGCCCGCCAATCCCTCGCTAGTGGTGTAGTTGCGCCACTGCTTACCGTCAAACCGGCTTACCCCCCCACCCCAAGTGCCAGCCCATACAGTTTGGTCTTGAGCCACTAAAAGGGAGAAAACATAGTTATTGTTATAGCTAAATGAGCCATCGGGCGACATTACACCCAAATCATGTCTTGAGCGTGTACCCAATCCAGTATTAGTGCTGGCAGCCAACTTGTTGGGGTTTGGCGCACCCATTCCATTTTTTTGATTCCAGGATCGCCAAACTTTGCCGTCATACATCGACACCCCACCTTCTGTGCCGAACCATACACGATCCTTCTTGTCCACACCGATGCCGTAAACCCACTCGTTAATTAGCTCCTTAACATAAGTTGTGAATTTCATCGAACGCAGTTCCACTTTGTTAGCGCCAGCCCAAGTTCCTATCCACAGATCGCCATTACTTTGACTCGCAAAAGCATAGATCCAGTAATCCGCGAGCCCGTGCATGGGAAAGTAAGTCTTCCACTTTCCATCCTTGTATCTAGACGTCCCCCCCGCGTTGGTTCCAAACCATTTATATCCTTCATGATCGATCCCGATTGCAAACACGTATTCATTTGCCAATCCGCTGTCTCGATTGAAGGTATTTACCACCTGATTATTCGAGAGATTCACCTCTATAACTCCCGTAGATGTTCCCACCCACAAAGAATTTCTCTTCGGCTCCACAGTGAGTGCGCGAACAAATACATTACTGCCCACCTCAAAAGTTTCAATCACATGGGGCAAACCCTCTTTAACGTCATCGGGTTTTGCCAGAGCACTCGAACATGAAAAAATTAAAGCGAAAAATAGTGGAGTTATTGCAATATGCATAAGTTCTGTAATGCCTTAAAAGTCTATCGGTAACACCTTCGGAAAAACTTAAATCAAATCAATTCAAAGTGCGCAAATAAGCAATCACATCCAATATTTCCATGTTGGATAATATTCCCCGATATGCAGGCATCATATTCTTTCCATCCTGAATAGAATTTAACAATTCCAGATCAGACTGCAACAGGGTATCGCCTTGAGAGAAATCTGGAACACCAGGCATGACGCCCCCTCCAGACATGTCATGACACGAAGTACAATTTTTCGAGTAAATTGACGAGCCCTTGACCGGATCTGCAGCGTATGACGCACTGACGCAGAACATAAAAAGTAAACATATCGGCAGCGCTATTCTACTAAAGCTCATCTTCAATACATTTTCCATGGTCATAAGCACAGCCCCCTCGTTCCATTCATTTTCACTACTCCTCGCAGACCAATACTTCGCCTGCTTTACACTGCCTTAATTAGACTCACCTTCATTTGCATTTGCATTTGATTCAAGATAATCTTGGCGCAACTTTTCCAGATACTTTTTATCTTCACTTTCTGCGTCTTTCATCTTTTTTCTTGCAAGCTGCCTCTGCCTAATTGATTCTTTTCTATCCGCCTCCTGCAGCGCAGGTATTTTATCAAGCCAAAACTTGGCCTGCTCAGCATCTTTTGCTTGTCCCAACAATCCATCCCTGTATGTGCTGGCCAACACTTTAACAGCTGACAAATGGTTTCTCTCCGCAGCAAATCGAATCCAGAAGTATCCCTTCTCTTCACTCTTCTCAATCCCTTCGCCGCTAGCATACATTTTCCCCAAGTAAAATGCACCTTCAGGATTGCCTTGATACGCGGCCGTCAAGAACCAGCCAACAGCCTCCTGATCGAATTCTGAAACATCCAGATATTCACCCAGCATCACTTGGGCGGGAATGTAGTTCCGCCATGCGGCTTTTCTAAGCAAAATCACCGCATTTTTTACATCCTGCCTACCCATGGCAATTCTGGCTTCCACAAAAATTTCCGCTGGATCTTTGGGTTTTTTCTTCTCGTCAGCCTTCGACGTTGAGTCTTCAGCAGCCACGCTCTCTGAAGCCATTGGCTCGGTTTCGCCATTCTGCGCCGCAAACGCAATCACCGGAAAACATATGTACAACACCAATGCACAGCTAAGACTTATATTCCTCACTTTTCTTACCCCCTCACGCCTAACCAAGCAAATCACTCGAAATCTCCGCAAAACTAAAGCAAAATCACACGAAAAACATCAGCTTTGCAGTGTAACAAATGCCATTAAGACATCGCAAGCAGGCATTTGTTGCATGTGGCCATATATTTTTTAATTCTGGAAACAATAAACTGTCGCGGGTTCAAGTTTGAAGTGCAACGCCTGACTTGAAGAATACCTGATTGGGTGTCAGGAATCCAAGTCTCTTTCTGGGTCGGTTGTTCAATCTCTCCATTGCTGTATCTATCTCCTGTTGTGTAATGGTGGTGAAGTCCCGGTTCTTTGGGAAGTACTGTCGTATCAATCCATTGGTATTCTCGTTCGTTCCTCGCTCCCAGGACGCATAAGGGTGGGTGAAGTAAAAATCAGCCTTGAGCTTGTTAGCGATCTGTTCATGCCCGGCGAATTCCTTACCGTTGTCTGAAGTGATCGTGTGCACCTTCTTTCGGTGCGGCTTCAGCAGTTCGATCATGGCCTGGCTGACCGCTTGTGCGGTTTTGCGCTCGACCTTTCGGATCAGTGTCAGCCCTGTCTTTCGTTCCACGATGCTCACAATGGCCTGACGATGATTCTTGCCAATGATGGTGTCCGCCTCCCAGTCACCAATCCGCTTGCGCTGAGCCACGATGGACGGCCTGTCCTCAATGAATTGCCGGTTAGGTATCTGGCCACGCCGTTCGATCTTGCCATACCGCTTCTTTCGTTTCTTCTGGCAGCGCAGGTGCTTCCACAGCAGACCACCTGACTGCTTGTCCGCATAAACTCGTTGGTACACCGTCTCCGGACTGATGTCGGCATGCCTACTTATCTGCTCCGGGCTCCACTGTTGCAGAAGCATCTCCTGTGCAAACTGCCATGCTTCCTCATCCACCCGGCGGGAATTGAGCGCACGACGTTCAGCAGCCTTGCTGTGCGCCTGCTTGGGACGATAACCGCGTCGCCCGCAGTTGCGTTTCAATTCCCTGCTGATGGTCAATTCGCTTCGTTGCAACACACTCGCAATATCGCTTTGAGTGTGGCCCATCTTCTTTAGTACGTAAATCCGGTTTCGTTCTTCTCGGGTGAGGTGTGTGTAGTTCATCTTCGCAATTTCGACTGACCCGTCAAAAAGGCATGGATGCTACCGCATCCCGCCCAACTGACCTGAGTTACTCAAAATTGCACTTCATCCTAAAATTCGCCTGTTTATTCTTTAAGAATTTTTCAATTTTGATTTCTGCACCCACTCGATCAAGGCATCCTGCGCAGCTTGCCCACGCGCGGCATTCGGATGGTTGATGACGCACACCACTATCCACTGGGTGCCATCATCCGCATGCACATAGCCCGCAATAGATTTCACACCTTCCAGCATGCCAGTCTTGATGTGCGCATAGCCGGCCATCGCTTCATCCTTGAAACGCTTCTTCATCGTGCCATCCATACCCAGCACCGGCAGCGATGCCTTCAGTTCCGCATCGAACGGACTCCGGGCAGCGCGCTGTAACAGTTCGGCCAGATGCTGCACGCTGATGCGCTCCACACGCGATAATCCTGCGCCGTTTTCCAGCACAAGTTCGGGAAATTGCATTTGCTGCGTATCCAGCCACTGTTTTACGACTACGGTACTACGTTCAATACTGGCCGACGAGCCGTCAGTTGCGCCCAGTGTAAGGAACAGCTGCCTGGCCATGATGTTATTGCTGAATTTATTGATGTCTCGTATTACTTCCGACAAGGGCTGCGACAGTCGTGTCGAAAAGGCCGCCCGATCAGCGGGTGCGCTGCCTTCGCGCAGACTTCCCCTCAGGGTGCCGCCCAATTCCTGCCACAGCGCGTTGAACACCGCGAAAAAATACTGGTCATGCGGCAGCAAGGAGAAGTAATCGTCCACCTCGCCGCAGTCTCTGGGTATGGTTCCCTCCAGCACGATGGTGCGCTCTTCCAGTCGTGCGGTGTAGGTATCGCCGCCGCGGCACGGTTGTCTTACCGAAGTCCGGACGCGATTCCTGACCGCGTAGCCGGACAGGTCGGGCTCGAGCAAGGCATTGGCTTCCGGTGTCCCGGGAAGCAAACGCAAGTGTAGAGCATTAAAGTTGAGCAACAATGCATTGGGACCGACGTTATAGGCCCGCGTGGGATCATTGTCGAACTCGGCCGGATCGTGCCCGATGTCCTCGAAAAAGCTCCGATCCAGCACGATGTCGCCACGTATCTCGCGCAATCCGCGCAGGCGTAATTCCCGCAGCCACATCCAGAATTGCTCGATAGTCAGCTTGGGGTCCCCGTAGCCTTTGAATACCAGGTTGCCTTCCAGTACGCCATTCTCCAGTGCCCCGTCCAGATAGGCCTCTGTTTTCCACTGGTAGGCAGGGCCCAACATTTCCAGGCCTGCAAACGTGGTCAGCAACTTCATGGTGGAAGCCGGGTTCATAGGCCTTTCAGCATTCAGCGTGAGTAGTGGTTTGCGCTCTTCCACCTGCTGTACCAGGAGGCTGACGCCGGACAAAGGAATCCTGGCTCTTCTCAACGCATCGCGTATCGGTTCCGGCAGCGGTTCGGAGCTGGCCTGCCCGATCATGCACGTACTGAAAAACAACAGGAAAAATACAAAACGCATAAAGCTCAGCTCAATTGATTGACTATGTTCAATGTGCAATTCACCAAGCGGTTCATTTCTTCATCGTTAATAGTATAGGGTGGCATGAAATATATCGTATTGCCGATAGGCCGCAGCAGAACCCCATTCTGCAGCCCCAGCGCAAAACAGCGCTGGGCAAAATCAAGATGCGGAGTTTCCACCTCAAAAGCCCAGATCATGCCTGTATTGCGCCAGTTTCGCACCGCGCAATGGTCGCGTAACGCGACAGCTATCCGGTTAAGGTAATCCGCCTTGATGCGATTCGTGGCAAGCACATCATCCTGTGCAAAAATATCGAGCGTGGCCAATGCGGCGCGGCAAGCCAGCGGGTTACCGGTGTAGGAATGCGAATGCAGGAAACCCAGCGCAGTTTCCTCTGCATAGAACGCCTGATAAATTTCATCCCGCGTCATCACCACGGACAGCGGCAGGTATCCGCCGGTAATGCCCTTGGAAAGCAACAGGAAATCAGGGGTGATCTGGGCCTGTTCGCAGGCAAACATAGTGCCGGTACGCCCCATTCCGACCGCGATTTCATCCGCAATCAGGTGCACACTGTAGCTGTCGCAAAGCTGGCGAGCACGCTGAAGGTAGGCCGGGTGATACATTGCCATGCCGGTTGCGCCTTGTACCAAGGGCTCAACGATGAAGGCTGCCAGTTGTTCATGGTGTCGTTTCAAATGATGTTCGAGCGCATCCGCACAACGCAATGCGCAAGCTTCGGCACTTTCACCCTCTGCGGCATTGCGCGAGTCCGGACTGGTCACCGTATCCTGCTGCCTGATCATCGCTCCATAGGCATCGCGGAATAATGCGATGTCTGTGACTGATAGCGCTCCCAGCGTTTCACCGTGGTAACTGTTTTCCAGACTGATGAATTTCGATTTTTTCGGTCTGCCGCTATTGCGCCAATAGTGCGCGCTCATCTTGAGCGCGATTTCAGTTGCAGAAGCGCCGTCGGATGCATAGAAACAATGTCCCAGTCCTTCCGGGGCAAGCTCGTGCAAGCGCTCCGATAGCTCGACAACAGGTTCATGGGTAAATCCGGCCAGCATCACATGCTCCAGCTTACCCAGTTGATCCGTTATCGCTGCATTAATTCGTGGATTACAATGCCCGAACAGATTGACCCACCATGAGCTTACCGCGTCAAGATAACGATTTCCGTCGAAGTCATACAGCCAGACACCGCTGCCGCTCGTGATCGGAATCAGTGGGTATTGTTCATACCTTTTCATCTGCGAACAAGGATGCCACACGGCATCAAGGCTGCGTGCAAGCTGATCGCGGTTATTGGAAATTCGAAAAGACATAACGTGAATCATAACTGGTTTTGTGTGCCCTGTTTGAGGGGTGGGTTATTGCAGCCGTTCAATGGAAGTTCGATATAACTCCGCTTTCAGGATTGCGCCATCTGTGGCATCCTTCGTAAATTAAAAATGTAGCCGGAAAGATTTCGTAATGAAAAGTGTTGATGATTTTCGCTTGCGCTTCGGCAAGCGCGAGGTGGTGCCAATTATTATTGGCGGAATGGGCGTAGATATTTCCACGGCCGAATTGGCGCTGGAAGCAGCACGTTTGGGTGGAATCGGGCACATTTCGGATGCGATGCTTCCGACCGTAACGGATCGTCACTACAAAACCGGCTTCGTCAAAGACAAACAAAAGCATTACAAATTCAACGTCGCAAACACCGACAAATCTGTTGTGCAATTCAACTTGGAACAGGTAGCTGAGGCCACCCGCCTGCACGTCAGCAAAACCATGCAAGCCAAGCAGGGCGAAGGCATGATCTTCATCAACTGCATGGAAAAGCTCACGATGAACGCGCCGCGTGAAACGCTGCGAGTCCGCTTGAAGGTGGCGCTGGACGAGGGCATCGATGGAATCACGCTGGCAGCCGGCCTGCATCTCGGCTCGTTCGCGCTGATTGAAGACCACCCGAGGTTTCGCGATGCCCAGTTGGGCATCATCGTCTCATCATTGCGTGCGCTGCAATTGTTCCTGCGCAAAAACGCGAGATTGAATCGGCTGCCGGACTTCATCGTCGTAGAAGGACCGCTGGCCGGCGGCCATCTGGGCTTCGGCATGGATTGGGCGAAATACGATTTGCGCACCATCGTCACCGAGATACAGGACTTCCTCAAGGTTGAGCAGCTTCATATACCGGTCATCCCGGCCGGCGGCATCTTTACCGGCAGCGATGCCGTCAGTTATCTGGAGACCGGCTCGGCAGCAGTTCAGGTTGCAACCCGCTTCACTGTCGCGCAGGAATGCGGCCTCCCGGAAAAAGTCCAGCAGGAATACTTCAAGGCCAGCGAAAACGATATTGAGGTCAACATGCTGTCGCCTACCGGCTATCCGATGCGCATGCTGAAAAGCTGCCCGGCAATCGGTTCCGGCATACGCCCCAACTGCGAAGCATTTGGTTACCTGCTAGATTCCGAGGGACATTGCGCCTATATCGACGCCTATTACAAAGAGCTGGAAGCACACCCCGGAGAGAAAAAAATTTCGGTCAAGGATAAAACCTGTTTGTGCACCCACATGCGCAACTACGATTGCTGGACCTGCGGGCATTACACCTACCGGCTGAAGGACACCACACATCGTAATGCCGATGGCACTTACCAGATATTGTCGGCCGAGCATATATTCAAGGACTATCAGTTCAGCACTGACAACAAGGTCGCTTTCCCCCCGCAAAAATAATTTCGCTTCCCACTTGAAATATAGCTAACCAGCCCCGATTATTGGCACTCAGGGCCAGAGAGTGCTAAACTTCGTTCCCTTGATTTTTAATAACCCCTTGTTTTAGGAGACATCAGTATGAAAATTCGTCCTTTGAGCGATCGCGTGATCGTTAAACGTATGGAAGAAGAACGCAAGACCGCTTCCGGTATCGTGATTCCTGATGCCGCCACCGAAAAGCCGGACCAGGGTGAAATCATCGCCGTAGGCAAAGGCAAGGTAAGTGACGACGGCAAACTGCAAGCTATGAGTGTCAAGGTTGGCGACCGCGTACTGTTCGGCAAATATGCCGGCCAAGCCTTCAAAATGGAAGGCCAAGAGTATATGACCATGCGCGAAGATGACATCATCGGCGTGGTTGAAGCCTAATTAACTACACAAGAAATTTAAGGTATTCAGGAGATATAACATGGCAGCTAAAGACGTAAAATTTCACGACGCCGCACGCAACAAAATGGTTGTAGGCGTCAATATTCTGGCCGATGCGGTCAAAGTCACTTTAGGTCCAAAGGGCCGTAATGTAGTTCTGGATCGTTCATACGGTTCTCCGACCATCACCAAGGACGGCGTATCTGTCGCCAAAGAAATCGAACTGAAAGACAAGTTCGAGAACATGGGCGCACAAATGGTCAAGGAAGTCGCTTCGAAGACTTCTGATGTCGCCGGTGACGGCACCACTACGGCTACCGTGCTTGCACAATCCATCGTTATGGAAGGTATGAAGTTTGTCGCTGCAGGCATGAATCCGATGGATCTGAAGCGCGGTATCGACAAGGCGGTAATCGCAGCAGTTGAAGAGCTGAAAAAGATTTCCAAGCCTTGCACCACCAGCAAAGAAATTGCTCAGGTTGGCAGTATTTCGGCCAACTCGGATAGCGCTGTTGGTGACAAGATTGCCGAAGCGATGGACAAGGTGGGCAAAGAAGGCGTCATCACGATTGAAGACGGCTCCGGTCTGGAAGATGAGCTGGATATCGTGGAAGGTATGCAGTTCGACCGCGGGTATCTGTCCCCTTACTTTATCAACAATCAGGATCGTCAACTGGCACTGATGGAAAACCCCTACATCTTGTTGCACGACAAGAAGGTCTCGAACATTCGCGACCTGCTGCCCGTGCTGGAACAAGTTGCAAAAGCAGGTCGTCCATTGCTGATCATCGCTGAAGATGTGGATGGTGAAGCACTGGCTACCCTGGTGGTAAACAACATCCGCGGTATCCTGAAGACAGTTGCAGTCAAGGCTCCAGGCTTTGGTGACCGTCGCAAGGCCATGCTGGAAGACATCGCCATCCTGACCGGCGGCACTGTAATCGCCGAAGAAGTTGGATTGACGCTGGAAAAAGCCACGCTGGAAGAGCTGGGTCAAGCCAAGCGCATTGAAGTTGGCAAAGACAACACCATCATCATTGATGGCGCTGGCAAGGAAGATGCCATCAAGGGTCGCATTGCACAGATCAACAAGCAGGCTGAAGAGTCCACCAGCGACTACGACAAAGAAAAACTGCAAGAACGCAAAGCCAAGCTGGCTGGCGGTGTTGCCGTGATCAAGGTTGGTGCCGCAACAGAAGTGGAAATGAAAGAAAAGAAAGCACGCGTAGAAGACGCATTGCATGCAACCCGTGCCGCCGTCGAAGAAGGTATCGTACCCGGCGGCGGTGTGGCATTGCTGCGCGCCAAAGCCGCGGTTGCCAAGCTGAAAGGTGACAATCACGATCAGGATGCCGGCATCACCATCGTGCTGCGCGCGATGGAATCACCTCTGCGTGCCATTGTTTCCAACGCAGGTGACGAGCCTTCTGTAGTCGTCAACAAAGTACTGGAAGGCAAGGGCAGCTACGGTTACAACGCGGCCACCAGCGAGTATGGCGACATGCTGGCTATGGGCGTGGTTGATCCGACCAAAGTCACGCGCACTGCACTGCAAAATGCTTCATCCATTGCGGGCCTGATGCTGACGACCGCTTGCATGGTCGCAGAATTGCCTGAAGAGAAGCCCGCTGGCGGTATGGGCGGTGGTGACATGGGTGGCATGGGCGGTATGGGCGGTATGATGTAATTGCATTTCTCCGCAATTAAAACAAACCCCGCTTCTGCGGGGTTTGTTATTTGTCGCGGTATCGGTATAATGCGCGGCTTCCCGAGTTGGTTACACCCAGCTACTTAACGGGGAAAATGGCCTGGTAGCTCAGTCGGTAGAGCAGAGGATTGAAAATCCTTGTGTCGGTGGTTCGATTCCGCCCCGGGCCACCAAATCAAAAAAGCCCGAGATCTCGGGCTTTTTTATACCTAATTAATAATTTTTCTACTTAAAGCAAGTCTAGAATATCAAGGTGCCATATTTTTTTGATATAGCCGATAATATTCGCTCTTGTTATTTTTTCTGCTTCCTTCCCATACTTTTTTCCAGCGAGCATCGTCAAGCAACGGTACCGATAATTTTTTTCCCTGTATCAAGCGCAAATCGCAGTGATGTTCAACGTCACGTTGTGTAATGATATTGCCAAAATAATGCAGCATGGCACGCTGTCCTTTACCCAAGTGTTCACCGGCAATGCACTGATATTTTTCGGGCAGTGCACCCCTGAGCTCCACAACCATACTTCGATAACTCTTGCTACTATCCAGCCAAGGTAGCCACAACGTCATGGCAAGCACCCAGATCAAGGTGACGCCTGCAGCCCAGTTCAGCGTCGCACGGCGCATCGAACGGCCCACACGCCAGACCATCAATACCCACAAAACAGAAGCCAACGCAGCAAAGGCTAAAGACGTTAGATGCAATTCTGGAGCGAAGTCCGGAATATAAATCTTGAACCAACGCGTCGCCTGCTCCTGATCATGCAGCAGCAAACCACTCCACCCCCACCACATCAGAAGGCCGAGCAAGGCAAAAGTCATGATACCAAACCAATCCAGCGCGTTAGCCGCGCCGCGTTTTAGCATAGACAAAGAGGCTGTTGCCAGCAATGAGATCGGCAGCAACATCGGCAAGGCAAATACCTCTTCAACTGATGCTGAAAAGCTCAGCGCAATCAACATGGCCGCAAAATTTACTAGCGGTAATTGTAGATCGTCACGTTGAGCAAAACGTTTTCGCGACTTCCAGACTACCCACGCAGCAAGTGGAAGCGCTGGCCAAGCGAGCCAAGGCAAATTCTTTAAATAGAAAAAGATTTCTTTGTAGGGGCCATTTTTCGCGTAGTTAATCCACTTAGCTATGCCGTGCGTCCATATCCAATCAGTAAACAACTGTGGGGAATATTGATAGAGCAGGGTCGGCCAGATGATGAGCCATGGTAAAGCTGTCACAACTGCTATAGCAAGGCTTTGAAAATAATTTTGCTTGCGCCAGCTACTGAACAAAACTGGAAGCATTGCGGCTGTCATCAAAAAGAACACTAAAGAGATAAGCCCCTTTGACATAAATCCAATGCCCAACCCGATTCCGATCAGTAGGCCCGAACGAAGGATGCGTTCCCGGCTCAATGAAAAACCATACAGCATCATCGCGCACCCGGTTAACAGGGCAAGGTCGGTAATTATCTGGTGCGCCCTAACCAGCAGACCTAGGCAGCCGATAAGTATGATGACTGCTGCCCAGCCGCGGTTTTCACCATACAGCCTGCGACCGGCCAAGCCTGTGAACAGCATGGCAAGTGCAGTGTAGAAACCGCTAGCAAGACGTGCGCCGTCGTGCAGCGGCAATATAGGAGAAAATATTTTTGCGAATAGCGCCGCAGTCCAATAGAACAAAGGTGGTCTGTCCATAAATGGCTCGCCCGCAAGGCTGGGGACCAGCCAATCACCACTTTGCAGGATGGAATAAACCAAACCGAAACTATAGGCCTCATCCGGCTTCCACGGATCATGCCCGACCAATCCGGTGCCCAGCCACACCAAGCACAGAAAACCAAGCAGTAGCTCCTTTGCAGGTGTGATCGGATTCGGATCGGTAGGTTTTATGTAATACATGCTGGAGATATTACCACTAGGCAAGAATGCAAATTAAGTAGCCTCAAAAAATCAGGCTCAATAAAAAAGGCAGCAAAAGCTGCCTTTTTCGAGGAAGCAAGCAAATTCAAATCAGGCAGCTTTATTCCCATATTTCTGGCGGAACTTATCGATACGGCCAGCCGTATCCACAATCTTTTGGGTACCTGTGTAGAACGGATGACATTCAGAACATACTTCGACGCTCAAAGTAGGCTTACCAATAACAGATTTGGTCTTGAAGCTGTTGCCGCAACTGCATGTCACGGTGATTTCTTGATAATTCGGGTGGATATCTGCTTTCATTTTTGTTCCTTGCGATAGTTTTGTGCGGCGGGTGTACGCACTAAGGTGTTACATAAGGGCGCGCATTATCCATAAAAATAGCCCGCTACGCAACTTCAAGCACGGCTCAGGCCTTTTTATACAGAGCACATAGCAGATATTTTTTAATCTGGCCAGGTTAAACATTAAGGAAATCATGCTTATGCGCCATCCAGCGCTGCAAATGCGCACTCGCCGCCTCGGGATAATCGCGCAGCATTTCGTCGGCGGCCGATCTGGCCTGCTCCAGCAAATCCTCGTCCGCGGCGATGTCCGCAAAGCGCAACATTGCAACGCCGCTCTGGCGTGCACCAAGCAATTCGCCCGGGCCGCGCAGTTGCAGGTCCTGCTGCGCGATCTCGAAGCCGTCGGTACTTTCGAAGATGATTTTCAGTCGCGCCCTTGCCAGCTCGGAAAGTGGCTGCTGGAAAAGCAGCACACACATACTCTCAGCCGCCCCCCGCCCGACTCGGCCACGTAGTTGATGCAGTTGTGCCAGCCCCATGCGCTCGGCATGATCGATCACCATCAGGCTGGCATTCGGCACATCCACACCGACTTCAATCACCGTAGTGGCAACCAGCAATTGCAGATCACCGGCCTTGAATGCGGCCATGACTTGCGCTTTTTCGGCGGGAGCCAGCTTGCCGTGCGCGAGTCCGACACGCAACTCAGGAAACGTCTCGCTGAGCAATTGAAAAGTTTCAAGCGCAGTTTGAAGTTGCAGCGTCTCGGATTCATCGATCAGCGGACACACCCAATAGGCTTGCTGTCCAGCCATGCATGCCGAGCGCACCCGTTCGAATACTTCTTCGCGGCGCGAATCGCTGACCAGCTTGGTGATCACTGGCGTACGTCCCGGCGGCAGCTCGTCAATCACCGACACATCAAGATCGGCGTAATAGCTCATCGCTAATGTTCGCGGTATCGGTGTAGCACTCATCATCAGCTGGTGCGGTTCAGTCGAATCCGGTTTCAGCGCGCTGTCGGTGTTCGCAAACTTGCCCTTGTTGCGCAGTGCGAGCCGCTGTTGCACGCCGAATTTGTGCTGCTCATCAACGATAGCCAGACCCAGCCGGTGAAATTCCACGCCCTGCTGAAATAATGCGTGCGTGCCGATGGCGAGCAACGTCTCGCCGCTGGCAATCTTTTCGGCGGCAAACTGCTTGTCCTTTTTCTTCAGACTACCGGACAGCCATACTGGTTCGATACCCAGCGGCTCCAGCCAGTCGCGAAACTTGAAGTAGTGCTGCTCGGCGAGGATCTCGGTCGGCGCCATGATCGCCACCTGATAGCCTTTTTCGATTACCTGCAATGCTGCCAATGCAGCGACGATGGTCTTGCCGCTACCTACATCGCCGAGCAACAGGCGCTGCATCGGATGTGACTGCGCGAGGTCATGGCTAATCTCGGCGAAGGTGTGCTGCTGTGCTTTGGTCAGCGCAAACGGCAACCCTTTAATCAAGCGCACGCCAAGTTTGCCGTGCGCATCCAGTTTCGGCGCGATGCGCTTGCCGCGCTCGCGATGGTGCACGCGCATCGACAATTGCTGCGCCAGCAGTTCGTCGAACTTGATGCGTTTCCATGCATCATGACTGCGGTCTTCCAGCGTGCTCGCCGAAATATCCGGCGTGGGGTTGTGCAACAGCCTCAGGCTGTCGGCAAAATTGTCCAATCTCCATTTTTTCAGCAACTGCTCCGGCAGCGTATCCGCCAGCGGCAGAGTCTCCAGCGCGTTGCCTATCAGCTTGCGCAGCACCGCCTGCCCGAGCCCTGCCGTGGTTGGATATACCGGTGTGAGGCTCTGCTGCAGCGGCGTGTCGTCGTCCACTGCGCGGCATTTCGGGTGCACCATTTCCAGCCCATAATAGCCCATGCGCACTTCACCGATCGCGCGTATCTGTTTGCCTTCCGCCAGCTGTTTTTGCTGACTGTGATAAAAATTCAGGAAGCGCAGGTACAGCTCGGCGCCGCCATCCTCCAT
>Ga0224495_10001988_pt1 | contig 13776 bp, 12 predicted proteins | sample SF_Jul11_sed_USG_FD_168128 | JGI IMG/M metagenome (GOLD analysis project Ga0224495, IMG submission 168128) | Sediment microbial communities from San Francisco Bay, California, United States - SF_Jul11_sed_USGS_4_1 | ecosystem: Environmental > Aquatic > Marine > Sediment | place: USA: California... | reverse complement strand
CGAACCATACAAGGCCCAGCATCGTCGCAAGCGTCACTCCCCAAAATACATAGCCCTGGACACTGCCGAACTTGCCCAATCTTGACCACTCTACCGAGCCTTGCAACACCAGAATGACGATAAATGCAGCCCACCCCAAGTCGGGCAACGCAAATAATGCGGCCAGGAAAAGTGCCAGCAACACGATGGCCGTAATTACCCGCTGCTTAAGCATTATTTTTCCCCTGCGGCTGTTCACCGGCCAATTGTTCGCTGGTACGGCCAAAACGCCGCTCGCGCTTTTGGTACCATGCGATTGCCGTGTCCAGTTCTTTGCGACCAAATGCCGGCCATAAGATTTCAGTAAAGTACAATTCGGTGTATGCCAATTGCCACAGCATGAAGTTACTGATGCGCTGCTCTCCACCGGTACGAATGAACAAATCAGGTTCCGGCACATCACACATCGAAAGATAAGGTTGCAGGTCTGCCTCGGTAAATGAGTGTGCTAATTCCGGGTGTTCTTCCAGCAAGGTATGCATCGCATGTATCACATCCCAGCGTCCGCCGTAATTCGCGGCAATCGTCAGTGTCAGTGAAGTGTTATTTGCGGTCAGGGCCTCTGCTTCAAGCATGGCTTGCTTGAGTTTGCCGTCAAACGGACTGCGATCACCGATAATCCTGAGACGGATATTATTCTCGTGCAACCTTGCCACCTCGCGCTCGAGCATCTTCAGGAACAACGTCATCAGGAAAGAAACCTCTTCCGCGGGACGGCGCCAGTTCTCGCTGCTGAAGGCAAACACAGTCAGGTAGCCAACACCCATCTCGCGGCATGCCTTGACCACTTCGCGCAACGCCTCCACACCGCGCTGGTGCCCTGCCACTCTGGGCATAAAGCGCTGCTTGGCCCAGCGCCCGTTGCCGTCCATAATGATCGCAATGTGGCGCGGGACAATGGAAACATCCGGGATAGTGAGGGTAGAACTAGGGGGAAGTGACGTCGACATTTCAGAGTTCTACTGGCTGTAGCTATTGCTCACGCCGGGTTAAACGGCCATCAAGTCGGTTTCTTTCGCCGCCAGCGCCTTGTCGATCTCAGCCACGAAGCGATCCGTCAGCTTCTGGATATCGTCCTGGGTGCGGCGCTCTTCATCCTCTGCAATCTCCTTTTTCTTGAGTGCATCCTTGAGATGATTATTGGCATCGCGACGGATATTTCGCACCGCAATCTTGGCATTCTCACCCTCTGCCTTGACCACCTTGATCAGGTCGCGACGGCGCTCCTCGGTAAGCATCGGCATCGGCACACGGATTAATTCGCTCTGGCTCGCCGGATTCAGGCCCAAATCGGAATCGCGTATGGCTTTTTCTACCGGACCAACCATATTGCGTTCATACGGCTGCACACCGATGGTACGCGCATCGACCAGTGTAATGTTAGCGACCTGATTAACCGGTGTAGGGTTGCCGTAATAATCGACCATCACATGATCCAACAAACCAATATGCGCACGACCTGTCCGCACTTTTCCCAGATCGACTTTCAATGCTTCCAGCGATTTCTGCATTTTTTGTTCAGTCGTTTTCTTGATCTCATCAATCATATTTTCCTCCTGAATTACTAGGCCAGAATTTCAATCAATTCGAACCAGCGTACCTTCACCCTCGCCGAAAACCACTCGCTTTAAAGCGCCGGGTTTGAAGATACTGAACACAATGATGGGCAGCTTCTGATCCCGACACAAAGTCAACGCAGTGGCATCCATGATTTTGAGGTTTTTGCTGATCGCCTCGTCGAAACTGAGGCTCTGGTAACGAATCGCAGCAGGATCTTTCTTGGGATCAGCCGTATAAACACCATCAACTTTGGTGGCCTTGATCACCACTTCCGCGGACATTTCCACACCGCGCAATGCAGCTGCAGTATCGGTAGTAAAAAACGGGCTGCCAATGCCTGCGGCGAAAATCACCACCTTGCCGTCTTCCAGATAACGCAGCGCCTTATTGCGGATAAACGGTTCGGCGACCTGCTCCAAATTCAGAGCAGACTGCACGCGGCAGTCCAGACCCGCGCGCGTCATCGCATCCTGCAACGCCATCGAATTCATCACCGTGGCCAGCATGCCCATGTAATCCGCTGTCGCACGATCCATTCCTGCTGCAGCGGGTGCTACTCCGCGGAAGATATTCCCACCACCGATCACCATCGCCACTTCAACGCCCAAACCCACCACCTCGGCAATCTCTGCAACGATGCGTTCGATCATCTGCTGGTTGATGCCGTAGCTGTCCTCGCCCATCAGGGCTTCGCCGCTGAGCTTGAGCAGTATGCGTTTGTAGACTGGGGCGTTCATGATGGTTATCCCTTGGCAGCCTCTGCAGCGGCGGCAGCCACTTCAGCGGCGTAATCTTCTACCTTTTTCTCTATGCCTTCACCCACGACAAACATCTGGAATGCCGACACGGTGGCGCCTTTGGATTTCAACAGTTGCTCGATGGTCTGCTTGCCGTCTTCCGCCTTGACGAACACCTGGCCCATCAGCGTCACTTCCTTGAGAAATTTCTGCACCGTACCATCGGCGATCTTTTCCAGCATCGCTTCCGGCTTGCCCGATTCCTTGGCTTTCTCGATGGCAATACGACGCTCGGTTTCGATGTCCGCAGGATTCACGCCGGATGAATCTACCGATTTTGGCTTGCTTGCTGCTATATGCATGCACAGGTCACGCCCCAGCGCATCGTCACCGCCGGTAAAATCCAAAAGCACGCCGATCTTGCTGCCGTGCAGGTAGCTAGACAGCTTACCTGTAGTGGTTTCGTAACGTTCGATGCGGCGGATCGTGACATTTTCGCCCAGCTTCATCACCAATGCCTTGCGTGTATCCTCGACAGTACCGGAGCCGTTAGCGATAGTCATGCCGGAGAGATCTTCAATGTCTGCCGGATTATTCTTGGCAACGGTCTCTGCAACGTTCTTCGCAAACGCGACAAAATCATCGTTCTTCGCGACGAAATCGGTCTCGCAGTTCACTTCAACCACCGCACCGCTCTTGCTGTCGTTTGCGATGTACGCGCTGACCACACCTTCGGCAGTCACACGACTGGCCGCCTTGCTGGCTTTCGCGCCGCTCTTGATGCGCAACTGCTCTTCAGCAGCCTTGATATCGCCATTGGCCTCAACCAGAGCCTTCTTGCATTCCATCATGCCGAGACCGGTCATCTCGCGCAACTCCTTGACCATACCTGCTGTTACTTCTGCCATTTTTTACTCCCGAAATACCTAATAAAAAAAGGGGCTCGCGCCCCTTTGTGCGTCTATTGTAAGTTTAAGCCGCAGCCTGTTCTGTTGACTGCTCTGCAACCTGCTCGACCAGCTCATTCACGCCCTGCGCGCGGCCTTCCAGCACCGCGTCCGCCATAGCGCGGGCATACAAGCGAATAGCCTGGGTAGAATCGTCATTGCCTGGAATGATAAAATCAACATTCAACGGGGAATTGTTGGTATCAACGATACCCACTACCGGAATACCCAGCTTTTGCGCTTCAACGATAGCGCCCTTCTGATAGCCCACGTCGATCACAAACAGTGCGTCAGGCAAGCCCGGCATATCCTTGATACCACCCAAGCTGCGATTCAGTTTTTCCAGCTCACGCTTCATCATCAGCGCCTCTTTCTTGGAAACTTTCTCGGCTGCTCCGTCTTCAGTCATCTGCTCCAGCTCACGCAGGCGTTTGATGGACTCCTGAACGGTCTTGTGGTTGGTCAGCATGCCGCCCAACCAGCGATAGTTAACAAAGGGAGAATCAGCGCGAACTGCCTCTTCCTGAATGATGTCGCGCGCCTGACGCTTGGTCGCCACGAACAGGATAGTGCCTTTCTTTGCAGCCAGCTTACGCACGAAGTTTTCCGCCTCGGCGAACATCGTGACGGTTTTTTCCAGGTTGATGATATGAATCTTGTTGCGGTGACCGAAGATGTACGGTGCCATCTTTGGGTTCCAGAAACGAGTTTGGTGTCCAAAATGTACACCAGCTTCCAGCATTTGACGCATAGTTACAGCCATGATTACTCCAATCGTAAGGGTTATAAACTACCGCACGCCAGCTTGACCCTTATGGGCACCCCAACTTGCGCGAGCGGGAAATTTACTCCGGACTATCCCGAAGCGGCGGGCATTCTACCACCAATGAGGCACTACACTCAACCACAGCCTGATTCAACCGCATAGATTTATGGAGCAAGCAGTAAAAGTGCCTTGCGTATTTATTGCCAGCACGACGCTGACCGACTCAAATGCTTATTCCTGAATCTACGGAGTCGTTATGGGCGTCGCGACCCGGGTTCCGGTGCAGCTTCCTGTCAGGCGACCATCCGCGCCGAGATGTCGCCCGAGAATAAGTTCATACCAGGGCAGCGCCTGTGGTTTGGGGAAGACGGCTAAACCCAAGCGTATCGGCGTATCGGATAGGAAATCCAGATGCCCGCGCAGCTCAAGCTCCACCCTTGAGAGTTCATCCACAATCAAGCGGCGCGCATTGAGGTAACGTGCCACGCGCAGCGCAAATGATCCTATCTCGCCGTCGTAGCGAATGGCACTGCCCGGCTCGTTAAGCAGTAGCGTGGCGGTGTGCATATCTTCCTCCAGCATTTGCGGATCGGTTGCATCGCACAGCGCTTCACCGAGTTTGTGGCGCAGTTGCGCGTCCAACGCTTCGGGCAGCATGGCGCAGTTCGGCAGCGGAGGGGCGAGTACATCCAGTTCACCCTCGGCACTTTCGAGCTTGCGTGTCAAAAAATCATTGTAAGGTGTCATGTGATTCCTGAATTCGCCGCGAACCAGCGACCACAAATGAACACAGTCGTACAAATGCCAGAAGATGCCAAGCTGCACTTGCAGAGCCAGACAGCGGGCAATATCGATGCGCGACTGTCCCAGTTCAACCCGGTTTTCGGGGTCGCCCTCCAGCAGCGATGTGCTGGCCCTGCGTATCATCTGGGGAGAACCGGCACAAACTTCCGATGCTCCGACCAGGGCGCCCGTTTCATCAACCAACTCCAGAAATGTATCGACCGTTACCGGCAGCTTGCGCCCCAGTGCAAGCTGCTCGTGCAAATCGCGCAGGACGCCGAAAAATCCGGCAGCGAGCTTGTGCCCGACGGCCATCTGGGCGGGTACCGGGCCCCGTTCATTACGCTGCTGCAACAGGTAGATCGCGGGCCTGGAGAGTTGATCGACGATGCCCGCAAGAATATCGTCCCAAGTGACATTCGTCCCGCCCACCTGACGCCTGAACGCGGCCATCTCTGCAAGCACTGGATTAAAGTAGTGCGAGATTTGAGCCAAGGCCGAGACATTCATCAGCTGATTTTGGCGAATGCCGGCAAACGGACACTGGCGCATCTCCATCTCAACACCAACCTTCACTGCCGCATCCGCACGCCGTTCGGATATCGGCCGCCCCTCGTCATCGACCATATCGTTGAGATCGAATACGACGGCCGAGACCGACCACGCTCCTTCACCCAGTGCATCCACCAGACTTTTTGACATCTGCTCTCCCCCCGAGATTGCACGATCATGACACAGCAATTTCAATTTACCATACTATGCGTGTGACTAAGTAATCGGAAGAAAACGAAACAATGCGCATCTTGTCTGTCAACGTCGGTGTCAGCAGCACGATGACCATCAAGCACCAAACAATACAAACCGGCATCTACAAAATTCCCGCTGACGGTCCCGTGCATATTTCCCGCTTGGGGCTGGTGGACGATATCCTGGTCGAGCCGCGCAAGATGGGGCTGGAACACCACGCGGTCTATATCTACCCTTATGAACATTATGAGTACTGGCAGGACGAGCTGGGGCGCGAAGCATTTCCGATGGGGCAATTCGGCGAGAATTTGACGGTGACCGGCCTGCTGGAAGAAGAGGTTCGTATCGGCGATGTATATCGTGTCGGCAGCGCCGTGCTGCAGGTGGCGCAGCCGCGCATCCCCTGCGCCAAGCTGAACGAGCGCATGGGTTTTCGTTTTTCGACCATGTTCCTGGCCTCGCGCAAGGTTGGCTATTATCTGCGTGTATTGAGCGAAGGCAACGTCGCTCAGGGTGACACTATCGAGCTGCTCGAACGCGATGAATCTTCTCCCACGATGGAGGAATTTGTGCGCGTAACGCATTTCGAATACTGGGATGCGCACGCTCTGCAACACCTGTTGGGTGCCCGTGATTTGATGCCGGCCTGGCGCGAGATTATCGAAGGAAAACTTGAACGAGCCCAAGTGGAACGCGGCTGGTCAGGCTTGAGGGAATTCGAGCTAATTCGTCGCGAGCAGGAATCAGAAGACACCGTTTCGCTTTACCTGAAGTGCGCGCGCGGCCGGGCGCTATCACCGTTCCATGGCGGGCAGCAACTCACGGTAGTGCTGGGCAAAAATACTTCCCAGCAGCATCGCCGTGCCTACTCTCTCTCCAGCAGTCCGCTGGATCTTTCGGCCTACCGGATCACGGTACGCCGTATGCCAGCGCCGAACGAAACCTTGCCCGAAGGCATCGTCTCCTCGCACATGATCAACATGAAAGTGGGCGAACGTATCCTTTGCACGGCGCCTTTCGGCGCGCTGATGCCCACGCAGCGGCAGTCACGCAATGGCCACATTCCGTTGCTGCTGAGTCATGGACTGGGTATCGCACCGATGCTTAGCCTGCTCTATGAATTCGAGGTGCTGCAAGTTCGCACGGCATTCCTGTTCCATGTGCCGGGTGCTGCCGAGCCACAGGGATTATTACGCGAAATCGGCGCCCTGTTGGCACGCAACCCCGGCTTCCGGATGATCCATAACGCATCCGGAATGCCGGAACTGATCAACGTAGCGCTGATTAGTCACCATGCACCGCTCGCTCAGGCCGATGTCCAGATTGCCGGTCCACGCAGTTTTGTCGAGCGCATGACCGGTGAGTTGACGGAGGCTGGGCTTCGCCCATCGGCACTGCTGGTTCAGAGGTTTGGTTAGATAAACTTCACGCAAGCGTTGATGGAGCAGATTTTGCTCACATTAGCTCCTCACTATTGATAAGTGGTTGTTGAGCACCTTCTCCGGCTGCACCTGATTCCAGAATCGTCTATTCGACAGGATCCAGCGAGTCACGCTGGCGCCGATAATCCTCATAGGTTTCGCGTTTTTCGCAGTTCACCGATGGATTTTTCATGCACTCGCGGTCACGCATGTTCTGTAGTGTTTCGTAGGTGGTGCGCTTGGCCATATCGGCGCTGCAACCGGTAATAAACACAAAGAATACAAGAGTAACCACGCGACATAGTTTATTCATTCTGTCACACCTTCTTGGAATGATTGTCTCACTCGCGCAGTATGACCAGCGGCGGCAATTCGCTCAATCGCCGTGTGCCGATCCAGCCAGCCAGCACCACTGTCGCGAAGCCTCCCAACACGCCAATCAGCCAGATAGACGGGCTTGGCTGATAGGGTATCTCTAGGACAAAGCGGGCCAGCACCCAGCCGAGCAGTACCGCGCCCGCCGCCGCGAACAATCCGCTGATGCAGCCCAGCACGGTGAATTCGGCAAGATGCAACCTCCGCAGGTAGCGTCCTTCCGCGCCCAGCGTGCGCAGCACTGCCGCCTCGAAAGTGCGCTCGTCCTGCGTAGCGAGAAGCGCGGCATACAGCACTGCAAAGCCGGAGAGCAGCGTGAACAGGAACACCGCCCCCATCACCTGAGTGATCTGGTCCATGATGTGACGCACCTGTGCGATGATCGCACCGGTGTCGATCACCAGCAGGTTGGGGAAATCGCGTGCCAGATTGTCTGCTGCGCGCACTCGCTCCGGGGCGAGGTAAAAACTGGTGAGATAGCTTGCCGGAAAATCGCGCAGCAATTCCGGCGTGGCAATCACAAAAAAGTTCACCCGCATAGAATCCCACTGCACCTTGCGCAGATTGGTCACGCGCGCGGTAAAACGGGAGCCCGCGACATCATAGGTCAGCATATCTCCAAGGTAGATACCCAGCGTCTGGGCGATACCCTCCTCAACCGAAAGCTGGCCGTTTCCTGTTTTGTCCCACCATGCCCCGCTGACCAGTTCGTTCCATTCCGGCAACTTCTCCATGTAAGAAAGATTGAACTCGCGCTCCACCAGCCCTCGAGCGCGCGGCTCCGGGTAACTGTCGCCGTTGACCGGCTGGCCGTTAATCTCGACCAGCCGCCCGCGCACCATCGGCAGCAGCACTGGTTCAGGTAATTGTTCGCGAACAAAAAAATCCATCACCGACTGCTGCTGATAGGGCTGGATATTCACGACAAAACGATTCGGTGCATCCGGGGGAAGTTTGTCCTGCCAGCCGTGCAGCAAATCGCCCCGTACCAGCGTCAGCAGCAACAGGGCCATGCCGCCCAGCGCCAATGCGACAACCTGCAGTGCATTGTTGCGCACATGGCGCACCAGATTGTTCACCGCATGCCGCCAATGTGCCGACAGACTGACAGCATAGCGCCCCATTCCACGCAAGATTAGCCAAGCCATTCCACCAAACACTGCCAATCCGGCCAACAGGCCACCCAGCACCGCAAATCCCAGTTGCAGCGATCCGGCATGCCACAGGAACAACACAGCCAGCACCAGCACCGCCAAACCATAGGCAAACAGAATATTCAACTGCGGTGCCCCCAGTTCGCGGCGCAGCACCCGCAACGGGGAAACCTTGCGCAATTGCAGCAGCGGCAGGAAAGCAAAGCCGAACAGTAGCGCATAGCCACTGGCTGCTGCCTTGATTGCAGGCAGTATAGAAGGATGAGGCAATGCAGCTTCGCGCATGGATTCGATGAATGAGATCAAGATCGCCTGCGTGGCATAGCCCAGCAGGCAGCCGACCAGTACCGCGAACAGGCCCAGCAGCAGAAACTGGTAGAGGAACAGGCGCAACACCTGCTCCTGCTGCGCACCCAGGCAACGCATCACCGCAACACCGTCCAAGTGGCGCTGCACAAAGCGCCGTGCCGCCAGCAGGATAGCCGCGCCGGCAAGAATCGCCGCGGTCAGCGCGGCCAACCCGAGAAAATGCTCGGCACGCTCCAGCGCGTTACGTATCTCGGGTCGCGCATCGCGCACGTCTTCCAGACGCTCGTTGCCGGACAACTTCGCCATCAACCTATCACGTAGCGATGCAACCTTAGCCTCATCACCTGCCACCATCAGGCGATAAGTGATACGACTGCCTTCCTGCTGCAATCCGGTCGCGGCAAGGTCCTGCATATTCATCAGCACACGGGGTGCAAAACTGGAAAAACCGATGGACTGATCAATGTCTTTCACGATGCGCGCAGCAACCTTGAAATGCAGCGCACCAATGATTACCTCGTCGCCGACTTGCAGGTCGAGACGGCGCAACAGCCTCTCGTCTGCCCATACCGTGCCCGGCTTGGGAATCTCTTGCGTTGTATGCTCTCTGTCGTCTGCTATCGTGATCTTGCCACGCAACGGATACCCCGCCTCGACTGCCTGTATCTCCGAGAGCAGCGTCTGCTCTCGAAACGCCACCATACTGGGAAAGCTACGGCTTTCGACAGTGTCCATGCCTCGCGCATGGGCGTCCTTGCGATATACGGGCGGCAATGGCCGTGTAGAAGTGATGCGCAAATCCGCCCCGATCAGGCTGGTCGCCTCCTGCTGCAACGCCTGTCGTACTCGATCGGCGAACAAACCGACAGTGGCAAGGCTGCCTACCGCCAACACCAGCGCCAGCAGCAACACACGCCATTCTCCGGCACGCCAGTCGCGGCGCATCAGACTAACAGATAACCGAAATAGATTCACTGCTCAACCCGCCCTGCCGCAAGGCGCACTTGCCTGCCGCAACGTCGCGCCAACTCTTCGTCGTGAGTAACCAGGATCAGCGTAGTGCCCTGCGCACAATTCAGCTCCAGCATCAGCTCGATCACCTGCGCGCCAGTGGCTGCATCGAGGTTGCCGGTGGGTTCGTCGGCAAACAGGATTTTCGGCCGGGTGACGAAGGCGCGGGCCAGTGCGACGCGCTGCTGCTCACCACCGGAAAGATGTTTGGGAAGATGATGCCCGCGTTCGCTCAAGCCGACTTGGCGCAGCGACTCGGCAGCACGTGCATTTGCATCAGCAGCACCGCGCAGCTCCAACGGCAGCATGACGTTTTCAAGTGCGGAAAGCGCGGGCAGCAACTGGAACGACTGGAACACGAAACCCGCCAGTTCACCGCGCAGCCTGGCGCGCCCGTCCTCATCCTGTGCAAACAGGTCGATGCCATTCAGGAACACGCTGCCGCTGCTTGGAACGTCCAGCCCGGCGAGCAATCCGAGCAGCGTGGATTTTCCCGAACCGGATGCGCCAAGTATCGCTAGGCTTTCGCCCGCCTCGACCGCAAAGCTTGCCTGATGCAAGATCGTCAGCGACTGGTCACCGCTTTGTACTTGCTTGGTTAGTTCAACTGCCTGCACAATTGCTGTCATGAATACTTTGCCCTTGAAAATTATTTTTTTGGTCGCCGTATTGTGGCTTCCACTTTCCGCGCATGCCGCGAAAAACATACTGGTATTCGGCGACAGTTTATCAGCCGGACACGGTATCGCAGTAGCGGAAAGTTGGCCGCATTTGCTGCAGCTGGAGTTGCAGCACAACCATCCCGGTTTCAATGTCGTGAATGCCAGCATCAGCGGCGAGACTACACTGGGCGGACGACAGCGCATCGTCAAAGCGCTGAAGGAACACCGCCCCGCGTTCTTGATTCTGGAACTCGGCTCAAACGACGGACTGCGCGGTTACCCCAACACTGAGACCGAAGCAAATCTCGGCGAAATCATCAAGGAAGCAAAGCTAGCCCATACCAGCATCCTTCTGATTGGCATGCGACTACCGCCAAATTACGGCGCCACATATACCAAACAGTTTCAGGACATTTTCACCAGTCTGTCCAAGAAGTACCGAGTAAGGTTACTGGAGTTTTTACTGGAGAGTGTCAAACCGGAACAGTTTCAACCCGACAACTTACATCCCACGGCTGGGGCACAGCCGCTCATCATGAACTCAGTACTGAAGGAACTTGAGCCGTTGCTAAAAAATGATTAGCCCCCGTGTAAACGGCAATCTGAATCTGTCTCGGAAGCTTGCTGCAAATTTCCGGTTTGCCTGTACAGGTCGGCAAGCAAGCAATATGCACGGTTTTCTGGTGGATATTGCGCAATCGCGTTTCGCAAAGCTTCTTCAGCACCATCCAGATCACCTTTTTCCATCAATGCGTGACCATAATTGAGATAAGCATCTCCACGCACATCATCCGGAAGTCTATGCGACTCAGTTGCCACGCGTAAAAATTCCGCAGCGCCAGCATAATGTTCCAGCGAGAGAACTGAAAGACCCGCTTTGTAACGCAGCATCACGTCACCAGGAAACTGCTTGATCAAGAATATCCATTGCGCCATTAGCCTCGCTCTGCATGTGTCCCAAAGCTGACTCATTGGAGCATTCCACTTAGTCTGCTCTGGTCTGGTTTTCAAAACTGCCGTCAGCTTATTGAAACCATCCTCGGCAATAAATGGATCCCCAGCCCCCATGGCTTTGACTCGAATTATATAGTCCAGCCCTATCAGTCCTAATAACACGTTCCTAACAAGTGGATCACTTATCAACTTGGTTGAATTACTCGCATCCAAGCTTACGCCTTTTTCCAGTTGAGTAGTCACCATATATGCTATGGGTGCGTAGTATCCGGGAAATGCCTCCATATCAACCGCTATCATCTTTTCATTGCTACTCCAATCCAGGGGGCGTTGGAATGTCTGCGCTCCCCAAAACAAGGCTACAGCCATTAACATAAAAACTCTAAAAACGGGATTTAAACGCCATAGAAGCAATACCAGCAACAAGATTCCCGGCCAGGATGCAAGAAATATGAATCGGTCCGATATCATTGATGGCGGCGCATAGGGAATCAACTGAAGGCTTGGCAAACAAAGAATCACGAAAGCCATCAATGCAAAAGCTTCTATGGAATAACTTCGCAGCCACAGCAACTTTATTGAGCTTGCCAGTGCTGCGGCCAAAGTGATGGCACCTAACGCGACCAATATCCAAAGGTAATTGTATTCAAACACCGGATAGAAAAAGTGCCTGCTTTCCGGGCTGACAGCCAATCTCGCAAACCAGCCCAATACCGCCAGAGTCCGTGTAATCGCCTCCATTCCAAAATAAAGCGGCATCGTATAGGGATAGCTGGCTGCAAAAACCAGAACGATACCCAATGCCAGCAAAATGCTGCCTATCGGCCATAGCAGAGTAGCGTATTTCCTGTGCAATGCAGGAGTATCCCGCCAGAACATAAACCACAATACGGCAATAAGCGGAACAACAGCTATTGCAGTTGCCTTCGATAACATCGCCATCGTGATAGCAACCAGAGTAGCCGATGCATAAAGCATGGAGATACCGGATTCGCGCCTTGCATTCACCGCCAGCCAGAATGCCATTAAAGCAAACATACCCGACATTACATCCTTACGGCCCGCAATCCAGACCACAGCCTCGGCGTGTGAAGGATGAAGAGCAAATAATGTCGTTACCACTGCAGCTATCCAAACATCATCCTCTGAAGTTTGCTTTCTAAAAAAACGCAATGCACTTTTAGTCGCCCCGTAAACTACCGGCAAGCAGAGCAAATAAAAAATTATGCTGTGTATCCGGAACGCGGCCGGGTTTAGGCCGAACAATGTTATATCTATCCAGTATGAAAGCTCCCTTAACGGAAGAAATTCAGACATGCTGTTATAGGGTTCTAAAAAAAGGCGCCAAAGCTCAGTAAAATGAAGTTCGGCAAGCTTGGTGTTGGTGCTGATATACGTCGTATCATCAATCACAAAAGGAAAGTTGAGCGCCTGAAGATAAGCCAAGGTCGCTGCAACTGCAGCAGTGAACATGAGAGCTAATGGAAAGTACCTTGAGGAAATCATGATAGATAATTTCTTATTTTTAGAAACAAAGTGTTGGGCTTGTATAACAAAGTTGGATGTGTAAAACCTGTTTCAAAAATAATCGACTGTATAATTGTATCGTTCAATAAATTCTTGCTAATCAACATTCACTTCGTCAACTTCACGAAATATTGCGCGCCCAATGGCAGCCAGCCTAGCCATGGCTCTGCCCAACGAAGAAAAGCGAGAGGGCGTGGAAAAAATAGGGTATATCCGTATTCACACGAGGAAAATCCAGCCTTCTTTGCCAGACTCGCTGTCGTTTTCAAACTTAACATTTCAGCATTCACATCGAATGGGCAACGCTCAAATATCCAGCGAGTAAGTGGATTAAACGGATTGTGTTCAAACACAAACATATCCCCCCCGTCTTCAAGCACTTTGCGACAATCTGAAAGGGACTGCAGCCTCAATTCCGGTGGAATATGGTGAAAAACATTGGCCGCAATAATTGCGTCGAATCTTATTTTTTCTGCCATACCCCAACTTGAAAACAAATTTGCACGGGGCAATTGTTTGGCTGCCAGTTCAAGTGAAACAGGTGATACATCGTATCCCCAGATTTCAGATTCCGGAAAGTAAGCTCCGAGAAACGACAAGCTGCGACCCGACCCACACCCAAAATCCAGGATTCGATTTATTTTCTTGTTGGGCAGCCGGGATGCCATCAAGGCAATCTTGTATTCAGCGAAGTAACTATCTTCACTCATGCCAACAGGCATAGACTCGCCTAGTGTCTGGTCATACTTGTCTGCAAATCGGTCAAACTCCGCTCTGCTCCTTG
>Ga0224495_10001987_pt1 | contig 13781 bp, 12 predicted proteins | sample SF_Jul11_sed_USG_FD_168128 | JGI IMG/M metagenome (GOLD analysis project Ga0224495, IMG submission 168128) | Sediment microbial communities from San Francisco Bay, California, United States - SF_Jul11_sed_USGS_4_1 | ecosystem: Environmental > Aquatic > Marine > Sediment | place: USA: California... | reverse complement strand
CATTACCCAAGGAATCCGCCAAGGTCGCCCACTTCTGCTCGATGTGCGGCCCGCACTTCTGCTCGATGAAGATCACCCAGGACGTGCGCGACTTCGCCGCGAGCCAAGGCGTGTCCGAACAGGAAGCACTGGAGAAGGGCATGGCCGCCAAATCGGACGAATTCGTGAAAGAGGGCGCGAGTATTTACCGGAAGGCGTAATATGTGAACTGCAGCACAGGATCAACTTTCGAAATTCAACATTGATAACTCCATTTCTAATTCGAAAGTGAGACAAGGCGGCGACAAGCGAGCGACGAAGATAGTACAAACAGTACAGCCAGGAGCGAGCGCGGAAGCCAACGCCGTATCACTGATGAAGTAGGAATGGAATAAGGGAGGAAATCATGGCAGCAGACAGCATATACCGCATCACCGAGATCGTCGGAACCAGCAAGAAATCCTGGGAGGACGCCGCCGCCAACGCGGTGAAAGCCGCCTCCAAAACCCTGCGCGACCTGCGCATCGCAGAAGTCGTCAAACTCGACATGGTGGTCGATGATGGCAAGGTGTCCGCTTACCGCGCGAGGGTTGCCTTGTCTTTCAAGTACGATTCCAAGAAGAAATAAAGCACACGGTTTGCCGTCTTTGCGCAGCTACGCATGGGCGGCATTTCTTTAAATTCTAATAACGTTTCTTGGAAAATTATGGATTGGGACTTATCGGAAGTTGAAGCAACCGTCGCCGATTACTTTCACATGCTTCTTCTTGAATTGTCTGGTCAAACTTATAACAAGGCAAGCCATCGTCGTGCACTACTCTTAAAATTAAACAACCGATCCGAAGGTGCGGTAGAACTTAAGCACCAAAATATTAGTGCGATATTGTTAGAACTTGGTTTCCCTTGGATATCAGGCTATAAGCCACGCGAGCATTATCAATTACTTTTGCGTGAAACTGTTGAACGCCGTATTGCACAAGATAAACTAATTGATGATGCTGCGCTAACGGCTGTGTCTACTCCTGCTGTTACTCCGTTGGTTGAGGATTTCAGCAGGGTCATAGTTGAGCCCCCCAAAGTAGACAGCATCAAAGAGCCAAGAACTGATTTTTATAGACAACCTTCCCCACAAAAGCGTGACTATTTAGAACGGGAAGCCAGAAATGCCTCTCTTGGACGCGCTGGAGAGGAATTCGTTTTAATTTTCGAACGCCATCGATTGCATAACCTTGGTTGTAAGGCTTTAGCAGATAAAATTGACCATGTTTCTGTTACGAAAGGCGATGGACTTGGTTATGACATTTTGTCTTTTGAACCAAATGGAAAAGAAAAGTATATTGAGGTAAAGACAACTGCATTTGGAAAGCAAACACCCTTTTATGTAAGTCGCGGCGAAGTTAGGTTTGCTCAGGAGTACAGTGAAAAGTTTCACATTTATCGTCTTTTTGAATTTCGAAAATCTCCTAAATTTTTTTCACTACGCGGACCCGTTGAAAATAATTGCCTGATGAACCCAGTAAATTACATTTGCGAGTTTTCATAATACTCAAAATCATTTTCAATTATTTCCATATCAATCCTTTACGCAGTCTATGATTTGCCGCTCCCACTGCGCAGCCTGCTGCATCGCACCCTCCATCACCTCCCCCCTGCCTGGTATGCCGGATGGCAAGCCTGCCGGTGTGCGCTGCGTTCAATTGGACGAAGAGTTGCGCTGCAAGGTGTTCGGCAGGACTGAGCGCCCAGCCTTTTGCGGCAGCCTGCAACCCTCGGCTGAGATGTGCGGCGAATCGCGCGAGCATGCGCTTGCATGGCTGGCTGATTTGGAGCGCGAGACCGGGCCGGCGGTATAATCGCGGCATCATGCCTCCGCACAATTCTGCTTCCCACCTTGAGATCACCGCCGATACGCCCTGCACCGGGCATTGCTCGACTGCGCTGGGCGACGATGTGTGCCGCAGTTGCCACCGCACGTTTGACGAGATCACGCGCTGGGTGGAGATGAACGAGGAGGAGCGGCGCGCGGTGAACCGGCGGATTGCGCTGGAGCGGTGGGAGGTTTCCGGCTAACCCCTCCCGGCCTCCCCTTGTGCGAGCATCCGCAGGGCGGATTGCCTGCTTGCCCCATTTCAGGGGGGGAGAGGGTGGGGGAGCAGGTATAATCCATACTTCGCGACAGGCTCAGTACAAACGGCCTATTACACAACACCTTAGTCACTCTCTTATGGACACCCTACTACTTAAAGCAGCCATACTCGGTATCGTCGAAGGGCTGACCGAATTCCTGCCGATCTCTTCCACCGGGCACCTGATCCTTGCCGGTGATTTGCTCAACTTCAACGACGAGAAGGGCAAGGTGTTCGAGATCGTGATCCAGTTCGGGGCGATCCTGGCGGTGTGTTGGGAATACCGCGCGAAGATTATGGAGGTCGCCAAGGGGCTGACGCACGACCCGGCGGCACACCGTTTCGCTTCCAACCTGGTGATTGCGTTCATGCCGGCGGCTGTGCTGGGCCTGCTGTTCGCCAGCAAGATCAAGCAATACCTGTTCGCGCCGGTGCCGGTGGCGATGGCGTTCATCGTGGGCGGCTTATTCATCCTGTGGGCAGAGAGGCGCGAGCACCACATCTCGGTGGAATCGGTGGATATGATGAACTGGAAGGATTCGCTGAAGGTGGGCTGCGCGCAGGCGTTTGCGCTGATTCCCGGTACATCACGCTCCGGGGCGACAATCATCGGCGGGCTGTTTTTCGGCTTGTCGCGCAAGGCGGCAACGGAGTTCTCGTTCTTTCTCGCGATCCCGACGCTTTCCGCTGCTACGCTGTATGAGGTGGTGAAAAACCGCCATCTGTTCCACGCCGAGGACATCGGCATCTTTGCGGTGGGCGGGGTTTTTTCGTTCGTCAGCGCGTTCCTGTGCGTACGCTGGCTGCTGCGCTATATCAGCCACCACGACTTTACGATTTTTGCCTGGTATCGCATCGGCTTTGGCCTGATCGTGCTGGGCACGGCCTATAGCGGCGCGGTGGAGTGGTCGGCCAGCTAGAATGCTGGGCAAGGGTTGTGTTCAGGTGGCATAATTCCAAGCCTTAACAAATCGCTCGGAGATACACAGCATGACAAGAATGGTTAATTGCGTAAAATTGGGACATGAGGCCGAGGGGCTGGATCGCCCGATGTACCCGGGTCCGCTGGGCCAGCGCATTTATGACAACGTTTCCAAGGAAGCGTGGCAGGGCTGGATCAGGCTGCAGACGATGCTAGTGAACGAGAACCGCCTGAACCTGGCCGACCCGCAGGCACGCAAGTTTCTGGCGACCCAGATGGAGAGCTATTTTTTCGGCGAGGGCGCGGCGATGCCGGAAGGATATGTGCCGCCGAAGCAGTGATTGGAAGCGTCGCACGAAATTGGTTGAAACAGCCGCTCCTTCCCCCTGCATGGAGGAGGGAACTGATGAGGAGCGTTCCTACGCTATGTCCAAGAAATTCGCACCGCAACAGTTCCTGAATCGCGAACTCGGCCAGCTCGAGTTCAACCGCCGTGTGCTGGCTCAGGCCGAGGACAAGTCGGTGCCGCTGCTGGAGCGGCTGAAATACCTGTGTATCGTCAGCAGTAACCTCGACGAATTTTTTGAGATCCGCGTGGCCGGCCTGAAGGAACAGATCAAGGTAGGCAGTATCGCTACGGGTGCTGATGGCATGTCGACCCTGCAGACGCTTAAATTGGTGCGCGAGCAGGCGCATCAGCTGATCGAGCGCCAGTATCAATTATTCAACTCTCATCTTATCCCCGCCCTTGCTGAGCAAGGCATACAGTTTTTGCGCCGCCCTGAATGGAACGAGGTTCAGCGCGACTGGGTCAGGGATTTCTTCTTTCGGGAAGTGATGCCGGTGCTGACGCCCATTGGTCTCGATCCGGCGCATCCTTTTCCGCGTGTGCTCAACAAGAGCCTGTGTTTTGCGGTGGAGTTGCAGGGCAAGGATGCTTTTGGACGCAATTCTACGCGCGCTGTTTTGCAGGCTCCGAGGGTTGTGCCGCGCACAATACTCATGCCGCCGGAGATCAGCGGTTGTGAATACGGCTTTGTATTTCTTTCGTCCATTCTGCACGCGCATGTCGGCGAGTTGTTCAGTGGCATGGAAGTGCTGGGCTGCTACCAATTCCGTGTGACACGCAATAGCGACCTGTTCGTGGATGAGGAGGAAGTCAAAAATTTGCGTCTCAAGCTTCAGGGCGAATTACCGCAACGTCATTTTGGCGATGCGGTGCGGCTTGAGATTGCTGACAATTGCTCACCGCAGATTGAAGGATTATTGCTCAGAGAATTTAACCTGGTACCGGAGGATTTGTACCGCGTGCATGGCCCCGTAAACCTGGTGCGGTTGATGGGCATTATCGATCTGGTGACGCGCGATGATTTGAAGTTTCCACCTTTTGTGCCGAACGTTCCGGGCTTATTGCAGAAAAAGGGTTCGGACATGTTCAAACTGATACGCAAGAACGATGTGCTGTTGCATCACCCTTTCCAGTCCTTCAAGCCAGTGATCGATTTTATTCAGCAGGCAGCCGATGACCCTAGCGTGGTTGCCATTAAGCAGACCGTTTATCGCACCGGCGTTGATTCTGCCCTGATGGATGCTTTGATTGCCGCTGTACAGCGCGGCAAAGAGGTTACTGTTGTGGTTGAGCTGCTGGCACGCTTCGACGAGGAAGCCAATATTAACTGGGCGGAGCGCCTGGACGAGATTGGGGCGCATGTGGTGTACGGTGTGGTCGGGCACAAGACGCATGCCAAGATGCTGATGGTAGTCCGCCGCGAGGAGGGCAAGCTACGTCGCTACGTGCATCTTGGCACTGGAAACTACCATCCGCGCACTGCTCGGCTGTATACCGATTTCGGGCTATTTTCCTGCAATGAGAAATTATGTGCCGATGTGAACGAGGTATTCAACCAACTTACCAGTTTAGGCAAGGCGCGCAAACTCAATCATATTTGGCAATCGCCTTTTACCCTTCACAGTCATGTGCTCGCTGCCATTCAAAACGAGACTCGTATCGCGTTATCCGGCGAGAGGGGACAGCTTATCGCGAAGATGAATGCCCTGCTTGAGCCCGAAATTATTTCGGCGCTCTATGAAGCTTCTCAAGCCGGAGTAAAGATCGATTTGATTGTGCGCGGGGTCTGTGCGCTGCGCCCGGGAGTCAAGGGTCTATCTGATAATATCAAGGTGCGTTCGGTGATCGGACGATTTCTCGAGCATACCCGGGTCTTTTATTTTCGCAATGCGCTTAAGCATGATGTTTATCTTTCCAGTGCTGATTGGATGGGACGGAATTTTTTTCGCCGAATTGAGGTATGCTTTCCCGTGCTTGACAAAAAACTTAAAAAGCGTGTGATTGACGAGGGACTGAAGGTCTACCTGAAGGACAACACGCAAGCTTGGGAGATGGATGGGGAGGGCCGCTTTCACCATAAACTTTTGCGCCGTGCTGGATCCGTATGTGCGCAGAATATGTTGCTCGATCATTTTACAGCTTTACCGCTCAAACCGATCCGATGATTACCCGTTGTTTCTTTACTATTATGTCATTTCGTATTTTTACTCTTTTTTTGCTTTCTACCCTCTTTTCAGCCTGTACGATTTCCGCACATCCCTCTGCAACGTCATCGCCCCAATCTTTGCGTTCTGGCAATGAACCCAGATTTATCAATCTTGATCTTCAAGATGATCGAACTGAATTATTTGGGCAACTTGCAGATAAGCGTGTGATTTTTATTGGCGAGGTTCATGACAGTCCCAGCCACCACCAAAATCAACTGCGTGTCATACAAGGCATGTTCGAGCTTGACCCCAATCTTGCTATCGGCATCGAGTATTTTCAGCAACCTTTTCAGCAGTACCTTGATGATTACATCGCCGGAAAACTCGATGATCGTGAACTGCTTACCAAGAGCGAGTATTTTGTGCGGTGGAAATTTGATTATCGCCTTGTTCAGCCCATTTTTGAATTCGCCCGAAATAACAAAATTCCATTGTTGGCACTTAATGTTCCCTATGAAATTCACAACAAGGTTTTTCAGGGCGGAATGGGTAGCCTTAATCCAGCCGAGCTTAAGCAAATTCCTGACTTCATCCAGCCTGCAAATTCACATTACTTGCAGCATTTACGAAGTGTTTTTGATTATCATCCACAGGGGTCTTATTTCAATTTCTTTCTAGAAGGCGTTCTTTTGTGGGACGAAGCTATGGCTGCTGCGGCTGCCCGCTATCTGGATGAGCATCCGAAATACCGAATGGTGGTGCTTGCGGGAATGTCGCATATCATTTATGGCGATGGCATTCCTGAACGGATTAACAGACGATTAGGTGATAATCAGAGCGCGGTGATTATCAATGGCTATGATTTTGGAAAAAATCCGGGCATTGCCGATTTTCAATTAGCAACAGATGACAGCATCAAATTGCCAACAGCCGGAAAGCTTGGCTTGACCGTTGCCGATTTTTCCAATTATTCCTATATCGCGGATATCTCTCCCGGAAGTGCTGCAGAAGTAGCCGGATTATCGGTTGGCGACCGTATCGTAACTTTTAACGGCATGAGCGTATCTAATATTCTTGATTTGAAATCAATAATGTATGACAAAGTACCGGGGGATCAAGCGCAAATTATTGTGCTTCGAGACCGCCCTGCTGAATCTCCTTTACAGCTGCATTTTACCGTTGAGCTACGCTGAATTCCCGAGTTCTTACTCCAGAAGATTTGATCGTTTAGTCAATCTGCCGCGTGGTGTTTCTGCTTTTCCTGTCTTGCCGACTTCTTGCGCCAGCGGTGAACTTGTTACAGTCCACGCTCCCTTATCCTGATTGGTCAGTTCGGTTCCACTGAAAACCGCATAGCTGTATTTTCCATAATGCGGTAATTTTCTGGCAAGTGTTGCCAACTTTTCGGGCTCTGGCGCTGCTAGCCATGCGATTGAAGCCTTGCCCCGTTGTGCCACGATTGCGATGGGATTTTCTGTACTTGTGTAGGTATTGCCGTTGATAATCGCATTCCTTGATGTCAGCTCGACATTGTTGCTCGCGCTTGCTGCCTGAAACTCGGACAGCCATTTATTTTCCCAACCGAACAACCATACCGCCCCGTTGCCCGGCAATCTTTCAATTTCGTTATCCCATACAACATTGGTCGTTCGCCCCGGTTGTTGCTGCCATCTTTTTGCCTCTTGACTGTACTGCGCTTTGATCTCCTCCCCGGCCTTTTGTGGCAACACTATAAGCAGCTTTTCCGCTCCGAATATTTTGGACAGGCTCAATGGAATTTCCTCATCGTCCAGCCTCCTGAACAGATCGAACTCTGGATCTATATCCACCCGTACCGGTTCAACTTCGAACGGTATGCGCCATTCAGCCCGCTTTCCACTCATTTTTTTTACAGTTGTGTATGCAGCCTCCTTTCCGGATAATGTTATTGCCAGTGGAACATCCATATCATATGTGTATCCGGGTTGTGTCTGTTCTACGACTATTTCTAGCTCATATCCTGTTTTGGACTTATTCACCTTTGTCGAAACCAATTGCAGCATCGGTGCACCTGATCGTTCTGTCCATTGAGTGAAGAATGGACTGAGGTCTTCCCCTGCTACTTGGGTGAATGTTTTTTCGATCTGGTTGAAGCTTGTTAGTTTAAATTTGTTGTTTCGATAAAGATCTTTAATAGCGCGCAAAAAATTCTTATCGCCCACTCTTCTGCGCAGCATATGAAACAGCATCATTGACTTACTGTATCCCACCGCTTCGCTTTGTGTGCTGTTTCGCGAAGAGAACTCTGCAAGTGGAAAATCTCGTTCTGCAGAAACGTAATCCGCATATTTTTGTAACGCGTTGCGGCGGTACTCTGCCCCGCCGCCGCTTTTCTCTTTCAGGAGATGATCTGCCAGATAAGCTGTCATGCCCTCGGACCAATTGCCAAACCGGTAATCGACATATACCCCGTTGCCCCACCAGTTATGCAATATCTCATGCGGGTATGAGCTATCAATGATGAACGGCAGCCGAATTACCTGGCTACCCATTAAAGTGAATGAAGGCATTCCGTATCCCGTTTCCCAGAAATTTTCCACAAGGGCAAATTTTGCATACGGGTACGGCCCGATTAGCCGTTCGTATATATCGAGGTAGTGCGCCGTTGCCTCCAAATACTTTTGAGCAAGTTCGGGCTCATCTTTTCGTAAATACACCAAGAGCTCAATTCCTTTATCATTCTGACCATATTCGCTAAGTTGTGCAGCTATCAGATATATTTCTCGCTGCGGCTGGCTTTCTTCCCATCCCGCATGCTCTGACCCCGTTTTTATCCGCCTGCCCTGGCTGATTGCTTTCCAACCCGTTGGGGTCTCCACATTAAGTAAAAACGTTTGCATCTCGTAATTTAATTGCGGGTACCAGCCACTTTCCCCTGTAAGGACTACCCCTTCTAAAGTAATGGTTCCTTGTGTATTTTCAAAAACGCGTGCCTCCCGTTTCTCCTGACGTTGAGGATGAAATATCTCGCCGCTGTAGGTCACAGTGAAACTGTTACTGTTTATTGGCAACGTTGCACGGTATTTTTGCTTCCATTCCTGTGAAGCTTGTCCGATTAGGCTTATTTCTGCATCGTTCGAGATCGGATGCATGTTGCGATGCAATTCGAAATCTACAAAGCGTGACGCGCCCGATGGCAAAACGATAAAGTCTTCCCCCGATAGCTTGTGTTGATTGGGATCAAGCACTATATGTAGTTGGTGCTGCGTTATTAATTGAGCATGGCTGATGGACGCCATGCATATAAGCAGTAAAATTACCGGTAACCGCGTCATATATACCCTTGTTTGACAAGTTTATTTAGTTTCATCAGACATGACTCCATATTCTTGTAGCGGATATTTCTCAAATCCAGCCTTTTTGTATTACCTACTCCGAAAATTGGGAAAATTTTTTTCAATTTATTAATGTATTTTCCATCTCCATGTTAGGACCTGTCTCATGAAGGAAGATAGGGCAAGTGGTTAGTATAAACCTTCACGTCCTTTATTTATTCCGACATGAGTCTGTATTAGGCATTTGTGCTTTGCCAAGGATTACTTGTATTGCCTAAGTCTCGGCACAATACTTGCGTGTTGAGCTGTGGCATCCCGGCTTAAGGATTAGAATAATTATTCGCACATGAGAATGATTATTATTTATAATGATAATCATTCTCATGTGCGTATCGCACTTTTATGTTTATTTCGATTTGGTCGACCTCAGCAAACCTTCCTTTTGCCGCGCAGCAAAGCAGGTCGTATACGTCGCGTAACCTGATGTATCCAGTATGCACCGTAATTTTTATGTGTATATTGCTTCTGAATACACCTTTCGCGCATGCGACCGACTCAAGCAATAAGACCGCTCAGACCATTCTGCATATACTTGATTATTTGAGTGTCGACTATGGCGGTGCTGTTTTGCTCGAAAAAGTTGTCAATGAAAGCGAATATCAGGAACAACTGGAATTTTCTAAACAGTTGGCTTTGCTGCTTACAAAACTGCCCGACCATCCGAACAGTGAAAACCTGATAGGTCAAGCCTATAAAATTGAACAGCTCGTACTCGCAAAAGCGTCTGCAAATCAGGTCTCTGCTTCGGCACAGCTGCTTCGCAAGGAAATCATCGCCGCCCACCATGTTTCGGTTACACCGAAAAAACCTCCAGATTTGGTGCGGGCAGCAGCATTATTTCAACAGATTTGCGTAAAGTGTCATGGCGTACAAGGTTTCGGTGATGGCCCCGAAAGCAAAAAACTTGATCCGAAGCCAGCCAATTTCCATGATATGGCGCGTATGGGGCAACTTAGCGTATATGGACTTTACAATACCATCACTCTGGGAGTTGAGGGCACTGCTATGAAAGCCATGACGCAATTGGCCGAAGATGAAAGATGGTCTCTGGCGTTTTATGTTTCTAACCTTCGCAATACACCTGAATATATTGAACAAGGACATAAATTCTGGGAAAAAAGAGCTTACCGCGGACCGGCCCCCAATCTAGCAGCGCTGACAACTCTCACTTCAAACGATATTGTTTTGCAATATGGTGAGCAGACCCGGGCTGTCTTTGCTTACTTGCGGGCAAACCCACAAGCATTGTCCCTCAAGCGACAATCCACCTTGCTTTTTGCCACCGAACAGCTTGATCAGGCTTCAGCTTTCTATCATAGAGGCGATCTTGTTCAGGCGCAGCGAATCGCTATTGCCGCCTATCTGGAAGGCTTTGAACCCATGGAAATCAGCATTGACAATCTTGACAAACAACTTCGCCGTGATATTGAGCATGAAATGATGGCCATTCGGCAACTCATCAATAATGGAAGTTCAACAATTGAGCTTGCCTCTAAAGTTGCCCATACGAAAAATCTGCTTTTTAAAGCCGATGAGTTGTTAAGGAGCGGAAAATTGTCAATTTTGGGCGCATTCGCCAGCGCACTTTCCATGCTGCTCAAGGAAGGAATCGAAGGAATGCTTGTGCTGGTAGCCAGCATCACCTTCATAGTAAGAAGCGGTCACCGTGATGCCTTAGTCTATATCCACACCGGATGGGGTAGCGCATTATTCCTGGGAGTTTTAACATGGATAGCTGCAACCTTGCTTGTGGATATTTCTGGGGTTGGCCGTGAAATTACCGAGGGTGTTACCGCCCTTCTTGCTTCAATTATGCTGATTTATGTCGGCTACTGGCTGCTTGATAAGGAACACACTCAACCTTGGCAGGAATATTCACGGAATCAAATCGGCTCAGCTCTGGAAAAAAAAATTCTTTGGGCTTTTGCGCTGATTTCATTCTTTGCCGTTTATCGCGAGATATTCGAAACGGTACTGTTCTACCAGGCTCTTTGGTCGCAAACCAGTGACGTAACAAGGCCGGCATTGTGGGGCGGAATGATGTCCGCAATTTTTCTGCTAACAAGTACAGGATGGGTGTTATTCCGCTTTGGCATCAGAATGCCGCCAGGCCCATTCTTTTCTGGCACATCTTTGCTATTAGCCGCATTGGCCGTCATTTTTGCCGGTCAGGGAGTTGCAGCTTTGCAGGAAGCCAGCCTTATCGAAAGTAACAGGGTCAATTTCATCTCTCTGCCCATGTTAGGGATACACCCCACAGTTCAGACTTTACTGGTCCAGATATCGGTTATCGGCATACTGCTGCTAAGCTACAGAGCTTCGCTCCGCCGCGAAACCCTTTAATTATTATTGAATGTCAGTTGTTCAGTGTTTCTTTGGGCGACCGGTTTTGATCTTCTCCAGACTATTCAATTCCAGTTTTAGCTGTGTAGCACTTAGGGTTGCCAACCATTTCAGGCCCGCCCGCAAAATCTCGCTCTTTTTCACATGCATTTTTGATTTCATGCAAATTGCCTTGATATCGGCAATTTTCTGATACTCGTTGTACGGCATAGTAAAACTATCCCGCACAACTTTCTTCTTGTGCTCTTTATTGCCCCTTCCTTGTTTCTTCTCTGATTTTACACCCGGTATTGCATTGGAAATTAAGCGTAATACTTGTGTTGAATGAGCAGTATTCTGTTTAACAAATGATTTTTTTACTGGTTTATTCTTGATGGCAGTTTTGCCCACTGGCAAGACTATTTTTTTTGATGTCATATCGCCCTCATAAGGTTAAAGCAAAATAATAGTGTATACAGTAAAATTATAAAAGCTAGACACGATATTGGGAGGCATCAATGGATCTGATTTTGTGGCGGCACGCTGAAGCAGAGGACGGCTCACCCGACAATGCTCGCGTACTTACATCAAAGGGTCAAAAGCAAGCAGCTAAAACTGCTGCTTTTCTGAAGCCGAGATTGCCCGATAAACTCCGCGTGCTGGTTAGCCCCGCATCCCGCACTATCCAGACCGCCTCGGCACTCACCGAACATTTTACGCTTGCCCCGACGATAGCACCCGGTGCTTCCGCCCAAGCCGTGCTTCAGGCCGCGCGCTGGCCGGACGAGGGCGGCGCAGTGCTGATTGTCGGGCATCAGCCAACGCTGGGAGAGGTTGCGGCACAAGTACTGGGCTGCGACAGCGGTTCGTTCAGCGTCAAGAAAAGCGCGATCTGGTGGCTGAACCTGAGGGAAGGCTCTTCCCTGGCTACTTTGCGATTAGTCATAGCGCCGGATTTTCTATAGCGTTTATTGCGGCGCGTTTACTTACTGAGGGGCACATCATGTTTGAATCTGCGGAACTCGGACACAAAATAGACAAGGCCACTTACGACGCGGAAGTCCCGAAGCTGCGCGAGGATTTGCTCAATGCTCAATTTGATCTGGCACAGAAAGCCAGGTTTCAGGTCATTGTGCTGATCGGAGGCGTGGATGGTGCCGGCAAGGGCGAAACCGTCAACCTGCTCAACGCATGGATGGATCCGCGCCATATCGTAGCGCACGCGATGGGCGAGCAATCCGACGAGGAACGCGAGCGTCCGCCGATGTGGCGCTTCTGGCGCGCGCTGCCGCCCAAGGGCAAGATCGGGATGTTTTTCGGCTCGTGGTACACCTCTCCCATCGTAAACCGCGTAATGGGCAAGACCAAAACCGCGCAACTGAACCAGAGTATCGAAGAGATCAACCGCTTCGAGACCATGCTCACCGACGAGGGCGCGCTGATCATCAAGTTCTGGTTTCATCTGTCCAAGGATGTCCAGCGCAAGCGTCTCAAGAACCTGGAAAAAAATCCGAAAACACGCTGGCGTGTCACCGACCTGGACTGGGAGCGCTTCAAGTTGTATGACAAGTTCCGCAAGTTCTCCGAACACACCTTGCGAGAAACGAGTTCCGCCGAGGCACCGTGGATCGTGGTTGAGGGTGCCGACCCGCTGTACCGCGGACTGACCGCCGGCAAGATCCTGCTCGAAGCGATGCGCAAGCGGCTGGCCCACCCGGCGGTGACGGCTCCTTCCAAGGCAGCGCCGCTGCATCCGCCGATCGATAGCCTGAACGTATTCGACAGGCTGAACATGTCGCAGAAGATAGCCAAGAAGAAATACAACGAGGAACTGGAAGCCTGGCAGGGCAAGTTGAACCTGCTGACGCGAGACGAGCGCTTCCGCAATCTGTCGGTGATTGCGCTGTTCGAAGGTTCCGACGCAGGCGGCAAGGGCGGTGCAATTCGCCGTATCACTGGCGCGCTGGATGCGCGTCACTACCGCATCATCCCGGTTGCAGCGCCGACCGAGGAGGAGCGGGTACAACCTTACCTGTGGCGTTTCTGGCGCCATATTCCGCGCACCGGGCGTCTTACGATATTCGACCGCTCATGGTACGGTCGCGTGCTGGTCGAACGCGTCGAGAATTTCTGCTCGGAAGCCGACTGGATGCGGGCCTACAGCGAGATCAACGATTTCGAGGAACAGCTGGTCAGGCACAATACCGTGCTGGTCAAGTTCTGGCTGGCCATCACCAAGGACGAGCAGCTGCGCCGCTTCAAGGAACGCGAGAAGACTGGCTTCAAGCGCTTCAAGATTACCGATGAGGACTGGCGCAACCGCAAAAAATGGAACCAGTACGAGCATGCCGTGTGCGACATGGTGGATCGCACCAGCACCGAGATCGCGGCATGGACACTGGTAGAGGCCAACGACAAGAACTTTGCCCGCATCAAGATCCTGAAGACGCTGTGCCAGCAGATCGAGGCGGCGATGAAGAAGAAAAAGAAGTAGGCGGGATACGCTCAGTGGATATTGCCCGATGACTGCACCAGCAGCCACGGGCTGACCACCACGGCCCA
>Ga0224495_10001986_pt1 | contig 13795 bp, 9 predicted proteins | sample SF_Jul11_sed_USG_FD_168128 | JGI IMG/M metagenome (GOLD analysis project Ga0224495, IMG submission 168128) | Sediment microbial communities from San Francisco Bay, California, United States - SF_Jul11_sed_USGS_4_1 | ecosystem: Environmental > Aquatic > Marine > Sediment | place: USA: California... | reverse complement strand
GTCGGGTTTCGCATCTACCTCGTAACCGCGATCTGTTTTCACCATTTTTGACTCGCCCCGGGAATATTTCTTCGTGGTCGCGATCAGGCTGCCCTTTGTCTTAGTATCATCGCTTCCGGCAATCGTGCCTGACGCCGTTGTCTTCGTCTTCGAGGCCACGGCCAGCCTGGCTACTTTCTTCTCGTAATCGGGGTAGCCGCTGGCGACCGGATTGCGGTAACCGGAGTAGCGCACCTCTTTATATTTGGATGTGACGCCCCGAGCCGGCGTGATTACCGTCCGGTCAAGAATGACGGTGTTGTACCGGTGCACGTGAATGTCGGATTCCCAGCAATAGCCGAAGGGATCGTAAATGGTGAACGTGTGCCAGCCGACGTACAGGCGCGGAATATAGAGCGGAGCAATACCCCAGTACACACCGTTGACGTAGACGGTCCCGCCGATGGGCCAGTCGATGTAGACGTTTCCGGCAACCGTCCAACTCGGATAATCAGGATAGTACACCGGCCTGAAATAGTAGTCTTCCCACTCATTGATGTAAATAACAGTGCGATCGTAGGCAAACCTCTGACCATCGTAGCGCACGAAATAGCGGCCATTGATGAAATCCATGTAGTCGTTACGATCGTCCCAGTCGAAAATGAGCCCCGAATTAGGATACCAGTCAGGAATGGGGAAACGCTCGCGCGAGGCCACTATCTGGATGTTCTCCACCCCGTCGGGACCGGTAACCACCAGGTCATAGTCGTCGAATGAACCCGGTATGTGATAGGTAACGTCGCCCTCGACGTAGTTGTCTGCATTCGGCCCCGAGGGAAACAGCAGGTTCACGCGACCGCGCGTATCGATGGAATAGATGGCGACAAAAGCGTCTCGATTCACGCGGAAACGGATGACGATGTTATCACCTTCGTAGAACTCGTTGTCCGTATGATTGGTCCAGATCTCGGCATCGAGATAGCGGTCGATGCGCCCCCGGTCAGCATAGCCATTGGACTGCTCATCGTCATCATAATCCCGGGCTAAATTCTGTGCCCACCCGACGGGGACACAGATGACAGCCATGAGAACCGTCAATCCTGTAATTTTCAAAATATTTCGCAGCATTTCACTTGCCTCTCTTTCCTTTTATTTCGATGAGCCGGTGCTTACGTTTCGTTTCAAATAGTTTGGGCCGACAACGATCTCGTCCGTGCCATCGCTGCGCGGCGCCAACTCCGGGTTATCATAACCTCGCTGATACGCCCAGGCCAGATCGAGCGAAGCGGCGTTCTCGGCCAGAACCCACAGTTTAGCATAATGCTTGTCAGAAGTCTTAATCACATAGATATGGTTTTGTATTACTTCCATCCAGCCACGAGCGGACCAGCCGTCCTGAGGAGCCCAGCCGACATTCTCAAAATACTCGCAGTAGCCGAGATCCTGTATATAGGTACTGACATTTGCAGCATTAATGTAATAAATGCCGCCCGCCTTATCGACATAGACGTCTGCGGCCGGACTGTCCCAGGCCACCCGATCCTGATTGGCAAAATCGAATCCCGCCTCGGAACCATCAACAGCCATATCCCACAACTCAACCACACCCTCCGGACGAGGCGTGTCAAAGGCGGGCTCGGCCGACAGGTCCGATTCATGACCGGCAAAGTCGACTGACGAAATTGCATACCAGTAGGTGTTGCTGTTCCCGGCGGTGTAGTCAACAAATCCGGGACTGTAATAGATGAGATCGAGATTGGGGTTATCATCGGCGGTGCGCCGGCCGATCTCGCTATAATTCTGAGTGGCTTCATTTGAGCGCTTAATGACGAACTCTTTGATGTCACGCTCATAGGGACCGTTCCAGAAAATGTAAATAGCATTGTCGCCGGTAACGGTGTAGACACCCTGAGGCGGCTGCGGACGCGTATCGACGACGACCATATCGTCGTCATCTTCGTCGCAGCCCACAACGGCAAACGCCGCCAGAATAAGAAATATGGGGAACAAAAGCTTTTTCATGACAACTCCTTTTCTATTTTTCATTTTCCACTGGAAATAGTATCAATAACCGTGCCGGGACGCATAAGATCATATGATACAGCCTCTTAGATAATTATGAAGAAGACTCAAAAGGGAGTTGCCGCACAAAAATTGTGCGCCAATCGACAGGGGGCGCACAATTATTGGCTGTCTCGGGAAAGCTGATATTCCCTGATTTTGCTGCGCAGGGTATTACGGTGAATGCCGAGTCTTTCAGCACACATACCAATATTCCACCCCAACTGGTCAAGGCAGTGCCTGATATGCTCCTTCTCCACCTCGGCGATAGTGGTAATCTCCCGGTCGGCCGACGGAGCTTTTTCCGGGGAACTCAGGCCGGTCAAATCGTGCTGACTTAAGGCGCGCGTGCGGGTCAAGACAACGGCTCGTTCGATAATATTTTCCAGTTCCCGAACATTGCCCGGCCAGTGATACGAATTCAAGATACGGGCAGCATCGTTGTCGATGCCCGAAACCTCTTTGCCAATCTTTCTGGCGAATTTATCGACGAACTTCTCAGCCAGGAGCAACAGGTCACCGCCCCGGTCCTTAAGGGGCGGCAAATCGATGGTTATTACGTTTAGCCGGTAGTAGAGATCTTCTCGGAATCGGCCTTCAGCCACCATTTTTTTGAGGTCGCGGTTGGTGGCGGCAATTATCCTGATGTCGAGGGCTATCTGTTTCACCGAACCCAGGCGCTCGATTTTCCGATCCTCGAGAACGCGCAGCAGTTTCACCTGCATCGTTAGTGGCATCTCCGCAATCTCATCCAGAAAAAGAGTACCGCCGTCGGCCAACTCGAATCTTCCCTGCTTGGCTTTCTCCGCCCCGGTGAAGGCGCCTCGTTCGTAGCCGAAAAGCTCCGATTCGAGGAGTGTCTCCGGGAATGCCGCGCAGTTTATGGCAACCAGGTTCTGCTCGGCTCGGGGTGAGAGTGCATGCAGGGCCCTGGCCACCAACTCCTTACCCGTACCGGAGGACCCGGTTATCAGGACCGTGGCTTCTTCGGGTGCCACCACCGAGATCAACTCTTTGACTTTCATAATGGCCGGTGATTCACCGAAGATTTCAGAGGTGGGAAAAACTTCGGCCAATCGCTCGGTCATAACCTCGTTGGCTACCGCGAGACGATTCTGAGAGGCCGCCTTTTCAAGCTTCACCAGCAACTCGTCAAGATTTTCGACCGGCTTGGTCAGGTAGTCGAAGGCGCCCCTCTTCATGGCCGCCACGGCGGTCTCCACTGACCCGAAAGCAGTCAGGACAATCACCTGGATGAAGGGATTGACCTCTCTCAGCCGGGTGAGCAACTCCAGGCCATCCATACCGGGCATTTTCATATCGACAATGGCAACCGGGGCAAAGATATCGTGGTAGAGCTCCAGAGCCTCCTCACCGGTACCGGCGGAGAAAATACTGAAGCCTCTCTTGGCCAGAAAACCCGACAGCAGTTCTCTTTGGCGGGCCTCGTCGTCAACTAATAGCAGCCTGGTTGGGGCCATGTTGTAAATTAAAGCGACCGTTCCCGATTTCAAGTATAAAAAAACCCGCCGGCAAAGGCGGGTTGTAGATCGTTGTGCGGGATCCGGTTGCTATGAGCCGATCAGGATTCGGACGCCGGCATGAATGTCGACAAGACCGAAGTTCTCACCGAATTTATATTCCTCGCCGCCATATTCGGCCTTGGAATCCTCGGTCAGCGCACGATGATAATTGACCTCCAAAAACAGTCCGCTGAAATCGGCCGTGTAGTAAAAGACACCGGCGCCAAAACCGAAAGCAAGGGCCGGGTCATACGTTTTTTCGCGGTAACGATTTCCCGCAAAGTTGCCTACGAGGGTCGTAAATTTGGGGTTCTCAACGCCGATGTGGGCCTTGATGTATGGCTCGAAGTTCGACTCGCTCTGGAAATAATACTTGATATAGGCATTTGGATTGTACAGGCGATGGTGTAACTCGGAGGCCTCGTCCTCGGCATCAATGCTGAACTGCGAATAGACCATATTAAGGCCGATAACCATGTTCGGCTTCAGGAAATAGCCGATATCGAGCCCGAAGCTGAAACCGGTTTTGGCGCCGAGCGTGTCATGCCAGTCTGAAATCCCGGCGGCGGGAATACCCAGCCCGCCGTAGAAATTCATCTCCATGAAGTCCTTTTCTTCCTCTTCATCTTGCGCTACAGCCGTCAGGTTAACCGCCAGCAGAAGAAAAGCCGCACACAGAATTGATAGCTTTTTCATCAATGCATCCTCAAATTATAGAAAAACGCTCTTTTCCAACCACCTGAGTCCATATCCGCCGGTCAATATACCACGTTATTGACGAACGGATTAGCCAGAAGTAAACAATTATTTTCCGGTTTGTCAACCAATTATCCCACTGGCCCAAATGAGGAAAGCCGATAGGCCAGTCGGTTTTCCCTGACTGCTGCTCCGACCCGGAACTGCGGGCGCACCGGCAGCGACCCGGGAGGAACACCGAACGGACAGGCACTGTGGAATTCATTTCGACCCAACGGATAGCGGTTAAGCAGAAGGACCGTTATCAACTCGCCTGGACTCGTAGACCACCATTGTCTACTTCCCACCTCTGCCTCCCGCCATGACGATCTGCTCTCCTGTCCTTATCTGGTCAGGGGATTTCCGGAGACCGGCCGGCGGTCCCTTGCGGGCAGCCACAAGCCAAAAAGAATTACAAATCTGGTCCGGACCTGCCGATACAAGAATATATAGGCCAGAAAACGTATGGAGGCTGTATGGCGTACAAAAATATCGACCAGGCGAAAGTAAATGACCCCAGATTGCGCCGCGAATGGGCTGATCTCCTCGGCAAACTCGAGATGTCGCTTAACAGGTTAAATAGCATGGACTTGGGGCCCGAAGGAGACGCTCGGAATCTGCAGTATTTTGAGGCCGTTAACGATTTCATCGAGGCTCGGGACCGGGAACGGGCATTTTTCTGGGATAATCTTCTCAAGCAGCAGCCGGTAGGTTGACCGACTGACCGTTAATCCACGGTTCGGAATATAGAAGCTGCGAATTCGCAAATAAGAGCCACCCTTTGTCAGAGAAGGGTGGCTCCTTCAATTATCTTGAGTCAAGAACTACGGGCAGGCCGGCGGGGCCGGACCCGAAGGGATCCCGAATAACCACGTCAGCAGATAGCTTACATCAGAGATATTGGCCTTTTCCTGGATGTCACCGTTGGCGTTCGCCTCTTCGATGCATGCAGGAGCCGGACCCGTCGGAATACCGAAAAGCCAGGTCAGCATGAATGTCACGTCTGAGATGTTGGTTTTGTCTTCGGAATCATTATTGGCATTACCCCGAATTCCTGCACAACAGCCCTCAGCAGTCTCCACGTGGGCATAGGCGATGTTCGACAGGCGCCCGGTCTGACCCTCGGCATCGGCAGCCTGCACCCGATACCAGTAATCGCCGTTTTCCCGGGCTGTAAATTCATAAAAAGTGTCGCTGACGGCAGCGTCGACCTCGACGGTACTGCTAAAATACTGGACGTTGGCAATATCATCGATGTAGACGCCCTCCTCGGTGTAATAATAGTCCGTGAAGTACGACAAGCGGAAGAAGACCTGCTGACCTTCGTAGGCCGACAGGCCGAATTTTGCCTCCACCCAGCCACCCGATGAGCCCGTGATGCCGTTACCCAGATTGGTGCCGTTGGGGTTATCGGAAGTGGTCAACTCGTTGGCCAGGTTGGTAAACGTAAATCCGCCATCCTTCGAAATCTGGGCATAGAAGTAATCCCAGTCCTGCTCGATAGCGTACCACATCCAGAACCTGAGAGTATCATCAGGTTTCACCTCATAAGGGTACACCGATAGAAGCCAGTGATGCGACCGGTTTTCACTTTCGGTATACCATGATGTGGTCCCCGAATGCCGGCGGGCGGCCGTCAGGGACATGCGCGTGATGTCCCAATATCCATAGTTGCTCTCGCAATCATCGATGAGCGTCTGCCGGTCCTGAAGCTCCAGTAGACGATACGAGACCGCCGGATTGATACTGTCGGCAAGAGACCATTCCACGGTGTAATCAGTCCCCGGCGAATCGATATCGAATATCGTCGGCGCCTTGGGCGGACCGATCACATAGGGCTTGTCAGCGATGCGGGCAAGGAACAAATTGGGCCAGATGTTTTCTTCGACGAGCTCCGGAATGCGGCTGGGATCGGGCCAGAAACCGTCCAGCGACGAGCCTATTTCACAGGTCAGCGAAATGTAGCGGTCCTTGGAGAGCGTGTCCCCCCAGCCCCAGTCATCGGCATCGCCGTTGGTCGGATAGAGTGTCCAGCCGACACCCGGATCATAACCGTTGTACCGCGTCATCGAATCGCCGAGATTCTTAAAAAAATCCTCCTCGTGGGAGAAGATCCGATCATAACTGTATGGCCAAATCTCAAGGTTGGAATAGGTATGGAGGTTGTGCACGATAACGAACTCGCGACTCAAGATGAAATCCTTAACATGCTGAGTCTCCGGTTCAGAGAAACCCGCTGGGCCCCGATAGGTCTCACCATCAGTCCAGGGCGACGACCCCACGTCATCAAATCCCCATTGAAAACCGTAATTACGGTTCAGGTCGATGCCAAAGGAGCCATCGCCGTTATCCCGGCGGTTCTTGCGCCACATGCCGCCGCCAAGCGGGTTGGTAGCCTGATTGTAGGCGTAACCGTCGGGATTCTGGCAGGGCAGGAAAAACAACTCGCGATTGTTCACCAGTTCGGTGACCTCCGGGTCACTTCCGTAATTCTCGAGCATATAAATCAGAAAGTGCAGGAGTGACGCGCCTGCCGCCGGTTCACGTGAATGAATCATGGCGATATAGCCGACCTCCGGCTCGTCTTCGTCAGTACCGGGATTATCCGAGACCTTGACCACCCACAGGTCCCGATTCTCGATAGTCTTGCCGATGGAGAATTTGGGTGTCATGATCCCGGTATAAATAGCCGCCAGGCTGTCCAGACAACTTTCGATCTCGGATAGAGTCCGAAATCCCCCCATCGTCACGGGCGCCGCATACCGGGATTTGTAGAAGGCCGTCAGATCGTCAATCTGCATTACGAAGGGGATATCAGCCTCGGCCAGACGTTTTAAATCGCCGGGCCATGCCAATAAGTCCAGGCGACCGGCCCTGGCCTCGATAACCTCCAAGCCCAATTCGGCCATCTTCAGATACTGCTCCTTAGTCAAATTGTCGACGGTGACAAGTGATGCCGATTCAGCCCGGATTGGTCGGGTGAAGCCGGAAATGAGCAAGGCGACTGCTATCAGGTAAATCAGCGGATAGCGCAAGTGTTTCCTCCTGTTCGTCCACGGATTCGGCCAAGTCGCGCGAAGCGCCGGTAAGTACAGCGACAGTAAGCCTTTAATAATCAATAAAATAAGGCATTTGGGGATTTTTGCAAGAAGAATTGGTGGTCAACGCCAAGACTGAGGGAAAAAAGAGCTTGAAAAATGTGAAAGATGGTATATAAATTATAGTTTGTACTTAAATACGGGATAATATGAAAGCATTAGTAATTGGCTCGGGAGGCAGAGAGCACACTCTCGTCTGGAAGCTCAAGCAATCGCGGAAAATCGACAAGGTTTTCTGTGCCCCCGGAAACGGAGGCATTAGCCGGATAGCCAAATGCATCAACATCGCACCTGACAACTTTAAGGTTCTTGCCGACTTCGCCCACCGCAACAAGATAGGTCTGACGGTGGTAGGCCCGGAGGCACCGCTGGCCGCCGGCATAGTGGACGAATTCCAGAAACGCAAACTCAAAATTTTCGGTCCCACCAAGGACGCCGCTCGAATAGAGAGCAGCAAGGTTTTCTCCAAGGAGTTCATGCGCAAGTACCACATCCCGACAGCCCCGTTCAAGGTCTTTACTTCGGCCGCCGAGGCCATGGGCTTCTGCAAGTCGGTGCAGTACCCGTCAGTAATAAAGGCTGACGGCCTGGCCGCGGGAAAAGGCGTGGTGATCGTACGCAATCTGGAACAGGCGACTCGTACGATAGAAGACATCATGATGAAAAAGGTTTTCGGAGAGGCCGGCGAAAGAGTGATGGTCGAATCCTTCCTGCAGGGACAGGAGGTCTCGGTCATGGCCATTACCGACGGCAAGACCATTCGCACGATGCTCTCCAGCCAGGACCACAAGCAGGCCTATGATGGCGACCGGGGACCTAACACGGGCGGCATGGGGGCCTATTGTCCCACCGAATTTACGCCGCCCGAAGTGATGCAGGATATTGAGGATCATATTCTGACACCTACCATCGAAGGCCTTGCCAAAGAAGGTGTTGTCTACAAAGGCGTTATTTACGCCGGTTTGATGATTACCGGTGAAGGCCCCAAGGTGCTTGAATTCAACTGTCGGTTCGGCGATCCGGAGTCCCAAGTGGTACTTCCGCTGCTGAAGAATGATCTGGCCGAGATAATGATGGCGGTTGTGAGTCAGAAGCTGGCCTCGACCGGTAAATTCTCATGGCACAATAACACGGCGGCTTGTGTTATAATGGCATCTAAAGGATACCCGGGCAAATATGCCACCGGGGTAAAGATAAGCGGCCTCCAGGACGGCAAGGACAATAATTGCTATGTGTTTCACTCCGGCACCTCGTATAGGGACAAGACCTGGCTCACGGCCGGCGGCCGGGTCCTGGGCGTCATGGGTATGGATAAAAGTTTAAGGCTGGCTTTAAACCGAGCTTACCGAATGGTGAACAAGATCAAATTCGAAGGCGCCACCTATCGGCGCGATATCGGCTTTAGAGCCGGAAAACCGGTGGGATGATGGTGCCAAAAGTACTGATAATAGTCGGCTCGAAATCCGACCTCGAGTACGCCGAAATCTGCCGCGCACAGCTTCGCGAGTTGCGGATAGAGTGCGAACTTGAAGTTTCTTCAGCCCATCGGAACCCTGAGAAGACACAGGAGTTGTCTGCTACAGCTGAAGAGCGCGGTTTTGAGGTTATCATTGCGATGGCCGGAATGTCGGCCGCTCTGCCCGGAGTAGCCGCCGCTCACTCTAACCTGCCCGTGATCGGTGTGCCTCTGCCCGCCAGCCTCAACGGCCTGGATGCGCTGATGTCCGTCACCCAGATGCCGCCGGGGATCCCTGTGGCCGCAGTGGCCATAGGCAAGCCCGGAGCAAAGAACGCGGCGGTGCTGGCCGCCCGAATCCTGGCCATTAAACATCCCGACGTCAAAAGCGTCCTGAAGAAGTATCGGGAATCGCTCTGATTGAACGGGATCAAATCATGACGAAGACTGTAGAATATATAACAAAACAGAAAAGGAGTATCTTTATGCTCAGTTCAGTCAGGTCCGGATTTTCATTCACTATCCTGTTAGCCCTTACTGTTTTCCTTATCTCGAGCCTGGCGTCCTTCGCCGTTGCGGATACGGAAAAAGCCAAGGAGCACTTCAATACCGGTATCAAGGCGAAGCAGGAGGGCAACGACGAGGCAGCGATCGCGGCATACAATGAAGCCATCAAAGAGGATGCAGAATTCGTCGACGCATATATCAACCTGGGAGCCATCTACTTTGAGAAAAACGACTATGCCAACGCGCTTGATATGTTCCGGACCGCATCGGAGAAAGACGCCGCCAACCCCGACGTTTTCGCCAACCTCGGCCGCGTTGAGTACAAACTCAAGAAGTACGTCGAAGCTGAAACGGCCTTTAAGACCGCCATCGGGCTGGACAGCAAAAACGCTGAGCTATACAAGGATTTGGGCAAAGTCTACTTCGCCAAAGGAAATTACCCGGTTCTGATTGAGACGTTGAATAATTGTCATGCCAACGGCGGCGGTGACTACCTCACACATTACATGCTTGGCAAGGCCTACAGCAAAACGGAAAAGATGAACGAGGCTATCGCCAGCCTGAAGAAGGCGATAGAATTGAACTCCTCTTACTACAATTCGCATTTTACGCTGGGACAGATTTACCTGTCGGCGGAGAAATTCGACCTGGCGGCAAGTGCATTTAAGGCGGCGCAGAAGGCCGGCCCCAAGAAGTACCAGGCCAGCTACAATTACGCCGTGGCGGTAGAGTCGGCTAACCCGGATGATATCGCCGGGGCAATTGCCGTATGGGAGGGCTTCATTAAACTGGCGAAAAAGGTGCCGAAAGCAAAAAGCGACCTGGCCATCGCTCAGCAGCACGTTAAAGATCTGAAGGAACGGCAGCAACAGGAAGCTCTGAATTAGCATTAACTTCCCGCATAACCCACGCCCTGACCCCATCACGGGTCAGGGCTTTTTCTTTGGGCCGGAACCGGGCATTCGTAAACAAGTGGCTGTCCGTTTCACTCAAAAAAAACGGCCGGCAAAAGCCGGCCGTTGTCCTGCCCTGGTGACCATATGCGCTCAACTCACGTTGCGAGCGTGAGAACTGTCACCAAATCTTGCTAGTCTTCAAACACTACTTTGTCAAACTCATCCCAGTCTACTTCGACCTCGTCGCCATCATTGGTGGTGACAAAAATACCTTTGTTGTCATCGTCGACATCGTTCGAACCGCTCAGGCGGAAAGAACGGCCGTCCCAAAGGGTAACAGTCGACGAACGATAGGAGCTTTTCTGTATTTCTTTGATCTTACCGAATTCTATGTCGAACTCGACGTCACGAAAACTGCCGTCAAGAATTTCCCAAGTGTATTCCTCATCGTTATCCCAGCGGATGGTGCCGGAGTGCTGCTCCCCGTCTTCTGTGAAGACGGTCCCTCTCATGAGCTTCCCGCCGTCGAAATCTGAGTATTTGATCTGCTTTGGGGCCGGCAAAAACTCGATTCGCTCGAATTCATCCCAGTCGACGACGACCTGGCCCAGATTATTGTCGCAGATGGTTATGCCGCGGTTTTCATCGTTGACATCATTAGAGCCCCTCAGGAGCATCTCGTCGCCATCCTGCATTATGACCGTGGCCCCACTCGAGCTGTAGCGTTCAATTGCGGCAATTTTGCCGAAGCTTATCTTGCGCTTACGACGTTTCTCGTCTCCATCGAGGATATCCGCCGCAAAGAGTTCATCGACATCCCAGCAGACAAAACCGACGAACTGCTCCCCCCGTCGCGTCTCGAGTTTGCCGTACAGTCTCTCTCCAAAGCTGGACTCCTTATCGGTCTTGGCCGCCATGAACTCGATCATCTCGATATCGTCCCAGACGAGTTCTATTTCGCCTTCATTCCTGTCTTCAATGATTATTTCGCGAATATCGCTGCCGATATCGGTCGAACCTTCGCCCAGTTCCACCTCCAGGCCGGATTGCGTAACCAACCGGATGTGATCGTCATCGAGTATTTCCATTGACTTGATATGCCCGAAACGAATGCCGGATTGGGCGGAGTTTGACCAATCCCAGCCGGTGCCACTTATGCGTCCAATCTCCATTCCGAGAATTCTGATCGACCCTTCCCGGTCGCTATACTTTTTCCTCCCGGAGCTCTTGGATCTGCTGAGATACTTCTTGGGAATCTCCTTGTTGCCGTTCAGGAGATCCACCCAGCTTCCCTCATTCTTGTCCCAGCGGATCAGCCCCTCAAAAGTGTCACCGTCGACGGTCGTTACCACCCCGTAAATACGACCGCTATTGTCAGCGAGGGCCGACAGTGCAAACAGAACCAGAATTGCACAGGCCACGGATATGACCACTGGCAGTCTCATAGCACCTCCACAGATTACTTATTTAGCCATCACTGGTTTACTTTACGGATTTGACGGCAAAAAGTTTTTGGCCAACTGCTTTTTTTTGAAGGGGAAAGCGGCCTAAGGCCATGTCACTATTTGACCAGGACCATCTTGTGGACCAGAGAGACCTCGTCCGAGAGGAGTCGGTAGAAGTATATTCCCGACGGGGCGGTACGGCCGTCGTCGAAGTGCCCGTCCCAGACGACACGGTGGTAACCGGCCGAGGACGGGCCGGCTTTGAGCGTCTTGACTAGCTGGCCGAGGATATTGAATATTTCCAGCTCGATGCGCGATTTCCGGGGCAGACCAAACTCGATCACCGTCGCCAGATTGAACGGATTGGGGTAATTCTGAGACAGACCAAACCGGCTCGGCAGACCATTGTCAGATGACTCATCCACGGCTGTTGCGGCGCCGATAGTGATTTCACCGGGGATTATGGCCGGCGCCAGTTTCCGACCGTCGGAAGATACAACGTGAGCCGAAAGCGTATCGAGCAGCAGCGTGTCGACGGAGACTGTCGCGGCCGAATCACCGGCCGTGAAATAGAAATCGGCCAGCAGGTAACTGCCCGCCGCCAAAAACGAGTCGGCCTGCGCCTGATCGACCACAAGGCTGATGCGGCCCGCTTCGCCGTCAAGAACGCCGGTGCACTCCATGAAAGTGGGCAGGCCGGGACCGAAAACGACAGAGTCACCGCTGAGCAGCGAGGCATCATATCGAAACGGCAGATAGACCCTCCCGGACGCCCTTTTTAGATTCAGCCTGATCGACATGACCCCGGGTTCGAGAATTCGGGTGTTGGCCGGTTCAAATATAACGGTGTCCGTCGACTGCTCGTACAGGTCTAGGACAACGGGCAGCCGCTTCGTCACGTTGAAGGACCCGCTGGCCACGAAATCAACATACCCAAAATGGGCGCCCGTCGGCAGCCCCGCGGGGTCTATGGCAATATTCACGGTGTCTCCGGCGAAACCGGAAATACGGTCGAGAACCAGCCAGGGATCCGCGGTATTTGCCTGCCAGGCCAGAATACCTACACCCGGGTTCAATACCACCACCGATGTATCGACGACAGCTTCGACATCGGCCCGGATAAAGATGGAGTCCGGCTCGACCTGAAGATACGGCAGGTTGTCGACGACTTCGAGAGCCACCCAGACGGTGTCGGGCGACCCCGAGGCGGCATCCGACTCCAGGACCACCGGTTCGACGTAGTGGCCGGCTGACAGGCCGGCGGCATTCACAACGGCATCGATGGAGTCCGGGGAAAACCCCGTGTATGAACTGAGTTCGATCCAGTCGGCTTGTTCGGAAGCCGTCCACGAATATTGGCCCGTACCGGAGTTGGTCAGCACAATCGGCTCGCAATAATCTTCATCGATGACGGCAAAGGCGCGGCAGTAGAGGGTATCCGGGTCGACGACCATGACCGGCGCCGTCACGTCAAGCCTGACCGACACCCTGGCGGAAGAATCATGGTTAACAGTATCCACAACGGTCAGCCAGCCCAGGTAGGTGCCGAAGGCGAGGGTGTCGGTGGCGATGGCGACGGCTACGGTGTCGGGCGTACGCCCGGCGGCCGGTGACACCGTAATGAAGTCTCCGGCGACATCGACCCGGTAACCCAGGCCATTGTAACCGGTGTGTTCAACGACCACTGTCTGCGCCGGGGGCGGGCTTGTCCCCCGCTCCATGCTAAACTTCAAGGAGGCCGGTGCCACCACGAGAGTGGGGTCGTTGTACCTCGTTATGGAGGCGTAAACATCAAAGTTGCCGTTGCGCCTGTCGGCCCAGGTGACATAGCGGTAACGACCGTCCAGGGCGACATCGGGGTGTAACTGGAGACTGTCGCCGAAAGTGTTGGCGCGGAAGTTCTCCTCGCGCACAAGGCCGTCCACGTCGATCATCTGGCCGTTGATGTCCCATGAAGAAGTCGTGGAATCGGCCCAGATGATGGCCACGTTCCCCATGCGGTCGGCCGCGATAGTCGGTTCCCGCTGGGCCGTCTTGAGATTGTCGGTGTTTACCCGGTGCTCCGGCGTCACCGGAGTCATGCTCGTATCGTACT
>Ga0224495_10001985_pt1 | contig 13802 bp, 31 predicted proteins | sample SF_Jul11_sed_USG_FD_168128 | JGI IMG/M metagenome (GOLD analysis project Ga0224495, IMG submission 168128) | Sediment microbial communities from San Francisco Bay, California, United States - SF_Jul11_sed_USGS_4_1 | ecosystem: Environmental > Aquatic > Marine > Sediment | place: USA: California... | reverse complement strand
GTATTTCTTGCAAGTAAAGACATATTTAAATCATTTTTAATAAACTCTATGCCAAGAAGTTTATTTGCTCCATTTCCTAAGATTTGATACATTTTCTGTAAATCATCGTATGGGAATTCTTTTTTAAACCATCTGTTTAATCTATTCCAAAAATATTTGCATTCCTTAGAGTTTTTATCAAAATGATGACTTGCCGTATAAAAAAGAGAATAAGATAATAACTTATAATCAAACTCTTCAGGAGTAGTTATATCAGGAAGTCTAAAATAGACATTCCATTTTTTATGAATAATTAACTCATCTTCTTTATAAATAAAAGAACTTTCAAACATATCATAAACTTTTTCTATTTTTTCTAATATACTGCTCATTCTTTCACCTCTTTATTCCAACTGGTTTCATTATTTTCTCCTTCTCCATATCTTTTATTAAGCTCTTTAGCTAAAGCTATGAAGAATTTTTCAAAATTTCTATATAGATATTCTTTTATGAAACTATCCAAAATTGGATTTTTATTATTTAAAATAATTAAGCCGTTTATAAAATCCATCTTGTCATATCCGATTATGTCTTCTTGCTGTGCTATAGATTTTTCATCTGAATTATTCATTTTGCTTCCTCCAATAATACAAGCATACTTTATTACAATAACCTTGTCAATATATTTTTATAAATAAACTAAAATAATTCTAATTGTGATAAACATTTTTTTTCTCTTTCGATTATCGTGTTATAGTGTTTATTGTCTATTTCATAACAGATATATGTCCTTTTTGAATTTATACAAGCTTCGACATCTGTTCCAGAACCACCGAAAGGAATTAAAACGACTGCACCTTCTTTTGTTGTTGTTTGAATAAGTTTAGTTATTAAAGATAGTGGCTTAATTGTATCATGATCATATAATTGTGATATATTGCTTTCTTGTGAATTTTTAATTACATCAGATAATTTATATTCATTATTAAACCGTCTGCGTAGGTCATCATATTCTTTTCTAAGGTCATCATATTCTTTTCTAAGGTCATCATATTCTTTATGTATTGGCAAATGTTTTTTAATAAGAATCCATTGTTCTTTTAGAGGGATACTATATCCTTTTTCCCAATTCGTTACAGATCCACCATGATTTATATTTCCATAAAAATGACCATATTCAGCAACTTGATTTGTAGATACGCCTTTCTCAAGTCTTGCACGTGTCAACTCTTTAGCAAAAGGATTTCTATGTGCAATGTACTCTTTTTCAATAAATTCACGCCCTGTCATTTCAACCTCATTGCTATAAAATAAGCAATGCTCAGTAACAGGAACGAAAGACCTAAAAACAGTAATGCCTTTCATAGCTTGGCATTCTGATTTTTCCCATTTTAAATGATTCTCTAAATTAAAATATTTATCAAAAATTATTTGACTATATGCTATTTTTTTAGCATGACCCCACCAAAAAAGAGAACCATTATCCTTCAAAACTCTTTTGCATTCAACAGCCCATTGTTCAACATCTTTTAAGTAATCATCAAATGATTTCCAAATAAAATCAAAGTCTCCTTTTACTTCAAAATATGGAGGGTCAGCCATAATTAGGTCAATTGATTTATCTGGAATATCATTTTTTAGCCAATCGCTATTAATTATTTTATTCATATTTCAATCCTTTTAATATACATATGTATACAACTATAAAAACGCTTAAAAAATCGCTTATAGACCCCTTCACGCTTAAATAATGGCATGTTTTAAATTACTTCTGTCTGTTAGATTCCCATGAAAAAGTTAACACTGCACCTTTCTTACTTGTAAGCCTGTCCATGCTTCTTGCTCCGATGTATTTTTGTAAATCATCAAAATTGAAATTGCTAATTAAGACTGTGGATTTTTCTTCTTCATATCTGCCATTGATAACTTCAAAAAGTAATAGCTTTTCATTATCGGAACCCATCTGAACACCGACTTCATCCAGGATTAAAAAATCAAGCTTTATATATTTATCAATCATTTCCTGTTCTGTTTTTTCTTTTGTTACATATACAGACCTTATATCTCTAATGAGCTTCATGACTGATGTATAAAGACCTTTTCTAACTTTACCGGATGAAATAAGTTCTTTTAAAATTGATATTGCCAAATGAGTTTTTCCGGTTCCAAATGATCCGCACATAAACAAGGCAGAGCCGTTAAGATTTTCAAAGTCTGTGCAATATGATTTGCATACAAATAATACTTTTTTCTGATCATTTGTTTCAGCTTTATAATTTTCAAAAGTAGAATCATAAAATCTTTGTGATATTCCTATGCTTGATAAAAAATATTTATTTGTTTCAGCCTGTATTTCTTTTTTCTGTTTTTCTTCTTCTGCTTCAAGTTCTTCTATGCACTTTGTACAATGTGAAAAAATAGGATCTCTCATGTACGGCAGCTTTATTTCTGATGCTTCATATTCGCCATGCTTTTCACAGATTTTCTTCATTTAATGCCTCTCTTGCCCAGTCGGGTATAAATTCTGTATATTCTATTTTTTGTTCAGGGGTAGCTGCAGTTTTTGTTTCATCATCTTTATTCCATTTCAAAATAGCAAGATAATGTGATTTATATTTATATCCTTTAAGTTCTATTCCTTCATCAAGCTTTTTAATCATTTTAACAACATCAAGGCATTGTTTAAGTTTTGTATATTCATCATCTGATAAAAGAACATTTTTGTATTCACCATATCTATGTTTAATAGGTTTTTTTTGTTTTATAGCATGTGTATTATTATCTTTTCTATTCTCTTCTTTTCTATTCTCTTCTTTTCTCTTCTTTTCTTGCATGACTGTATCATGATTTATCATGACTGTATCATGATTGTTTTTTGCAATAGTAATAAGATTTCGCATTTTTTGATTTGAAGTCATAGATAAATCAAGTCGTTTAAGTAGTTTATAACAAGTTATTTTGCCATTATTTTCTTCAAATAAATTAAGAGATAAAATATAACGCATTATTTCATTAACTCTATCTATTCCAGATTGATTAGAATTCCCTTTTATTTTTAAGTTATCAGCAATTATTTCAGAATCATGTTCAAGTTGAAATGTGATATTAGAGTCTGAAACAGCTTCGGTAATCAATTCTATACAATGAAAATAAATTGCATAACCTTCAGCGCCATATTTTAATATTAGCTTTTTTATTTTAGCATTAGATGCAGCGTTAGAATCGTGTTTAAACCAAATCATATATTACATCCTTATAATAGTTTTTGAGTAAAATGTTTAATCTGTCTTTTGATAAATAAAATTCTTTTAATACCATAAAAAAACTCCTATTAAGTCGTCCAGCCGCATCCCTTAAAATAGCAACTTGGAAACTATTTCTTTGGGTCTGGACTACCTAACAGGAGCTTAACAAACCCAAGCTTATTTTGTATCAAGCTTATTTGCGGATTCACTTGATAATTAATATTAACATATATATACAAAGATGTAAATTAAAAAACAACTATCATAGAGTCATGCATAGGGTATTTGTCTTCAACATATTCTCCTTTAGTATTTATTCCTTTGAATTTTACCCTTCCTTTTAAGAATCGTATTTCTTTTTTATTAGGAAGTATATGCTCATGGAAAATTTTAGTTGATGTTGAAACAGGAATTAGCATTACACATATTTTATTTTTTTTGCTTTCTGATATTGCCTTAAGAATAAATTTTTCTTTAAGCTTTCTGGAATATGGCGGATTTATAAAATTAGATTTACCCCATTCTATTTCCAGACCATTCCATTTAGACAAATCATGATTTATAGGACATGGATCGAAATCAAAATTAAACTCTGTGTGTAATGGATTGTATATATATTCCGGGGTTTCCCAATTATCACTATGTATTATGTTTCTATCTTTCATATATTCTCCTATAGCATTTTATATATAGACCGAGGGCGATTTACACAGATAATCTTTTTGCCAGAATCTTGTCTATAAAACCTTATATAGCGTGTGCAAGTTCCGTCACTTACAGGAAAGCCATGGCTTCTAATATAGCCCTGTAGATCATAAGGATTAAATTCCTGGCCGTGTGATAATGATTCAAAAAAGTTATAAGACAAAGAAAGCTTTGATACTGATTTAAGACTGTTCATTTTTAACACTCCTTTTTTCCGCCCTTGCTGATTCCCATGATTCAACTGCTATAGAATACGGAATTCCTAATATCTCCGATACTCTGATACAATTCTCTTTAGTTGTTCGCCATGGGGTTCTGATTATCCGGCATACAGCAGACCTTGATAATCCTATTTCTTTAGCTATGGCCGTATAGCTTGTATGTGTAGCTGTTTTTCGTGATTCAAATATGTTCATTTACTCTCCTTGTATTTCCAATTCTCTAATAAAAAGAGCTTTAGCTATAGTTAATTCAAGATTTGCACCAATGGAATTTTCCCATCTTGGAAGCATATAAATACAATCGCAGTCTAATAGTGCTTTTATATCTTCTTTCATGAACTCTTTCCACGTTTTATCATGATTATGAGATAGCTCTACTGGATTTATGGGATCATATCCTCTATCTTTTAATACAGAAGCAGCATTTTTAAATTGAGCTATATAATCTGGATTATTAGTTATACTACCTGATATGTATACTTTAATCATTTTTTATTTCTCCTTTTTGGGTTTAATTATTTTAGCGTTACAATACGGACAGTGATTTTTAATTATAACAGCAGCCTTTGAAAAGTTTTTTCCGCAGTTAGTACAGATCATAATTCCTCCTTAAGAAAATAGTTCTTTTAAATCATCAGCAGATATATTTACTCTTTTATAAGCAATACTACTTGTACAAGAAGCATATAGCAATTCTTTAATACAGTAAGAATCTTGCAGATGCGGATCACCAAAAGCACACTCGTCACAATGTGTAGAGTAATGCTTTGCTGGTACTGTAATGTATAACTGGTCTTTGATGATAATGTACTTACCTTTCATTTAAATCCTCCTGTTTGAATATTAGCATAGTTCGTCAACACTGTCAACAAGTTAAATAAATGAAGTTTGACTATAACAATAAATCATGATATACTATATAGAAGAATGTTGACAAGAATTGATAAGAATGATAAAAAAGTAATACAAAGTAATACAAAACGAGGGAGGAACGTTGACAATGCCAAGTGCTAAAAGCTTAGAAAATCTAAAGAAAAGAACACCTTTTTCGAGTACATATCAGCCCGAAAAGAATGGTCGTAAACCTTCGAAGCTAAAAGAGTACGCAAAGGAAAACAATATCGGGGCTTCTGAGGTTGCTAACGTAATCAAGAACTTGATAGCTGAAAACAGCATTGAGGAACTTGAAGAAATCGCTCAGGATAAAACAAGGCCTTATTTGATAACGGCGTTGATTACAGCTTTTTTAAAGGACGTAGAAAGAGGAACGGTGTATAATCTTAATTCTATGTTAGACCGTGCAATCGGAAGCGCTAAACAAGTTATAGAGCATTCCGGGGAAATATCAGTAAGTCAATTAACACCTGAGGAACGCAGAGCAAGAATAGACGAACTTGAAAAGAAGAGGAAAGATGCCGCTAACTGAGCAAGAAGAAATAGAACTGCTTGAATTATATGAAACAGATGAAAGAGAAGCTATCGCTCCGAAAATGCAAGAATGGAGAAAGCCTGCAAGATTTAAAATGGCATATGGCGGCCGTGGATCCGGCAAGTCTTGGGGTGCTTGTTCGATACTTGTTCAGAAAGCTAATTCAGAAGTTATAAAAGTATTATGTACAAGAGAGATTCAGAAGTCTATTGAGGAATCTGTATATGCACTTATACAAGAAACTGTAGAAAGACTTAAATATAAAAACTGGAAATTCACAAAAGAAAGTATAGAAGCTCCTAATGGATCAAGATTTGTATTTAGAGGGCTTAAAGATATAAGGGCAGCGCAACAAATAAAATCATATGAAGGTTTTGATTATGTGTGGGTAGAAGAAGCTGCAACAGTATCGCATGAATCATGGAAAATCCTTGTTCCTACTTTCAGAAAGGAAGGCTCTGAAATATGGGCTACTTTTAACCGTGAGGAAGAACTGGATCCTGTTTATGAAAGGTTCTGTATTAACCCAAGACCTGACAGTATAATCACAGAAATAAATTCACATGATAATCCATGGTTCCCAGAAGTCTTAAAAAAAGAGATGGAAGAAGACTTCAAGCGTGATCCAGACGAAGCTGATCATGTTTGGGGAGGACAGCCACGGAAACAAGGCGATAAGGCTATTATATCGAGAACTGCAATTCGTGGAGCAATGGATAGAAATATAGATGCAGATGGTGCTATAGAAATAGGTGTCGATGTTGCAAGATTCGGTGATGATTCGACTGAAATGTTTAAAAGAAAAGGTTTGAAAGTAATAGGTAGCAAAACTTGCAGAAAATTGGATACCCAGGAAATAGCTGATATTGTTTGGGATTTTGCAGACAAAGACCCTTCTGTTGCTATAAAAGTAGATGACACAGGTGTTGGCGGTGGGGTATCGGACAGACTAAGAAAGCTTGGTGCAAAAGTAATAATGATCAACTTTAATAACACTGCTTTTGATTCTGATAAATATGATAGTGTAGCAAGTGAGATGTGGTTTACTTTTCCGATAGATGAAGCTGACATTCCAAGCGACAATGAGCTTATGAAGCAGCTTGCAGGCCGTCAATATGCTTATGACAATAAAGGCAGGAGAAAAGTAGAAGCTAAAGATATATTTAAAAAACGGTATGGTAAATCCCCGGATAAGGCAGATGGAATTTTACTCTGTTTTTATACAGGGAAAAATATAGTTTTTGATAATGATATACGCAGCCAGATGGCCGCACGGAGGAATAAATAATGGGATTTTTATGGTTCGGGAAAAATCAGACAGAGGAAAGGCCATACGCTAAACAGCCGCCAAGAAGGCCTGTGTATGTAGACTATACAGACAGCTACTCTGCAGATGTAGCTTTAACAAGGGGCTTGTATCATAACACTTACAACGGCTTTAAACTTGCAGGCGGTCTGGCTTATCCTGTAATAGCTCTGCCGGTGTACTTTATGGGGTTTCCTTGTCTTAAGACAATTGATGAAAGACTTAAAGAGCTTGCAGATCAGATAACAAAGATGCAAAAGATTCATTTGCAAAGTCACAGAGAAGGAACTATTTGGATTTTTCCTAAATACAATTCTTCTAAAAACAAAGTCATGTGGGAATTTATATCTGATGATACTGTAACAGATATTGTAAGAAGCTTAGACAATGGCGAGATTATAGAACTTTATACATCGGAACAAATGACAATAAGTACAGGTGAAAACGAAATAGCGACTATAACAAGAAGCCGTAAGTTTACAAAAACTATGATTATTGAAACATATTCAGGAGATACGGTATCAAGCAAGTTAACAAATAAACAAATGAGAAACCCTGTTGGAATAATCCCGATTCCATTTTCTAATAATGCTGACGGTGATGAAGTCCGGGGTCATTCTGACTTAGAAAGAATAATAGCACTGCTTAAAAACTATCATGACATATCTTTAGCTGAATACCAGATTCTTGCAAAGTTTAAACCAAAGATGATCCAGAAAGTTAAAAACGTTAACGAGTGGATGTCAAACAATGGGTATGGCTCTATAACAGAAATTGACATCGGAAGTGTAGACCTTATTTTAAATGTTGATGGTGAAGAAACTGACTTCAAGATTCCGCAGGCTATAACAAGCGAACATAGAGAAGCTAAAGTTCAGATATTTCAGCAGATAGTCGAATCATCTGGGATACCTGAAATTGTCTGGGGCTTAAAAACATCTGGCAATCATGCCTCAATTGAAGAGCAATTCGCTACTTTCGCACAGTATATCGGTGACAAGCAGAGACAGAAAACAGAAGCATATTTAACACTTTTTGAAGCTACTTTAAGACTTGAACTAAAAGCTTCTATGAATAGAATTGACGTTGCAGACTTAGAGATAGAATGGAACGATCTTGACACTATGAGCGAAAAAGTCCAGAGCGAAATCTTTAAGAATTATTCCGAAGGTATGCAAAAACTTGTTGATTCTGCTTCTATATCACAAGAGCAGCTATACAATTTCTGGATCGCTTTATATCCTTCTGCAACAGAAGATGACTTCAAAAAATGGCAAGCCGGGGCAATGGGCATGGCTAAACATAAGCAGTACAAAGATGCAAGCTATCTTGACACACTGGGAGCTGCGGGTATAGAAGAAGAAACAGAATAAGATATAAGCCGGAAGAAATTCCGGTTTTTTTAAATATTTTTATTTATTTTATAAAAAAGTGTTGACAAGAAATACGTTATGTTATATAGTTAAAGTATAACAAAGAGCGAGTGAAAGCTTGCGAAGGAGAAAAGAATGGAAATAATTAGTTTTAAAGAAGCAGAATCACTAATCAGAAAAGCAATTGTTGAAAATGAAAACAAACCTTTTGCTTACTACAATGATGGAAGTTTTGCACATTTTGATGATGATTTTTTAAATGATCTTAGAAGCCATTTTGCAAACGAAAAAACAGCTTTATGTATACTTTCCTTCCCTAAAGATGATGATGGAACAGAACTTAAAGTTTTAGTTTTAGAAGATTCAGAAGGCTGGATTAAGTGCTTTTTATAATAAACAAAATACCGCAGATGCTGGTAATTTTAAGCATGGAGGGCTTTAAAATGAAAGGATTTTTATACAGACTGGCTATAAAGCTAAAAGAAACAGGCGAGAGATTACATATTTCTTGCTTAATCAGAATCGGTTTAAGTTTAAGGAGCATACTTTGAATAACTACTCCCCCAGCCCTGAAGAACTCAGGGCTTTTAAAGATCGGCATAAAATAAGTAATCAGGAAGTAGCTGATAAGGTCGGCGTATCAAAAAAAACTGTTTACAGATGGATGCTTGAGCAGGATAATGATAGATATAAACATTGTCCTCCGACAGTTTGGAAGCTATTAAAAATATTGTATAATGAGGATTGAGATGAAAGAAAAATTAGACCACATTTTTAAGACTTTTGGCTTTGAAAAGCAGATTGAAAAATTGAGAGAAGAAGTTGAAGAGCTTTATCAAGAGCTTTTCACTTATGATAATGAAGAAAAATTGATTGACGAAATGGCAGATGTTTATATCATTCTTTCGCAGTTTTTTCAAAATAGCCCTTTGATGAAGTCGGCTGTAGAGTATAAACTTGACCGGACTGTTGAAAGGATTGAGTCGGGTTATTACAAGGAGGCAAGGGAATGAGTAATTGGCAAGATGAAAAATCAGCATTTTCTAAAATGCATATGGAAAATGTAGAGCTTAAATCCCAGATTGAGAAAGCAGAAGCGGATAAGCTGGAAATGTTAAAAATAGTTAAACGCTTGTTTGGAGCTGATGTTATTTCTTTAGACGAGCAAAAAGAGTTTAAGCAGACAATCAAAGCACTTTCCGGCAAGAAATGGGAGGAGATAAAATGAATGAATTAGTTAAGTTTGATATACAATTTGTCAAACATGACATCTCAGAAATGTATTGCGAAGATGGAGCATATACTTACGCAGAAGAAGCTGAAATACTTCTTGAAGAAAATAAAAAGCTTAAGGAAGTTATCAAGTGTTTTCATTCTGAATTGCTTGGTTTAATCCCACACGATATTAATTTAGCAATAAAATGTAGAGAAAAACTTGTTCAGATTACAGAAGAAATTACAGGCAAACCATATGAAGCATAAATGCGGAATTGAAAACATAAACATAGTTATGGACAAAGAATATATACATTATTGCAATGGAAAAAATCAGCCAGGTATAAAAAGAAGCTGTATATCAAGCTTAGTTAAATGTAGCTTGTGTGGAAAAAAATGGCGCACAAGTGCTAATTATCTTGAAAAAATACGAAAGGAGACTAAAGCATGAAAGAACTTGCTACTAAAATTATAAATACTTCTGTTGTCATGACAGACAGTATAGATGCTATCGAGAAAGGCAAGCTGTATAAACAACCCAAATATATACATCCTGATGAACTTTACAAGTTAGAAAATCTTTCTGGCAAGAAATGGGAGGAAATAGAATGAAAATGATAGAAAAACTTAACGATAATCAAACAGTTTATGAACTTGATTTTTATGTTTACAAACTTGCAAGTGGAACATTACTGAAAACGATGTTTGAAAATGACCCTCCAAAGTTAAAGCCAGAGTATGAGTTTGTAGATGCTACGGACAGAACAAAGTTTATAACTATTTCGGATGCCAAAACTCATATTGAAAGATTAGTCTTTCCGACTTACAGAGTTAGAAAGATTGAAACAGGAGATATTTTCTTTGCTCCAATTTTAAATCACGTTGCTGGCTATCATACTTTTATGATACATGGTGGAGATAGTCGAGCTTGTTATTCACCGAGAGCTTATGAGTTATGGTTAAGAAAAAATAATCCACAGGAGGAAATAGAGTGAAAGCTATAAGAACAGAAAAATCGGTGGTATCTTTTGAATATCAAGCTTGTGACGGTACGGTATTTGAAGACGCTACTGAATGCAGGAGATATGAGCATACTTCATTAAGTAAAAAGTACTTACTTGAGTCTTTTAACTTAGAAGATATGCACTATTCAATTTTATCCTCAGATAACTCCGAGGAATTTAAAATATTCCTGTCACACCGTATAGAGTGTTCTTTGGAATATATAATAGAAAATTATTCTGATTTAGAACCTATTGTAATCACCAAAAAAGCTTTTGATTCAGACGGTCGTACATCATTTGTTACAATGGATTATCTTTTGAATGAAATAACAGAACTGAGAAATGAATTAGAGGATATACATAGTAGAGTAAAAAAGATAATTCAAATTGGCAGCCGGTAGGAGTGAAAGAATGAAAATAGAAATAAACATTGATGATTTTTTGAGCTACGATGAAAAGAAGCAGCTTTGCATTGATTATGTAAAAGAAACCTTAAGAGGTGACAGAACACAAAAGGAAAGAGTTCTTGGAAATATGGCTTATAGTGCAGCGTTTTCAATTTTTGATTCTGCACTAACTCCTGAGATGCTGGAACAAGTAAGAGGAAAAGTAAAAGAAGTTATATCAAACGCTTCTGAGTTTGGCATTTTCAGAAAGAAAGATGCTTGGGGCCAGGAAGATTCTGCTGCCTATCTTGAAGTTAAAAAAGCTGTAGAAGAAAATAAACACTTGATAGCTCCCCTTGTAAAAAAAGCAATCCTCGAAAGAGATTATCTTAAAGATTTACCAAAAACCTCAGATTATTTTGGCGAAGTAATAGTAGAGGCTCTAATTAAAGGATTAAAACAATAGGAGTGAAAGAATGAGAGATAAACAATATTCACACTTTATTTTATTTGTATTGTCTGCCATGATTTTTTTCGTGGCAGGCAGAGAACATAAAACAGCAGAATTAAATCGACAGATTGCAGCTATCAAGCCGGAATTTATATCACCTTTAAAAGAATATCGTGTTACATCAGAGCAGGGGCTTAGAAAGAATCCACTTGGCGGCGGAAATACGGCGGTTCATTATGGCGTAGATATGAACGGATCCCGGGAAGTTCTGGCCGTCAAAGACGGTATTGTCATAAATCACTATCCGATAGACAGGCGGCACAAAGGACATCTGATTTACGGCGGACTTGTAGAAATACAGCATGATGATGGAATATCAACTTATGGACACTTATCAAAGACATTTGTTAAAGAAGGGCAGGAATTAAAGCAAGGTGATGTGATTGGAATTATCGGGAACACAGGATTATCAACTGGAATTCACTTACATTTCCAATATATAAAAGCAGAGGTATGGAAATGACAGATATTTCATGGCTTGCGATAACATCAAGCCAATATCAAAACAGAATGAAGTGCAAAGGTACAGGGCTTAAGCACAAAGATTCAAAAAGAAAAATATATAAATTATGCAAAGACGGCCAGGAAGTTATAACCGGAGTCACTGACGACATAGGAGAATTTTTGGGTATACATAGAGACAGTATTTACAGATACGCAAAACAGCACGGATATACACTGACAATTGTTGCATATAAAAAATATAATTGTTGACAAATAATTTTATTGGTATATAATGTTTATTGGAGGTAGTCATGAAAGTAAATCAGATGGATTATAAGTATAAGCACTATGACTTTTCAGTTTCAAAGCTTTGGATCTGGACATGGGACGGAACTATTGCAGAAACTGACGAAGAGGATTTAAAGCAATATGAAAGCTGATGTAGTTTTAAATCTATGGGGGATTGATGAAGCATGTATTATTTATGTACATGACTATAAAATTGGAAGTACTGGAATTCTGTATGATATAGGTTTTTCAATAGCAACAGAGGACGGCGAAATAATAAAAGATGAACATTTATCTTCTGAACAGCGGGCTGAGTGCATTGAAGAAGTCTTGCAGCATTATATGAATAATAAAGATAACTATTCTTAAAGATTTAAAGAGAGGTGGTTTAATGTTAAAAAATGCATATTCTTACGAAGAGGAAATAAATAAAACGTATTTAAGTTTAATAAATAAAAATCCTGAATATCTTAAATATTATTTTCATTCTTGTTTTTATGAAAATAAACTTTATACTAAAGCAGAAGATACATGGGGAGCTTTGTCTTATGTTTCTATACACGAAGATAAGCTTTTAGGATTTGTGGAGGCTTTAATCAAAAGACCTGAAGGGTATATAGAGAGTTTAAAGTTAATAAATTTCACAGAAAAAACTAATTTTTATTTTTCCAAAGATATAAAAGATTTTATCGATAAACTTTTTTTTGATTATGATTACTATAAAATAACATTTTGTGTTGTGGTCGGAAATCCTGCTGAAAAAACATATGATAAACTTATAAAGTTATACCAAGGAAAGGTGTCTGGATATTTTACAAAAAATGTTAAACTCATAGATGGCAAACTCTACGATGTTAAACACTATGAGATTTTTAAGGGGTTACAAAATGAATGAAGATTATATAAAAGCTTTATTTGCAGAACTTGAGGAAGCCGCTGATTATTGTATTAACGAATATATGACTGTAAAGATTAGTGACTTTTACGACGTTGATTTATATAGTATAATGGAGATGTGAATATTATGAAACTTATGTCAGAAGATTTAGAAAAAGCTTTCACAGATACAGTAACACAGCTTTTAGAAAATAGATACGAACCTGACAAAATGCTGTGTTCAATGGGGGCTTTGAAAAAAATGGTGCTTAATGAATTAGCTGAATATAAAAATCAGCTTGAATATAAGGAGACTAAAGCATGAAAGAACTTGCAACTAAAATTATAAACACGTCTATTGCTATGACAGACAGTATAGATGCTATCGAAAAAGGCAAGCTGTATAAACAGCCCAAGGCAGAATATGAAGAAAAAAAGCAGAAATATAAATCTGCAATGGTCGAGCTTATTAAAAGTTATATGTGCATGGCTAACTTTATAACTGAAAAAAAGCTTGATGATGAATACACGAAGTTTGAAAAAGCAGTGATAAAAGAAATGGCTGCTATCTTGATTAAAAACCCATGATTAAGCTATATAAAAAATGTGGAGAAAAAAAATATTTAATCGAAGTTAACTGTTTATGCGGAGAGCCTGAAATTATTTGTACGACTTTGACAAAGATATATGACGATAAGGCTATTGAAAAAAACATAACTGAATCATATTGTAATATTTGCGGAACTAATTTTTATATAAAGGAAAGTATGTAATGACTCAGGAAGAATACAAGCGACTATACAGACAGGCAAGAGATAGC
>Ga0224495_10001984_pt1 | contig 13805 bp, 15 predicted proteins | sample SF_Jul11_sed_USG_FD_168128 | JGI IMG/M metagenome (GOLD analysis project Ga0224495, IMG submission 168128) | Sediment microbial communities from San Francisco Bay, California, United States - SF_Jul11_sed_USGS_4_1 | ecosystem: Environmental > Aquatic > Marine > Sediment | place: USA: California... | reverse complement strand
ACTGGAAACTTCTTGACACTTTACATCTTATTTTCACTAACAAACTATTATGGCGATAATTAACATACCCAGTCAATTGAGAACACAGACAGAAGGACTCGACAAAGTTCAAATCGAAGGTAAAAATGTCGGTGAAGTGCTTTTAAAGCTTGTTGAAAAATATCCAATGCTGCAAGACCGAATATATGATGAAAATGGAAAAGTACGCAGATATGTAAACATTTATCTTGGAGATGAAGATATACGGTTCATGGATAACCTTGAGACACAACTGGAAACAAGATCAGAATTGTCTCTGGTTCCAGCAATTGCTGGTGGCAAGTAATGTTGTGACAAAACGATTTAAATTACAAATTCCGACTGATCTCATTAATGAACCGATTATTTATAAAATGGTTACACAATACAGTTTAATTCCCGTCATTTTAGAAGCACAGCTTAATAAAGATGTTGCAGGGGAATTAATTGTCGAATTAACCGGCAAACCTGAAAACCTTCAGGAAGGATTGTTATTTTTAAATCAAAAAAATATAACAGTAATTGAGATTTAACAATCCAGTTATTTAAAATAAAATGGAATCTTTTTTTGATATATTGCAAATAAAGAAGAGAAGTAATAATTGTATCACTTTATTCAAATCTCCAAAATTAAGCCTGCTTATACACTATCCGGGTATGAATAGATTATCTAATGAGAATATGATACAATGGTTATATAAAAATCGAAATTTGAAATGAAAACCAGATTCATTTATTTTACGGTAACATACAACATTTATGCAAAACACAAGACAAAACGCTAAATTTAAAAAAGACTATATAAATTTTAACGAATATATGGATAATATTATATCACCTCTTTCTTTCAGGAAAGTACAGCCATTTTAAACATTTTATTATGGTACCTAAAAATATGTATAAAAAATATAGCAACCTTCTTTCTGAAATTATATTATTAAAAGTACCTGATGAAGAATTTCCACGGGAAAACCTTAAATCATACTTATCAGCAATTTTAAAACTCCATGTTCCGCTAATAATATTAATAATTACCATTAACCTGATTTCTATATTAATATTGTATATTTTTCATCAGGTCCATTTATCAGTAGCTATAAAAAAACTGATACTTTTATTATTCTTCTATGAACTTACAATGATATTATTGACTGAAATAATATGCAAAACATCCAATCATTTTGACTTGCTTACCCAGAAACCGGAAATAAGAAAAATTGTTTTTAAATCTGCCCTGCCTTTCTTATCCGGATTAATTTTTTACAACACTCCTCTGGTCGGACCTCTCTTTCTTACAGTCAGCCTGATATTGCAGATAGTATACCTTTTTCTTCAAATAACAACCTATTATAAACTCCGTTTAAGAAAAAAAATTATTTCATTTACAGGAACTATTATTCTTTCAATGTTTATGTTTTTAATAATTTCTGGTCTAATCTATAAGATATTGATATACTTATCCCGGTACCTGCTTAAAATCTTATGAATATTAAAATTGAAGTTCTACCCCATCAACTTGGATCCATAAATATATTCCCCAAACCCGTCTACTGGTTCGAGATGCCAGAGACATTCAAAGAGAAAGAAAAAATTGAACTCCTTCAAAGGGATATCTGGATTATCAACCTTGATGCAAATACTTTAAATGTTGAATCATTAAAACCAAATGGAATTTATTTTTTCAACCTTGATAGCGGAATTCTCTCTATGCGCCTCAATGATCTTGCCGAAAAATATAAAAAACTGAAAAAGTATACCCAGATGTTTCTTGATATCAAACCTGGAAAGCTGGTTTTACATACGGCTCATATTGATGAGCACCTTAAAAAATATTTTAATCAACCGGAAGTTCTATATCTTGAAAAAAATTTATACGATTCAAAGACTGCTATAAATGCTGTGATTTCAACAACTAATTCTATTCTTGAAAAATCAGGAGCGAAATCCCGCTCTTTTCTTCGTATTGAAACAAGCGATGAATTACATTTCACCGCTGAAATTTCCGAATCTCAATCAAACAGAACATCCAAACCCGTAAAAGCCAGGATAAAGGATATAAGCTTAAATGGTATGGGATTTGAACTTGAAGATCGAACAGAAATCAATAACTTTAAATTAAAGGATTTCATTAAAATAAACAGCTCCTTATTTAATTATAAAATTCAACTGAATATGGCAATTATTGCCCGTATAGACAGCAATAATGGAGTTATCGGTGTCTACTTTGACCTTTTAAATGATAAAATGATTAAAGAAGAAAGCGCTCTGACATATAAAACCATTCTTTATCACTGGTTAAAAGAAATTATTAAAAATAAAGAGTTTATACATCCTGAATAAAGAAACAATTTTTACATACTTTATAATTAGATCTAAAATTTTTGAATGAATTACCGATATTAAATCGATGAGTTTACTGATCTATATTATATTTCTTGGTTTAGTGCAGGGCTTCACCGAATTTTTACCTATTTCAAGCAGTGGACATCTGGCCATATTGGAAAATATCCCCTATTTTTCGCAATGTACTGACCTTTTAGAGAATCAAATATCATTGTTGGCATTTAATATAGTATTACATATGGGTACCTTGCTCGCAGTAATTGTCTACTGGTTTAAAGACCTTATTGCCATTGCCAAACAACTTTTTAACGACATCCAATTACGTAATTTTAAAGGAGAGGGAGTTAAAACAATTACCGTAATTTTTTTTGCTCTTTTGCCTGTTCTCATTATCCCATTTGTAAAAGATCAAGTTGAATCATTTGTGCACAATATAAAAATTGTTTCCATTTTTTTTATTGCCAATGGATTCATATTAATTGCGAGTAACATCTGGTATAAGAAAAAAAACAATCAAGAATCAAAAAAAATCTCCGAAATGAACTGGAAAAATGGCTTGTTTATAGGGGTCTTTCAGGCAATTGCAGTTTTACCGGGAATTTCCCGATCTGGAAGTACCATTTCAGCAGGATTACTCCAGAAGATTGAAGGGGTAAGCAGTGTAAAATTCAGTTTTCTTATTTCCATTCCTGTGCTTGCCGCAGCAGCACTCCTTGAAGGCTGGGAGGTAAGAAACTCTCTTCAGTTCAGCAAAGATAGTATTCCTTTATTGCTATTGGGAGCTCTTGCCGCATTTATCGCAGGAATTATATCATCACGTCTATTAGAATGGATCGGAAAAACTGTAAACTTTCTTCCTTTTGGAGTATACACTATTTTACTGGGATTATTTTTCCTGGGAATTAATTTATAAAATGATCAACTGGATAAAAAAAATTGAAATTAAAAGTGAGACGATGCCTCCATGGTTTGAAAGGGTTGAGTATGTAACAAACTCACCTGAGGCAATGGACCAATCTATTAAGATTCCATCGACAATTTTAGGTAAAGAGCTTATTAATATCATTTCTGCAAAGCCATCCGATTTATCTTCGGATGAAATCTATCTTCATAATAAAACAATAACCACAAATATTAAACAAAACGATAATTTAAACGAAATTTTTCATTTTAAAATCCAGAGTTCACATTTGAACAGCAATAAAAAAATAATGACTTACGGATTAAAAATGAATAGCTTTTCCTTAATCAGTAAAGATTCAAATGATAGCCCGGACTTGATAAAAAAAACAGAACAAAAGCATAAAACCGAAACTCTTTATTCACCTGATCTGTATTGTGCAATCGAGGATGACTTTAAAAATCTGTTATTAAATCCATTTAAAGAGCAGGTTTTAAACAATGACTACAAATTTGATAACATTTCCAATTTTCAAGAAAAAGTAGAATCAGATCATAATTATCAAGAGGAAAAATCTTATAATAATTTAGATACTTTCGAAGAAGAAGAAGAAGAAGAAGAAGAAGATCGCTTGCAAATTCACTCATTTGACAAGAAAACTGAAATTAAGTCAGAATTCAAACAGCATGATTCAGATTCTAAAATTAAAAATTACATACTGGATCATGGAGACTTCATCCCTTCTTCCGTTACTCCTGAAATAAATAATGCAGAGCAATACCGAATTCCCTTTACCCTTTTAAAAACAGACAAAACAGTTGATAATTACGAAAACCCTGCAGAAGCTCAAAAAATAATTGAAAAACTCGAAGAAACACTTGAAGAGTTTGGAGTAGAAGCAAGGGTTGTGGGTTTACAGAAAGGTCCTATTATTACAAGATATGAACTAAAAATACCACCTGGAATTAAAGTAAACAGAATTTTAAGTCTTTCTGATGAACTGGCAATGGCTCTCGAGGCAATACGGGTAAGAATTGAGGCCCCTATTCCTGGTCGATCAACGATAGGAATTGAGATACCTAACCAGAAAAGAGCTCGCGTATTACTTGGAGATATAATGAATCATCAAGAGTACAAAGAATTTGGAGGCAATTTACCTCTTCCCCTCGGCAAAGATATATCAGGAAACCTTCTTCTGGAAGATTTGTGTAAAATGCCCCATCTTCTAATTGCGGGTGCAACAGGTTCGGGTAAATCAGTGGCCATTAATGCCTTCATAACCAGTTTAATATTGTCTAAAAGTCCCGAACAGGTACGCCTGCTGCTGGTTGATCCCAAACTGGTCGAATTATCCCATTTTAATGACATTCCGCATCTGCTGCATCCTGTAATTGTTGACCCACAAAAAGCCATTCTAGCCTTAAACTGGGCTGTTGAAGAGATGGAAAGACGCTATGAAGATATGGCTGAGATGCGATCACGTGATATTTTTATTTACAATGAAAAAATAAAAACATATAATAAAAACAGTAAAAAATCGAAAATTGCACCTATGCCTTATATAATTGTTTTAATTGATGAGTTAGGGGATCTGATGATGGTAGCCGGAAAAGAGGTCGAATCCAGTATTATTCGTCTTTCGCAAAAAGCACGTGCTGTCGGAATTCATTTAATTCTTGCTACTCAAAGACCTTCCGTCGATGTAATTACTGCCCTTATAAAAGCAAACTGCCCTGCACGAATAGCATTACAGGTTGCTCAAAAAACTGACTCGCGAACCATCCTCGACTCAAATGGCGGAGAACAACTTCTTGGACAAGGGGATATGCTTTTTAAACACCCTTCAAAAGCTCAGCTTATCCGTGCACAATCACCACTTGTAGAAGATATTGAAGTGGAAAATGTTGTCGAGATGATAAAAAAAAGCGGCAAGCCATCTTATATCACACTCGAAGACCCGAAGGCGAATTTGAGTGAACTCGAGGCCGAAGATGAAAGTTTATTTGAAGAGGCATGGAATATTATCAAAGAAAGCAACAAAGCATCAGCCAGCTACCTGCAAAGAAGACTACGTATAGGATACAATCGGGCGGCAAGGCTTATAGAAGCATTTGAAGCTCGTGGGTATATCGGACCACAAATCGGATCAAAACCCAGAGACATCATAATGTAAATAAACACAATCAATTCCTGGAAATATGAACCGTACTAGTCGGGAAAGCAAAATTAATTTTTGTTTTTCTCGCCAGTGAGTATATCGATAATAAAAGTTTCTCTTTTACCAGCAACTCATCTGCATATGAATTTACATTAATAAAAAAATAAACGAGAATATTTAAACTGAAATCTGAAAACTCGTTGAAAACTACATGGCAATTATCTTTTTCACTTTCTTCCATATCATTTATAATTTTTTTAATACCTGAGGTAAGTTTTTCTATTTTATCCGGGGTTGTGTCATACGTAATACCCAAGTTAAACTTTAATCTTCGGAATTTTCTTTTGCCCATATTGTCTATATGAATATTGGCAACAATAGAGTTAGGCATGCTCACTAAAGAATTATAAAATGTCCTGATTCTTGTAGAACGAAATCCAATCTCTTCAACATACCCCTCAACATCATTCATTATAACCCAGTCTCCTACTTTAAAGGGTTTATCAATAATAATCATCATGGACCCAAACAAGTTTGATACAGTATCTTTAGCTGCAAGAGCAAAAGCAAGGCCTCCTAACCCCAATCCTGCAATCAGTGACATTAAATTCACTCCAAGATTCTGCATACCAATTAACACAATAATAATAATTGCTATGACTTTTATCACCTTTGCTATTACAGGAACCATGGTTTTATCAATAATGATATCCTCTTTCATCAAGAGCGATTCCATTCTTGATGTAAATAAATAGATTACACGAATCAAGAGTATTATAAATGAAAAAGTAAAAATTATTCCCACACCTCTGTGAATAATGTTGTATTGAACTTCGGTTGTGTCGATAAATTCCAATGATATTGTCCATAAAAGCGATAAAATAGTCCATGCAATGGGTTCGGAAATCTGCATTCGTTCACTTTCAGAAAGAGTTGTTACAAATGAAGGAAACATTAAAGATGCAACTTTCCGTATAAGGAATTTCACTGGTTTTCTGAAAATAAAGCCTACAATAAAAATTAGACCTATTATTCCCCAACTCAAAAGCTGCTCATGAATATATAGATTATTATATTCTTTTAAAAATTCCATACTTGATCCCTAATACAATATTGGTCTAAAAAGATATGGACTTTAATGAAACATCTCTCATTCTTGAGATTATAAACATTTAATCATATTAACAGATAAACTGTAAAAAATATTTATTTTTACGGTTTAAGGATATTTTTTATTCTTTACAGATTAATCCTGATAAAGATAAATTGTAGATCAATTCTTCTAAAGGAAAACACATGAAAAAAACTGTAATGACAATCGAAGACTCCGCATCACTAAGACAAGTTATTAGAGAAATTCTTGAAGAAGCGGGTTATAATGTAATAGAAGCAAGACATGGCGAAGCTGCTTTAACCTATTTAAATGGAAAAAGTGTTCATATAATACTATGTGATTTAAATATGCCTGTAATGGATGGGTATGAGTTTTTGAAAATATTAAAGACGGATCCCAAATATGAAGCTTATAAAAATGTACCTGTGATAATACTTACCACAGAAACAGATAAATTAAACAAGGAAAAAACAAAAACTCTGGGTGCATACGGATGGATTTCCAAGCCATTTGATCCAATCTCTTTGAGAAAAATTGTAGACCAACACGCAGGTGCTTGACTTTTCATCAAGCGATTGTTATATCTGAATCAAGATATACATCCTGAATGGCATTCAGAATGGCAATACCTTCTTTTAAAGGTTTTTGAAAGGCTTTTCTTCCGCTAATTAAACCCATTCCGCCTCCGCGCTTGTTTATAACAGCAGTTCTAACAGCATCTGCTAAATCATTAGCACCAGCTGCTCCCCCTGAATTTATCAATCCTATTTTGCCCATATAATTATGGGCAACCTGATATCGTACCAGATCAATAGGATGCTCTGTGGTTAAATTTGTATACATTTTTTCAGAAAATTTACCATAACTGTTTGATTTGTTAATTGCTTTAAAACCACCGTTTGTTTCAGGAAGTTTTTGTTTAATTATATCTGCCTCGATAGTTACACCCAGGTGATTGGCCTGTCCGGTCAGGTCAGCACTGGTATGGTAATCTTTTCCTTCTACCTTGAACCCGTTATTCCGCAAGTAGCACCATAAAATGGTTATCATTCCCAGCTCATGAGCATAGGAAAACGCTTCTGCTACCTCTTGTATCTGCCGGGTAGATTCTTCTGAACCAAAATATATCGTTGCGCCAACACCTATGGCACCCATATCCCATGCCTGCTTCACAGAAGCAAACATTACCTGGTCAAACTTATTGGGGAAAGTAAGAAGTTCATTATGATTAATTTTTACAATAAAAGGAATTTTATGAGCATACTTTCTGGAAACAAGCCCCATGCCACCCAGTGTAGATGCGACACCATTTGTTCCCCCTTCGATTGCAAGCTTTATAATATTTTCAGGATCAAAATAATCTGCATTGGGAGCAAATGAAGCTCCAGCTGAATGTTCTATCCCCTGATCAACGGGAAGTATGGATAAATAACCTGTTCCCTGAAGTCGTCCATGGTTTAAGAGGGTTTGAAAATTTCGTAAAACCTGATTAGTTCTGTCGCTTGCAGCCATAACCTGATCAATATAGTTTTTTCCGGGATGTATAATTTTTTCTTTTGATATCTTTTCACATTTATGAGAAATTAGAGAATCTGCTTCTTTTTCAAGTAATTTTTCAATATCATTTTTCTTCATATCTATACCTCTTGTATTTATGATTGCTTACTCAAAGCTTGTGGAGACGAGGGGAATCGAACCCCTGGCCTTTTGAATGCCATTCAAACGCTCTCCCAACTGAGCTACGCCCCCATAATGCATTTATGATGAAATTATTCAACTTAATAAGGTGACAAGCTTTTTATTTCATCTGATTTTTTCAAAAATAAATAGAATTCACTTTGATATATCAAAACATAATTTTATTTACGGTGAGTATATTTTTTTTAGCGTTGCCTATGAATTCTCAACTTCTCGAGATCCTTGTATGTCCGGAAAGTAAAAACAAACTTTTTCTTGCCCCCAGAGATATTATTGAAAACCTGAACAAGTTAATTCAGCAAAATAAATGTTTAAAAATTAATGGGGAACCGGTTACCGAAAAAATAGAAGAAGCATTATTTGAACCAGTAACCAGGGTGGTCTATATTATAAAAGAATCAATTCCTGTATTGATATATGAATACGGTATTCAACTATAACAAAAATGAGTTTGCTTGACTCCATAAATTCTCCCGAAGATCTAAAAAAACTAAAGTTAGAACAACTACCTCAACTATGTGATGAAATCAGATCATATCTGATAAATACTATAAGCCAGTCTGGAGGTCATCTCTCTTCCAACCTGGGTTCCGTTGAACTAACAGTTGCCCTGCATTATACATATAACTCTCCCGAAGATATCTTTATATGGGATGTTGGCCATCAAACATACACACATAAAATATTAACAGGCAGAAAAAATCAACTACACACTGTAAGACAATTTAAGGGCTTAAGTGGGTTCCCCAGAAAACAAGAGTCACTCCACGACTCTTATAATTCAGGTCATGCCGGAAACAGTATAAGTCTGGGAGTGGGTGAGGCGGTTGCAAATAAAATAAAGGGTTCAAAGAATCGTGTAATCAGCATTATAGGTGACGCCTCCATCGCTACGGGCACTGCTTTTGAAGCAATGAATCATGCAGGGGGATTAAAAATTCCTTTTCTGGTTTTACTTAATGACAATGAAATGAGTATTTCAAAAAATGTCGGTGCCTTGAGTTATGTTCTGACATCATTAATTAATACCCGCTTTTATAAAAACTGGATGCATTCATGGCTGAAGTTTCTAAGAATTTTTCCTATAATTGGTGAAATTTCGACCCGTATGATTCTACGATTTGCCAGTAATATGAAATCAATATTAACTGAGCATCAATTTTTCGAAGAACTTGGATTTCGATACCTTGGTCCATTGGATGGGCATGATGTTATTAAACTGGTACATATGTTTCGAAAACTAGAAAATCTGGAACAACCTACCCTTCTTCACCTGGTAACAAAAAAAGGTAAGGGATATATACCTGCAGAAAATGATCCAACTGCCTACCACGGGGTAAACCCGTTTGAAAAGGCAACCGGAATTGCAAAACTGGAAACTGACACTAACTGGCCTTTAAGCGAATTTGTCGGACAAACTCTTACTCAACTTGCAGCATCTGATTCCCATATTTGTGTCATTACTCCCGCAATGATGGAAGGTTCTGGGTTAACCAGTTTTGCAGGCGCATATCCTGAACGATTTTTTGATACCGGAATCACAGAACAACATGCTACAAGCTTCAGTGCAGCTTTGGCTCATAGTGGATTAAAACCATTTTTATGTATTTATTCAACTTTTCTGCAAAGAGGTTATGATCAGCTTATTCATGATATATGTCTTATGAATCTGCCGGTTCGGATTGTTATCGATCGAGCTGGGATTGTTGGAGGAGATGGGGAGACACATCAGGGGATATATGATATCGGTTTTCTTTCTCCGATTCCAAACCTGAAAATATTATCTGCATCAAATGAACTGGAGCTGATGCAGATGCTTGAATTCATGAACCGATATAATGATGGACCAATTGCAGTCAGATTTCCCAAATTAAGCTTTAAAAAAGAAAGCTTTAGCCAGTTTAAATTTTTCCAAACTGATGAAAATTTTTTCAAGGCAAAAGTTACCCAGAAAGGAGTGGACATTATTTTAATTACAGAGGGTGTAATGCTTTCTCATGCAGTTAATGCAGCAGAGCAACTTAAAAAAACTGGAATTAACTGTGAAATATTATCGCTGCGATGCATCAAACCTCTTGATTGGATTGAAATTGAAAATAGAGTACGTAACAAAAAATTTGTATTTACCATTGAAAATCATATTGCTACCGGCGGAATCGGGCAGCAGATAAAAAGTTATCTAACGGATAAATTTCATGGATCTGTTTTTAACTTTGCTTACCCTGAGCTTTTTATTGAACATGGATCTATTATCAGCATAGAAAAAAAATATCAGATGGATGCTCAATCTATTTTCCATCAAATAACTGATATTCTGGGTAAATATCCTAAAGTTTCAAATAGTTAAAATATTTTTTTAATCTCATTTAAAATTTTTATATAATCACTTAGTTCCAGAACATCGGCTCTATAACTTTTTTCCAGTAACCAGGGCAATGCTTTAATTTTTTCAGGCCACTCTTTCGCATAATCATACTTTTCAAAAAATGGATTCTTGCAAAAAGAGTTTACAATATTTTTTCTCTTTCCCCAAAATGCCCCACGAATTAAAGTTTCCAGCTCAACAGGTGAATCACTCTTGGGATTCCTTTTCCATAAGAGCCATACCGCATCAACCTCAGGAACAGGATAAAAATTTCCTCTTTTTATTCTGGAAAAAACAGAAGAATCTCCATATATCTGCATAAATAATGAAAGCGAATTTCCTTTCGCCGCAACAATTCTTTCAGCAACCTCTTTTTGAATACCAATAAGCATCAGTTCAATAAAAGGCATCTCTTTCATAACTTTTTCTATAATAGGTGTCGTAATGTAAAAAGGCAGATTCCCAATAATCTGGGTTACCCCCTTTCTTTTGATGGCCTCCACATCAATTTCAAGAAAATCACCGTGAATAATTTCCACCCTGTTTCCAAAACGGGAATCAAGATAACGAACCAGCGTATTGTCTATTTCCGACAAAACCAATGAAAAATTTCTGCTTAATAAATAATCTGTTACACTACCTGTTCCTGGACCAATCTCAAGAATTGGCTTCTCTTTATTAAAAATAGTTTCAACATTTTTAAGGGAGTCGATGTTCACTAAAAAGTTCTGACCAAACTTTTTTAATGCATGAATATTTAGTTGATTTAAAATTTTAGATGGATGTTCCACTAAAATTACATGGTATTTTTCATCTGGGCAAGCCTGCCGCGCAAACGCATAATAGCTTTAGTATGCAGCTGAGAGACTCTGGACTCCGTAACTTCGAGTACATCCCCAATCTCTTTCAATGTCAGATCTTCATAATAATAGAGTACAATTACTTTTTTCTCTTTTTCAGGTAATCGTTTTATCGACTCAATAATTAAATCCTTAGTCTCTTCACGCTCCACCATTACATCAGGATTCATGTTCGATGGTGACTCAATGGTCTCCATGAAAGATAGTTCATCAGACTCATCATTACCATGCCAGATATCATTTAGAGAAACCAGACTTGTTCCAGAGATTTTCGATACTAAGATATGAAACTCATCGATACTTAGCTCGAGTTCATGTGCAATCTCTTCATCTTCCACGGTTCTACCAAGTCTGTTCTCAAGCTCAACAATGGTTTTTTCTACATGTTTTGCCTTTTGTCTTATCGAACGGGGAATCCAGTCTATAGTTCTCAATTCATCAAAAACAGCCCCCCTGATTCTTGTCATGGCGTAGGTCTTGAATTTAACTTCTTTATCTGGATTATATTTTTCAATTGCATCTAACAACCCAAAATTTCCGTAACTTACAAGGTCATCAAACTCAACATTATGAGGCATACCGATTGCCACTTTTCCGGCAACGTACTTCACAAGTGGTGCATACTTTTTTATAAAGTATTTACGGATTTCAGGGTTTTTTGTTTTTACATACTCTTTCCAGAGATCCTGTTCATCTGTCTCATCATAATGGCTTGGTTTTATACTCATTAATAACCTGTATCACTTGTCGAATATTACCAGTTAATGACTTTTATTATCCCCGTCAACCTTTTTCATTATTACGTCTCATCCGTGTCGAGAATATGTTTTACAGCTTTCGCCATTAAATCCGGATCTTTTTCCAGAGGAACTCCCTCAACAATAATATTATTTCCTGAGGATCTTGGTTTGGGCTTCTTTTTTTTATCACTGCTTTGCTCTTCATTAAAAGAACCATTCTCCAGCTGGTTTTCATTATCTTCATCGCCCTCAACTTCATTCTGCTGATTGCTGTAAAGATCATCTCCCAGGATATCATCATACATCTGTTCTTCCTCCGAGGTGGGCCTTTGAGGAGAACTGCTATGCTCCACCACATCGGTAAATTCTGGTACAAACGCTTTTATAAGTTTATAAAGTGCAAAAGCAACTATGCCAACCACAAATGCAGAAATTAAAGGTTTAACCAATATCATAAATATTGTAGAACCAAAAATAATCGATGTAAATAATGAAATTATATAAGCAATAATAGAAAATAAAATTGCTATACGTATTGAGATTTCATTTATCAGTTCTTTAATCATTTAGGAGAATTATCACCAAAAACCTTTTTAAAAAATCCGGATATTCCCGGAGAATCATCAAATTCAACCGGTTTATTCACAAGTTTTCCCGCTAATACTCTTAAACAACCACTGGCCTTTGAATTGGGAAACAATGTCATAAATGGCTTTTGCTTGCGAATTGCCTTTCCAACATTTTCATCGTCAAAAATAAATCCACCGTTTTCAACTTTAACATTTAAAAACTGACCTGATATATTAATTACCCGCTCCGTAACCTTCCGGGCTTCGAGGGCAGAAACAGTTCTATTTACTACGAGTTTAATCTGCTTTTCTGGTGCCACGAGAACAATAGATTTTATTATTCCATAGGCATCAGTAATTGATGTCGGTTCTGGTGTTGTTAAAACAATAACCTCATCCGCCGGCAATACAAAGCCAATAACACTGGTACTGACACCTGCCCCTGTATCAATTATCATGATATCATAACCGGCCAGTTTTCCAAACTCTTCCAGAATTCTCCCCCGTTCATTATAGTCAAGGTTGGCCAAAACCGAATAACCAGAGGCACCGGCGATAATATCCAGACCTTCGGGTAATGTAATAATTATTTCCTGAAGTGTTTTTGTTCCTTTTACAACATGATATAAATTAAACTTTGGAATTATTCCAAGTAATACATTAATATTAGCCAGGCCCAGATCTCCGTCAAATAAAAGTACTTTTTTTCCTAATTTTACCAGAGCAAGTGCCAGATTTACAGAAACAGATGTTTTGCCAACTCCACCTTTACCGCTTGTAACAGTTATAACGCGCGTATTTACATTTTTTCTTTTATCATGCTTCATTGAGCCTGATTTATGTTTTTCTATGATATTTGCCTTCTCATTCACCTCTACAAGGCGTCTTAGATTTTCTGCCTGATCGTTTTCAGCATCATCCGGAGAATTATCATCGGCAATGATATTTTCTTTTACATGCATATCAATCTATCGGCTTTAATTCTGTAATATTTATTTATTTTTTAATACTACAGGTTTGTATCTTTCCATTTTTTTAA
>Ga0224495_10001983_pt1 | contig 13807 bp, 11 predicted proteins | sample SF_Jul11_sed_USG_FD_168128 | JGI IMG/M metagenome (GOLD analysis project Ga0224495, IMG submission 168128) | Sediment microbial communities from San Francisco Bay, California, United States - SF_Jul11_sed_USGS_4_1 | ecosystem: Environmental > Aquatic > Marine > Sediment | place: USA: California... | reverse complement strand
CAATGTGAAGGTGCTGGTCGACGGCATTTCGCGCATGGAACAGATCAGGCAGTTCAGCGAGGTGTGCGACAACCATGACAAGGAGGAAGCAGCACGGCAGATCGAGACTTTGCGCAAGATGCTGCTGGCGATGGTGGATGACATCCGCGTGGTGTTCATCAAGCTGGCCGAACGTACCCAGACCCTGCGCAACCTTGCCGGCGCGAACCCGGAAACACAGACGCTAATCGCACAGGAGACCCGCAGCATCTTCGCCCCGCTGGCAAACCGCCTTGGGGTATGGCAACTCAAGTGGGAGCTGGAAGACCTGTCGGTACGCTACCTAGAGCCGGAGCTCTACAAAAAGGTGGCGAAACTGCTCGACGAGCGCCGCGTCGATCGCGAGCGCTACATCGCCGACGTGATCGTACAACTCGAACAAACCCTGAAACAAAACGGCATCAAGGGAGAGGTCAGCGGACGGCCCAAGCACATCTACAGCATCATCAACAAGATGCGGCGCAAGCAGATCGAGTTCGGCGAACTCTACGACGTGCGCGCCCTGCGTATCCTGACGAACGACACACAGGACTGCTACGCCGCGCTCTCGGTGGTGCACGAACTGTGGCCGCCAATCGCCAGCGAATTCGACGACTACATCGCCAACCCCAAGGGTAACGGTTACCGCTCGCTGCACACCGCCGTGACCGGCCCGCGCAATCTGGCGCTCGAGGTACAGATACGCACGCACGACATGCACCACGATTCCGAACTCGGCGTTGCCGCGCACTGGCGCTACAAGGAAAACAGGAGGTCCGACGCCGGATTCGACGAGAAGATCGCCTGGCTGCGCCAGATCCTCGCATGGAAGACCGAGCTGGCCGACAGCGGCAGCATGCAGGAGCAATTCCGCAACGAACTGCTGCAGGACCGCGTGTATGTCTTCACCCCACAGGGCAAGGTGATGGACCTGCCCAGCGGCGCGACCCCGGTGGACTTCGCCTACACGCTGCATACCGACATCGGCCACCGCACACGCGGCGCCAAAATCGATGGCAGCATAGCTCCGCTCAACACCAGATTAAAGAACGGCCAACGCGTCGAGATCCTTACCGCCAATCAAGGCGGGCCGAGCCGCGACTGGCTATCACCCGCTCTCGGATTCCTGCAAAGCTCGCGCAACCGCGCCAAGGTGCGTGTATGGTTCAAGAGCCAGAACTACGACGAAAGTGTCGCACAGGGCCGCACGCAACTGGACCGCGAGTTGCACCGCCTCGGCGTCACCGCGATCAACCAGGAAAAACTCGCGCAGCGACTGCACTACAACAAACTGGAAGACTTCCTCGCCGCCCTGGGCCGCAACGAGCTCACCCAGCGCCGCATCGCCGTCGCGATACAGGCGGAACTGCCCACCAAAATGATCGAAGAGGCAAAACCGAAGGTCTTCAAACCGGTCGCACGGAAATCCGAGAAGGCCGATATCACCGTCGGCGGCGTGAACAACCTGATGACCCGGCTCGCCAAATGCTGCAACCCCGCGCCGAGCGATGCCATCGTCGGCTACATTACCCGCGACCGCGGCATCACAATCCACCGCGAAGACTGCGCATTCATGCTGCGCATGACAGAAAGCAGGCTCAATCGTAAATTATCAGCTCGCTGGGCAGATAGTTAAATCAGACAGATATATTGCATTTCGCCAGCAATACTGTAGTATTAAACTCTGGTTTAGTCGCTAGTTTGATTGAGTATTCTGAAGGGATATATACGAAAAATATTTCTCTTCGCAAAAAAGACACCTTCATTCCTGCGTATTAAGAATGTGTATAGGCAATATTTCAAGGAGACTCCAATGGCAACTTATGAATGTTCAAAATGCGGCATGAGCGTCAACGCAACCTGTGGCAAATGTGATGCCCCGTTGGTTAATGACAGTCTAGACCTTGGAAACGGAAAATCCGTACAAGTCTCAAAATGTCCTAATGGTCACGGGAAGATAAAGTCACCGATGTGCTGTGGTGAAGATATGTCCTGTAAAGCTTAATTACCCGCAACTACATGGCAACCGGATGGCATCAATCGGCTCGGTATTGCACCTGATTCGCGTATGGTAACAACCAACGCAGTTAGCACTTACCATAGGCGGTATTACTCGGATAATATCTGATAGGGTTCCATCGTAACCGACTCTATTTTATTACCCAGAACAACAAGATGTCCCTCACGCCGCGAGTTGCCTGTCTCGCTGAATTCAAAACGATAAGAGCGCCGCAACACCCTGCGCCCTGAACTATTCCGAGCCAATCCCAACCCAATGCTCGCGACGGTATCATCTAGAAATTGCACATTTGAATTTTTACAGACGCGCCTACCCTCATTCCGTGCAATCTCAAGTGCCTGCATACTATCGAACCAGAGCCAACCAGTCGCGGCCAGCAGCAGTAAAAACAGCAAGCTGATCGTATCCATAAACCGAGAAATCCGAATTTGATAACCGTGGAATTCTAACCGATCCCGGCGCAGGATTATTTTAATAGCATAACAGGATCATAATCATTCAAAAATATAATCCAAATCAGGTTAAACATTTCGAATAGATTAAATCGGTTTCTCCCGGATAGCTCACAAACACAAGCAACGCAAATCCATCCTCAGGCAACAACGTCATGTTCATTGTACCGTCAAGGACGATTGCAAATCGTGATAACAAATTTCATTTCCTAAGCTAAGCAACAATTACAAATAAACAGGGATTCCCCTATTTAGGTGGAATAATCACCCAAGAAATACATAAGCATGAATAGCGAAATGACCAATCACCTGTTTTTTTGTTACCGCTTCAGTATCCCAGCGCCAATCCAGTACTTCTTCTCGTATCGTTAGCGCCGTAATAACGGTTGTTTCCAACCGCTTTGGCACGCAGCGAGGGCGCACCAACCAGAATCGCGGTAACATGGTTAGCCGCTTGAGGACCACTAAACTTATGCCCCCATTCCTCTAGGGTTTTGCGAGTCTCTGGGCTGATTGCATGTGGCTCAAGACTCGTCGCATCCGGTAACCACTGCTGGTGAAAGCGCGGCGCATCCACCGCCTGCTGCATGTCCATTCCGTAATCAATCACGTTCAGCAGGGTCAGCAACACTGTGGTGATGATGCGGCTGCCCCCCGGCGTACCGAGTACCATCAGCGGCACCCCATCTTTTGCAACAATAGTCGGACTCATCGAGCTTAGCGGGCGCTTGCCCGGTTCGATCTTATTTGCCTCGCCCTGCATCAAGCCGAAACTGTTAGCCACTCCCACTTTCGTAGTGAAGTCGTCCATTTCGTTATTCAGTAACACACCAGTACCTGCTGCGGTAAGCTTGGTGCCAAACCAATCGTTCAGTGTATAAGTAACCGACACTGCATTACCCCAATGATCAATAATGGAATAGTGCGTTGTATTCGTGCCCTCGTGCGGTACTACTCCGGGTTTGATTTCTCTCGATATGCCCGCATTGTAGGGGGCGATTATTCCTCGTATCCGACTGGCGTAATCTTTGTCGAGCAGATGTTCCACTGGGTTGTTTACGAAATCAGGATCGCCAAGATAACTATTGCGATCAACATAAGCATGGCGCATCGCCTCTATCTGGTAATGCACCGCCTGTGCCGAGCGAAAGCCCATCTCCCTAAGCGAATAGCCTTCCAGAATATTCAGCATCTCGCATATCACCACCCCGCCCGAGCTGGGCGGCGGTGCGGAGATGATCTCATAACCCCGGTAATTGCACACGATGGGCTTAAGCTCGCGCGTACTGTACTGATCCAGATCGGCATGTGTGATGATACCCTTTCCCGCCTGGCTGCTCGCCACCAGCGCAGCTCCCACTGTCCCCCGGTAGAACCCCTCTTCGCCTAATTCGCTGATACGCTTCAATGTCTGTGCGAGATCTTGTTGCACCAGCTTCTGCCCTGTTTGAAACGGCTCGCCATGATTCAGGAATATCGCCGCCGATGCTGAGTCTTTCCTAAGGGTATCGGTCGCGGTCTGCAACATATCGACATCGCCCTGTTCCAACACAAAGCCCTCCTGTGCAAGCTTGATCGCCGGGGCGATCAGTTCAGGGCGCTGCATCGTGCCATATTTAGCACGTGCCATTTCCATACCCGATACCGTGCCCGGCACACCTACCGCAAGGTGGCTCTCGGTGCTCGCACCCTTCACCACCATGCCGTCGCCATCCAGAAACATATTCGCCGTCGCAGCCAGCGGTGCCTTCTCGCGAAAATCGAGAAAAGTCCTGCGTCCGTCGGCCAGTTGTATCGTCATAAAGCCGCCACCGCCAAGATTGCCAGCCGCCGGGTAAACCACCGCCAGTGCATAGCCCACCGCTACTGCCGCATCCACCGCATTGCCGCCTCGCTTGAGAATATCCACGCCCACATTGGTCGCCAAATGCTGCGCCGTCACCACCATGCCGTGCTCGGCAGCCACCGGATGCAGTGAAGCAGCCTGTGTGTTGAACTGGCACAACGCGAGTATGGCGGCAAGCAGACACTTGAATAATCGGTCACGTTTCAAGGTTAAAACTCCATAAGTATATTTAATAGTTTCCAGCATATGCCTTGAAATTTAAATACCGACTAAGCTTTGACCAAGGTTCTGTGACATGTCAGCGCTGAACAGCACTTGTCACCAATACCTTGTCAACACGGTTCCTGTCCATATCGACGACCTCGAAGCGGAAACCCGACGCCTCGAAATAATCTGTTTCCTTCGGTACACGATCTAGCGCATGCATCACAAATCCGCCTAGGGTGTTGAAGGATTCATTCTTTTCGCCCGGCAGTTCCGCTTTGATATCAAGCACCAGTTTCATGCGTTCGATGGACACGCTGCCATCAATCAGCCAAGAGTGATCCTTGCGCATGACGATATCCTGTTCCGCATAGATATCCGAGCTGGGGATATCCCCGACGATGGCGATCAGCACATCGGCCAGCGTAGCCATGCCTTGCAGTTCTCCATACTCGTCCACGATCAGCGCGCACTGTTTGCGCGCCTTGCGAAAATTTTCCATCAGGTGTGTGATAGTCACGGCTTCCGGCACATAGAGCGGGCGGCGCAACGACCGTTCCAGCGCAATCGGCTTGTTCGCCATGACATCCTTGAGCAGATCCGTGATGCGCAGAATGCCGAGGATATTCCCCAGCCCGCCACGGCAAACAATTACACGGGTATACGGACTCTCTGCGATGCGCTGGCGGATCACCGCCTCGGGTTCGTCCAGATCCAACGAATAGATATCCTTGCGGTGCGTCATGATCGCGGTGATACGCTGCTCATCCAGGCGCAGCACATTGGATACAATGGCTCGCTCGCTCACATGAAACACCCCAGCTTCCGCACCCTGCGCCATCAGCATCTTGATCTCGTCATCGGTGACCGGCGGCCCCGGCTTGCGCACCGCACCTGCCACGCGCAACACAAAGCCGGACGATACCGAAAGCAACCAGACCAGAGGATGTGCCACCCGCGCCAGTGCATTCATCCACGGTGCAATGAACGAGGCAACCTTTTCGGGTGCCAGCAGGCCCAGTTGCTTGGGAACCAGCTCGCCGATCACCACCGTAAAATAAGTCAGCCCAATCACCACCACCGTCAGTGCTATGCCCCTGGCATAAGGTTCGAACAGCACAATATCTGACAGCCATGCCGTCAGCGGATCGGCCAGCGCGCCCTCGCCGATCGCCCCGCTCAAAATACCGACCGTCGTAATTCCCACCTGTACCGTGGAAAGGAAAGTCGAAGGTTCTTCGTTCAGTGCCAGCGCCGACTTTGCGCCATGCGTTTTATCATCGACCAGCTTTTGAAGGCGCGCCTTGCGGGAAGAGATAACCGCAATCTCAGACATCGACAACACACCGTTGATCAGAATCAATAATAATAACAGCGCAATGTCCATCAAACATGCATCCCCTTGTAATAACTATCCAGTATTGTTTCCCATTATCCTCCCAATATTAATCAAACGGCTACTCAACAATAACTTATGAGGAACTGTCGATCAATCTCAGCTACCTCATCATGCCACCAAAAAATTATGCAGACTGCACCATGCTTTGCTAAGGTACGCACATGAGTCCAATCTTCGAAGCAATATCTCGCAGCGTTCGAGACCTGTTCCAGTTCAAAATCCTTCTGATCGTGATCTGGCCGATCATTGCCGCCACATTATTGTGGCTGGTTGTCGGCGCTGTCTTCTGGGACACTTTTTCCGGCTGGCTCACCAGCGGTTTGGCGTATATCGGCATCCAGCCCTGGCTGGACGGCTTGGAGCCGCGTTGGATTGCGAATGCCGTACAGGCTTTCATTCATTTGATGATATTCGCACCGATGGCGCTCATAACCGCGCTGGTTATTACCGCCCTGTTTGCGATGCCCGCACTAATCCGGCTGGTGGAGGAGCGCCATTATCCGCAGCTTAAACGCATGCACGGCGGCACCGTGATTGGCAACCTGCTTAATGCACTGCTGGCTGTGGGCATGTTCATCGTAATCTGGGTAGTTACGCTGCCGTTATGGATGATAGGCGTGGGCGTGGGCATTCCCTTTGCTGCAGCCGCGTATCTGAACCAGCGCCTGTTCCGCTACGATGCGCTATCCGAACATGCCAGCCGAGATGAAATGCAGACCTTATTCATAAAATTCCAATCGTCATGGTGGAGCTTGGGGCTACTGACAGGACTGCTGCAATTCATTCCGCTGCTAAACCTGTTCGCTCCTGTGCTCACCGCACTGGTATTTATCCACTTTGGATTGGGGCGCCTATCCAATCTGCGAGACAATTCTCACCCGTGCTAATTGGGATGGCTGAAGCCCGACACAACGACTTCTCCATCGACTATCCCGCAAGAGGCAGGTGCAAATCATTCACTATGAGCAGCGCATAAATGTTGATAGTATTGATTGGGTATGATCTAGGGGTTAGACTGCAAACAATTCATATACAAAACGAGGCCGCAGATGAAACGTATTGCAATCTTTCTGACCCTGTTCATCGTGCTTACAGGTTGCGGAACGCGTGTACCGCCTGACCCCGCTTACTACCACATGGACTCCGGCATACTAACGACATCGGATGTGGCGCTGAATATCCCGGGCTTGGGTCCCTGCACAGACAATCCCAATCGCACGCTGCACCTGAATTCCAGCCAGCCGGTGAACGTGCTGATACACGGCTGCTTCGGCTCATCCGGCCAGTTCCGCGGCCTTGCGCAGGTACTTGCGTTCCAAGGGCAGCAGACCGCATGCTTCACCTACAACGACCGCGCAGCACTCACGCAAAGCGCCACCGAATTGCGCCAAGCCATCAACCTGCTTTCCGAACAAACCAACGTACCTCTGATCACGGTAATCGGCCACAGCCAAGGCGCGCTGATCACCCGCAAGTCGGTAACCGACCTTCCTGTGGTTCCGCCCAAGCGTCAGGCCGACCTTCGCCTAGTCACCATCTCCGGGCCGTTCGACGGCATCGCTTCGGCAGAGACTTGCGGCAAGGACTGGTTAAGCTGGGCCTCGCTCGGACTATTACCGGTGAGCTGCTATATCGTAACCGGCGCAAAATGGATGGACATCACCTATTCATCCGGCTTTATCCGCAATCCCGGAAAATTGATTCCAGAGGTGGGCAGCTACCTGAAGATCGATACCGACGAAACCGGTACTTGCAGGCGCGAGCTCGACGGTCGCTGTATCGAGAGCGATGAAGTGTTTTCGCTGGCAGAACAAAATAATCCACTAGTGGATGCAGATAAACGCGCACAGCGCGTGATGGTACGTGCTGGTCATGTCGAGATTGTCGGCGACAAACGCGTGGCCCCGACCAAGCTGATCAACATCCTGCAAGAGCAGGGCATAATACGTCCCACCGTGCCAGAACATATGTCTGCCTTCAACCGGATGCTTGCGCGCGTGTATCAGGACGAGTCACTGCTTAAACGAGATGGACAGCATTAACATCAGCTCCAACCCGCGTGCCTGATACCAGTATCAGATGCTTAACGTCTGCCAGCTTACCCTATCAATCGCATTGTCGCCTATGCTGCCCTCATCATTCGACAGCAGTTTGCACCGGTTATTTCAATGAATTAAGCCGAAATATAATTAGCCCAGATTCCAGCACAACCATTTTCCGGCTTATTTTTTACTGGAATATATTTAGCATTCTTGCAAAACAAGGGCATCACCCATTTCGGACTGATGTGAACTGGTAATTTGGCGGTTATCCGATCTATCTTCAATTACGTAGACTGTGACCCGAAAAAGAATATTGATATATGTCTAATGATAAAACAGTGTCAGCTGACTACCAGCACGGTAATTTTCTCAATGCAATTCAGGATTCTTTAAAAAACTCGGAAAACAATTGATGGCGCCACAATCGAAGATTTCGCGCCTGTCGATGAGTTCCAAATCGGCAGGCGAGTTGCTACCGAGAATATTTTGGGACAGCTGAAATTTCCCGAACAGAATCATATACCCAATATTAGGGGGTAACCTTGGCTGGGCTTCACGTTATGTTGCAAACAAATACAATAATCGAGTTAACGGGATTGAACTGACCAAAGAATATATCGAAACAGGCAACGCATTATGTGCCTGAGCCAAACTGATGGTCGCATTTCCCTTCAGCATGGCAGCACACTTGCCTTTACAGGTCTGCAACTTGTCGCAAATTGTTCACACATCACGCAACTCCTTGTTAATTTTCAGGGTGGCACTCCTCGGTTCCAAATATTGAAACCCATGCATCGGACAGTACGTCGAATATTATCTCCCGTCTCGTCCTGATCCTTAGAAATTCAGCGTCGAGGCACCATTCTGGACGAGCTCCAGCATACTATTCAAGTCCGCCAACGCCACTCCGCTCATCAAATCTTCCTGCTCATAACCGCATACTTTGGCACAAGGTGGGCAAACCATGATTTTCCCCCACCTTCCACGACAGTCTTGACCATATCGCCAATGACGGATCCAGCGAATTCATTTTTGTGATCTTTAAAGCGCCCTTGCGAACCCAATCAACGCCTGCACTGACCAAGAACATCGACACTTCCATACCGCTGGCCACAGCACCTGTCGCAATGCTCCATGCAACGATGGCACGCTCACTGTCAAACCCTTAGTATTAAGCAGATTACAATTTTCTTTTTATCCCGCATCCACACCTCCCAAGTAATTTAGATTAACTCTCCGATTTTATCGGCTCGTGACATAACAGTAATTTCCCGTTGTACTTACAAGCTATAACGCAGAAGGTATGATTTCAGGCCCCGAAAATTGATATTTTTTCAAGAGGCGGTAATAACGAAAAGCTAGGTGCAGATGGAGCCATTTAAGGAATACCCTAAAACAACGGAGTGAGCAAACCCGCATAATTAGGCTCCCGCAAAAAAATGCCCCCGAACCTTGCGGATCAGGGGCAAGTGTCTTAACAAAGGGGAGAGTTAAGACATCACGCTCAGGGAGGAGAAACGTGAGGGCAGCTTGCGCCACCCGAAACATCAGATAAGGGAATGCTTAAATAGTTCCGTTGAGGGCATAAAATCAAGCCAGAGTCGATTTGTTCTGTGACTTCAATGAGTAAGGAGGGCTGTGGGGGCAGAGCGTGATTGAGCCTAGAGCTTACCGATCAGGTTGCGCAGCCTGTCCTTAAGCTTTTCGGAGGGCTTGTCCTTTGCTTCTTCCCTGATGCGTCGGCTCAGGGCATCTTCCAGTTCACGGCGGGTGTAGCAACTGCAGCAGTGCTGCAGGTGTTGTTCGAAACGGGCCAGTTCTGCCTGATCATTCATCTCGCCATCCAGGTAGGCATACATGCCATTGATGGCTTCGAGGCAATCGATATCCTCAACTTCGCTGCTGTTCTTATCGTTGGTCATGTTGCCTATCCTTCGCATCAATACCGGAAATCAGTCCGGTTTCCTGCGCGTGCTCCCACAGCGCGCGTTGCAGCAGGGTGCGGCCCCGTTTCATGCGCGATCGCACGGTACCCGGCGGCACTTCCAGTATCTCGGCCGCCTCGTCATAGGAAAGCCCTTCCACATTCACCAGGCAGATCGTTTCGCGATACGCGTCGGGCAAAGCGTCGATCGCCCTGCGGATATCGTCGCCGAGCAGGCGATTCGCGATGATCCGTTCCGGATCGCTCCACCACAGCAGGAAATCATCGGATTGCTTAACCAGGAAATTGGTGATGTCATCTTCGCCATCCTCACCCGTCAATTCCTCATAGGCCTGTTCTGTCGGACGCACCGACTTTTTGCGGTAGTCGCTGATATAGCAATTGTGCACGATACGAAACAACCAGGGGCGGAAGCGCCGCGTGTCGTCCAGCGAGGCGAAACCCTTCCATGCGCAGGCCACCGATTCTGCCAGCAGATCTTCGGCATTGTGCACATTGCGCGTCAGGCGCAGTGCAAAGCGGTAAGCCGCATCCATGCAATCCTCCAGGCACTGGCTGAATCTATCCTTGGTCGCTTGTTCAGGCATCCGTTCACCGTTACCTATATGGATGTACTACTTCTTGCATGTACTTCACACATGATGCCTCCCCCTGTTGCCGTTCTTCGGGACTGTGTTCCCCGGCTCCGCGCATTGAAACACATGAACCGGGGAAGACGCTTTCCATTATTGCGCTTCAGAAACTTAATGTCGAAGCGCCATTCTGGACAAGCGCAAGCATACTGACCGAGCCCGCCAGCGTCACGCCGTCGATCAGGTCGTCCTGGTCGTAACCGCGCACCTTGGCACAGGGAGGGCAGGCAAGGATCTGTCCGCCGCCTTCCATAACGGTCTTCACCATCTCGCCGATGGTGGGGTCCAGCGGGTTCATGCGTGCCACCTTCAATGCGCCCTTTCGTGCCCAGTCTACCCCAGCGCTGACGAGGAACATCGATACCTCCATTCCGCTGGCGACAGCCCCTGTTGCAATGCTCCAGGCTACGTTGGCGCGCTCGCTGTCAAAACCCTGTGTTAAGCAAATCACCAGTTTCTTTTTGTCCGACATGATTATTCTCCCTTCAATAAATTTGATCAGATACCCGACATCATCGGCTTGGAGCGCAACAAGTGAAGTAATGTTTTGCTGTGCTTACTGGCTATAACGCGGGAAAAGCGATTTCAGGTCCCGAAATTTGAAAAAATATTTTCGGCTGATAGCAGTTCGTATCCGTCCTCCGCCAAATACACCTGAAAAGTTGATTAATTTGATATGGATGGTAGTATTGTCATCAATGTATCAGCGGCGGTGTCTGCTGAATTTCGTAAATGTCGGCAGTAATAAATATCCGTTAAGGCTTCCTGTTCCATGCCCAATAACTCTTCCACTGCGCAGATGAATACCAATCAGTCGGTAGCCAGGCTGCTGGTCATATTAACCGTGGCGGCATTCTTGGACGAACTGCTGGTGATGTTCTTGCTGGAGTTGTTTCCGCCCATGCCTAAAGTGGCAAGCTATCTGCTGGACGCCGCGTTGATGTCCGCGCTGCTTTTCCCTGTGTTCTACTTTCTGGTTTTCCGCCCCATGTCGCGTAACATCGCCGAACTCAGACAGACAGGTGAGAATCTGCGCACCCTCTCGGTCGTATTCGAGAGTAAAGATCCCATCATGATCACCGACGCACAGGCCAACATCCTGCGCGCCAATAAAAGGTTTCAACATCTCTCCGGCTATAGCGCGGAAGAACTGATCGGAAGAAATCCGCGCATCTTCAATTCGGAGCGCTACAGCGACACTTATTACAAAAAAATGTGGAGTCAGATAGTGCGCACCGGCTTCTGGTCCGGTGAGACCCGTCTCCGCGACAAGCGCGGCTATGAGACGCCAGTCGGGGTTGTAATCACCGCCGTAAAGAACGAACAGCAGGAAACCACGCATTACGTGGCGATCTACAACTAGCCGGATTGCCTGCCCAATTCAGTTCGCCGCAGCCAGCGCTTTACCGCTTGGCGGCTCTCCCTATCCCCGCCGCCCGGTATAACGCTCGCCCAATAAAATGCCCCTGAACCTTGCGGAACAGGGGCAAGTGTCTTAACAAAGGGGAGAGTTAAGACATCACGCTCTTGGAGGAGAAACGTGAAGGCAGCTTGCGCCACCCGATGAATCTGATAAAGGATTGCCGAAATAGTTCCATAGAAATTTACTCGGCTACTGAATCGCTTTTGGCGACGCTGAGGCGGTCGGTTCAGGCGACCAGCCAAAATCGTAGACGCGCATCCCCTTGCGGCCTAATGCACGGAGTCCCAGCTTGTTAAGCGTACCCTCGGCGCGGTAGTCCATGTTCGCCAGCGCAAACACTCCCAGTGGTGTGGTGAAATGGTCAAACCTCCCCGTCTTGCCGGTTGAGGCTGGCGCAGCGCCGATAAAATGCGCACGAACCGGCGCTGAAGCTAAAAAGATAAATTGTAATGGCTAGCGCATGCCGCTCTTGCGTGCCTAAATACACTTGGGAAACACTACTATCACTTCTCGCTAGAGCGCGTCCTTGGGTATCGTATTTTCGTAGTCTGGGTTTACTCGCCCATCAGCCCCGGCAGCCACCGTGCCAGTTGTGGGAACATTACGATCAAAATCAGAATTAATATTTGCAGAGCTATGAAAGGCATCACGCCGCGATAAATATCCTGAATGCGGATCGAGGGCGGGGCGACCGATTTCAGGTAGAACAGCGAGAAGCCGAAGGGCGGGGTCAGGAACGAGGTCTGCAGGTTCATCGCGATCAGGATCGCGAACCACAGCATATCGATGCCGAGCAGTTCGGCGATCGGCGCGAGTATCGGCACGACGATAAAACAGATCTCCAGGAAGTCGAGGAAGAATCCAAGCACGAAGATCAGCAGCATGCTGGCGGCCAGAAAACTCCATTCGCCGCCGGGCAGTGCCGTCATCACATCCTCGACCACAATGTCGCCGCCCATCGAGCGGAACACCAGGCCGAAGGCGGTCGCGCCGATCAGCACCATGAATACCATGCTGGTCAGGCGCGCGGTCTGGCGTGAACTGTCGCGCAGGTTAGCGAACGACATGCGCCGGTGCATGGCGGCCAGCACCATGCTGCCCAGTGCACCGACCGCCGCCGACTCGGTCGGGGAGGCGATGCCGAAGAAGATCGATCCCAGCACGGCGACGACCAGCAGCATGACCGGCACCAGATTCTTGACCACCTTGTCGGCCAGGCCGGACACGTCTTCTTTCATTCTTGCGGCGGGCACCAGCTCGGGCCGCAGCAAGGCGATCACCATGACATAGGCCATGAAGACCAGCACCAGCAGCAGGCCCGGCACAACGGCGGCGGCGAACAGTTCGCCCGCGGCCACGCCCATCACATCGCCCAGCAGGATCAGGATGATGCTGGGCGGGATGATCTGCCCGAGCGTGCCCGAGGAGGCGATGATGCCTGTCGCCAGGCGCTTGTCATAACCGTTTTTCAGCATCACCGGTAGCGCGATCACGCCCATCGCCACCACCGTTGCGCCCACCACGCCCGTGGTCGCCGCCAGCACCGCGCCCACCAGCACGATGGCGATGGCCATGCCGCCGCGCAATTGGCCTAGCAGGCGCTCCACCGTATCGAGCATTTCTTCCGCGATGCCGGAACGTTCCAGGATCACGCCCATGAAGACAAACAGCGGCACTGCCAGCAGGCTGAAATTGGTCATCACCCCCCAGACCCGCATCGGCAACAGTTCGAATTCCTGCCAGCCGAGGAAGATGCCGCCAAAGGCCATCGCGATCGCGCCCAGCGTAAAGGCCACCGGGAAGCCGGCCATCAGCAGCACAATCGC
>Ga0224495_10001982_pt1 | contig 13809 bp, 13 predicted proteins | sample SF_Jul11_sed_USG_FD_168128 | JGI IMG/M metagenome (GOLD analysis project Ga0224495, IMG submission 168128) | Sediment microbial communities from San Francisco Bay, California, United States - SF_Jul11_sed_USGS_4_1 | ecosystem: Environmental > Aquatic > Marine > Sediment | place: USA: California... | reverse complement strand
GCAGGCGGTAGGTGAGGACCGTTCCCGCCAGGTCGGGCGTCAGATGGGGCTCGAGATAGAGACGGTCGTGCTTTGGCCGCAGCCCGTAGATATCGCGATAGAGACCGACAACGGCCATGGCGTTGTTGGCCAGGATATCGTCGCCGGCGCCCTCCTGTGTTTGGCGAAGATAGCGCTGGAAAGCGAGTCCGTCCCGCTCGTATCGGTCGAGCAGGCTGCGCACGAGGGAGACGGCCGTCTCTGCCCTCGTCGCGGCATAGGCGCGCACGCCGACGTCGCCGAGAGCGAGGAAGATGTCCCCGTTCTCATAGTTGGGGAAGGGAAACTGCCAGTCAGCGCCCTCGCCTTTGGCGTAGGGAAAAACGCAGACGGGCCAGAAGAAGAGAGCTTCTTTCCGGCGCTCGGCCTCGATGCGGTCGAGGATCGCGTCGAGGCGGCCGGGGTCGTCGACGAGTCCATAGGCGACCGCCATCAAATTCACGTAGGTGACGAGGTTGTCGCCGTGTACGGAATCGTCCCGGTCGCGCCAGTGGACGAACCAGCGATTGGCTTCGCTCCACAAACCGCCCTGAGTCGTCGGGCGGTTGAAGCCTGTTTTGAGACGGACGGCGGCCTCCCGGTAGCGCCGGCTGCGCGCGTCGTCGCCCAGGAGCTCTTCGGCCTCGGCCCAGAGGGTGAGAGCGTAATAGAGCTTGGCATTGACGAAGGCATTCTCCCAGGCGGCCCAGATGACGTCGAGCCAGTCCGAGCCGCGGGCTTCCCGGTGGTCCTCCGTGAGCATCTCGACCAGACCGTCCCCGTCGCTGTCACGCCGCAGCAGATATTCGAGGGCCCGTTCGCAGGCGTCCTTGTGGCTCCCGAGCCAGGCAAGGTCGCCGTTGATATCGAAGAGCTCGACGACGTTCGTGACCTGGTCCGTGTTCGAATCGAAAAGAACCCCCCACTGGGTCTCGTAGAAGCCGCGCTCGTCGCATGTTCCGGCCCGGGCGTCTTCGCAGGTATAGGCCCAGCGCGACTTGACCCGGCCGTCCGGCGCGATCGCGTTGTCGCGGAAATAGTCGAGCGTTTGCTTGTAGGCGCTCCAGTAATCCTCGTCGTCGATGAGGAGGCCGAGCGCGGCGATGAACGGCTCGTGGAGAACGGCCGGCCCGTACGGCGTCCGCCAGCTGTTCGAGCCGTGAACGCGGCGGTCGATGACGCCCAGCCGGGCGGCGGTATTGGCCAGGGCCCGGATGGACGGCTCGCGGAATCCGACGAGCGTTCCCCGCCCGTACTCCTCGTCGGCGTCGACGACCGAGAGGCGATATTCGACGGCGATTCTCCCGGGATCGGTGCGGACCGGCGCCCAGACATCGTCGCGGTCGGGAAGGAAGCGGCGACGGTTCGTGCCGGGGTCGTATCGTGGAGTGACCTCGTCCGCCGTGATTGTCCAGACCATGGCTAACCCGTCGCCGGGCAGGCGGGTGAAGCGGACCGCCGCGTGACGGCCGGCCTCAGGATGCGCCGTGATGCGCAGTGCGGCCCTCCTGTCGCGGCTCCAGAGCGTGACTTTATCTGTGTGGACCCCGTAAGTCGCCCCGGCGCGGTCGAACAGCTTGAACCAGACGGCGCCGCCCGTCCCGAGGAGAGCCGAGGTCCAGGCCGTAAGGTCGCGGAACTCCCACGCGGGGAGGAGGATTTCATCGAGAACTCCGGCCGCGGCGTATTCGCGCTCGATCCGCCAGACGACGGCCGTCGGCTCCGAGCGGAACGTCCACATCTCTCGAACGCCAGGCCCGGCGGGCCGATGGCGATGTTGGCCACTGTCACCCGAGCGCCATCCGTCGAGACAAAGGGCACGGGCCTTCCAGCGGACGTATCGAACCCATCCGCGCCTTGGCGAAATCCGCTCACGACGCCCTTCGGGCCCAGCGGAATCTCGACTCCGTCGACGGCCAAGCCGGTGATCGCCGAATGCCCGAGGAGGCCAAGATGCAATTGAAGACGGCCGCCGCCATCGTGGACGCTCAACTCACTCGCGGGCCGGCCGGCAACCGAGGAATTTCTGGCCGAGGACGAGGCCGACCAAACCGCCCCGGCAGCGATAATGAAGAGGATGAGCGGAACCCAGAGCGACGTTCGATGCGACCGACAGAAAATGTCTGTCGACTTGGAAGGGACGGATCCCGGCCTGGCCCGCAAGCCCGAAAGACGAGCGTTCTTCTCCCTCATCGTGCGCGCCCTTCCGGCTTGGCGCGGCCCCGCCCACGCCTCAGATCAGAATGTCCTTGTCCCAGCCCAGTTTGACGAGCTGGATTTTCTGGGGGTCGGCGGTTCCCAGTTTGTAGTCCTGCTCGGCGGCGGCCAGGAACCGCGGCGGCGGCGTCACCGGCCACGGCTCGCCCTTGAAGGCGTCGCGCTTGACCTGGCAGATGCGCAGAGCCGTCGTATCGACGGCCACGGGGTCGGTGCCGGCCAAGACGCCTTTATAATCCCAGCGGTGGAGAGGATTGATCTGCGGGCCGGGCCCGAAGTAGGGCCGCAGGAAGTCGACGACGATGAGCCGCGTCTTGCCCTTGATGTCCGGCAGGAGGAACGAGTCAGCCAGCTTGGCATTTCCGTCGCCATGGTAGGAACTCTCCCGGCCCGTGAAGTTGATGTAGTTCTTGACGGAGCAGGCGAAGCCCGTGAGCGTATGGACCTTGACCGAAGGGATGTTGACGAGAGCCGTACATTCCTTGAGCGGTTGGCCGCCGTCGGCGGCGTGGATCCGGCCGGCCGGGATGCCGAGGCCCTTGAGGCGCGCGATGACGGCGTCCACCACGGCCTGCTCGGTGTGGACCCGCATCCAGCCGCAGTGGGTGAACTTGACGGCGACGGTATCCTCGGGCTTGAAGAAACGGGCCCAGGCGCGGCGGGCATCGGTCTCTCCGGCCAGCTCCTGGACGGCCCGGTCGACCATGGCGGCGACGACTTGGGCGTTGACCAGGTGCCCCTCGTCAACGGCCGCCTCGTCGCGGACGAGGATAAGACGGCTCGCCGGGTCGGGAGCGGCGAAGGGCGCGACCCGTCCCGCCGCCGCGAGGGAGTCCAATCTGTCGAAGCCGATCACGGCGCCGAGCGTCCCGTAGGCCGCTCCGCGCATGAACGAACGGCGGGTGACGGCTGGGCGGATTTTCGTCTGGGCGTTCGTTTTCATCGGAAGACCTCCTGGATAGTTTTTTGCGCGGCGAGAAGGAGCCCCTCACAGGCCGCAACGTCCGGAGCCTCGAGGACGAGGACGAGGAAAAACCCGTGCCGTTTGACGCCGGCCGTTTCCCCGGACTCGAGTTGCTCGACATGCTGCTCATCTTTCCGCCGGCAGGGTTCGGAAAAGAAACCTTCGCATAGACGGAGGTAGGCTTGACGGGCGTCGGCGGCCCGGCCGTACTTGCAGAGGAGGAGCATCGCCTTGCCCCGGGGCAGACGGTAGGTGCCGAGAACGGCGTCGGTTGTTTCGCCGAGACCGAGCACATTATCGTCGGCCAGGTAGTAATGGCTGTTGAGGGAGACCTGCCGGTGGAAGTAGCGGACGGATCCGGCCTCCAGTCCGGCGGCCGGCAGCGCCGCGACGAGCCGCGGCCGTTCCCCTTCGTCGGAGAGACGGGCGGCGGCGAGGACTCCCAGGCCGAGGACAACGCGTTTCGTTTCTTCTGTCTCCCGGTCGGCCAGAATCCGGACGAAGAAGCGGCCCTTCCAGAAGCGAAGCAGCCCTGCGCCGTAGAGTCCCTCGCGGCCGACGGCGGCCGGGTCGCCGTCCAGGTCCTGGGTGAAGATCCCGTAGGCGTCGGAGGGCTTCCCCATGTCGTAGAGCTCGACGGCAATGGTGCCGCCGCGGCCGTCGGCGTATTCCCGGACTTCCAGGCCGCGGAACGCGTAGGCGAGGTAGAGTTCGCCGGCGCCGTCCATGTAGGTGAAGATCGTGTCGCGGGTGAAGGCTTTGTCTGCGGCGGGGTCCGCACGCCAGCCCGCGACCTCGGCCGGGAGCAAGCGCTTCAGCATGGGAGTCTCATCCACCGCCGAGAGGACGCGGGAGACCGCCGCCAAGCCGATGAGGACGACGACGATTCCGCGTTTCTCCATAACGGCGGTTGAATTATGGGTGATTTGGCCGGGCCTGTCAAACGGCCCGTCAGTAATCTTTAAAGGTTCTTCTGCCAATTTCGTGAGGGCTTTGAGGAAACGCGCCGACGAAATTCCCCTGCATAGGGAATTCGTATGGGGACATGTACCTCGGGTACGTGTCCCCCTTTCGCAAGCGGATTCCCCAACCAAAGAGTGGGTCCCCCCTCCGCTACGGGGGGCTTCAGGGGAATTTCGTCGTCGCGCAAGTCTCCCCGCGATTGGGAGATTATTTCCGGCGAGACGCTCCGACCAAGATATCGAGTAATCCCAACCGGCCCAGGATGACAGCGAACTTATAGGCCAGGCCCGGGACGCAGATTGATCGACGCTTGGCCAACGCCGCTAGACTTCGCTCGACGACTTTCTCCGGTTTCATCCACAGCCAGCGTGGTACGCCCGAGCGGCGCAGCTCCTTTAAATCGGTGGCATCGTGAAATTCGGTGATCATGAAACCCGGGCACAGCGCCTGGACGGTGAGGCCGCGGGACTTCACTTCCCGGTTCAGAGTTCTCGAGAAGACGACGAGATGTGCCTTGGTGGCCGAGTAGGAAACCGAACCCGCGACGGCCAGGAAGGCGGCTATCGATGCGACGTTGATAACCCCGCCCATCCCGCGGGGAAGCATGACTTCCAGGGCGGCATAGGTCAGCCGCACCGGCGCCAGAACGTGGACGGCGTGCATTGCCAGGTGCTTCTCGAGAGGGGTTTCGGCAAAGGTCCCGCCCGTCCCGAAGCCGGCGCTGTTGATGAGAAGCTCAAGCGTCGGCGTCTCCCGGATGAGCCCCTCGAGACGCCGCAAGTCGGCGTCCTGCACGAGGTCCGCGGTGACGACGCGGACCGCGGTCCCATGAGCTTTCGTGAGTTCCGCGGCCAGCTCTTCGAGCCGTTCCGTCCGGCGGGCGGCGAGGACGAGGTCCCAGCTTTGGGCCGCCAAGCGGCGGACGAAGGCCGCCCCCAGCCCGCTCGAAGCGCCCGTGATGAGAGCCGTCCGATTCATAGTGCCGTTCCCTTGGTTCCCTAGGCGATGATCTTGTCGATCAGGCTGAAGAGAAAATACGACAGGCCGGCCATGGCCGCCGCGCCCGGAATCGTGAAGATCCAGGCCCAGACGATGCGCAACGTCACGCCCCAGCGCACGGCCGACAGCCGTTTGGCGGCGCCCACACCGGAGATGGCGCCGGTGATGACGTGGGTCGTGCTGACCGGGACGCCGGCATGGGTGGCGGCGAAAATGCTGATGGCGCTGGCCGTTTCGGCGCAGAAGCCGTCGATCGGCCGGAGCTTGGTGATTTTCTGGCCCATAGTCTTGACGATCCGCCAGCCGCCCGAGAGGGTTCCCAAGGCGATGGCGGCGTGGGCGGAGAGGACGACCCAGAGAGGGATATGAAACTCCTTGATCCAGCCGGCGGCGAAGATGAGGCTGGCGACGATGCCCATGGTTTTTTGGGCGTCATTCCCCCCGTGACCGAGGCTGTATAATGCCGCCGAGAGGAGCTGGAACCGGCGGGACCAGCGGTCGATTACAGCGGGGTGTTTTTTGCGGACCGCCCAGCTCGCCGCGGAGATGAAGACCAGACCCAGGAGAAGTCCGAGGAGCGGCGCGAAGAAGATGAAGATAGCGGTCTTCACCCAGCCCTGGGCGATGATGACATGAGAGCCGGCCTTGACGATGGCCGCGCCCGCGTAACCTCCGATGAGGGCGTGCGAAGAGCTTGTGGGCAGGCCCAGCCACCAGGTGAAGAGGTTCCAACCGATGGCCCCGAGGAGGCCGGCGAAGATGACGAGTGGGGTCACGACCCGGATGTCGATCATCCCGGCCCCGATCGTGTGGGCGACCCTCGTGCCGAAAATGAGAAAGGCGACGAAGTTGAAGAAGGCGGCCCAGATGACGGCCTGCCGCGGCGTCAGGACGCGGGTCGAAACGACCGTGGCGATCGAGTTGGCCGCGTCGTGCATCCCGTTGGTGAAGTCGAAGGCCAGCGCGACGAGGATGATGAAGATGACGAAGACGACACTGAGGCCGGTCATCGGTGTCAGGTCGACTTGACGAGGATCCCCTCGATGACGTTGGCCACGTCCTCGCAGCGGTCAGCCGCGATCTCCAGCCGTCCGTAGATCTCCTTGAGCTTGATGAGGTCCTTGAGCTGCTCGACTTTTTCCGTTTTCTCGAAGAGGTCGGCGATCGCCTGGCGTCCGATGACGTCCGCCTGGTACTCGAGGAGGTTAACCTCTTTACAGAAGGTGTCCATACGTCCCAGGCGCTCGAGGTTGTTGATGGCTTGGTGAAGCTGGCCGACCGCCTGGTCGATGATCGCCACGAGCTTGCGGATCTCGGGCGTCGGCTGAACGATCTTGAAATAGCTCATCCGGCTGGCCACGCCGTCGATGCAGTCGAGGACGTCGTCCAGGCCGCTGGCCAGGGCGTGGATGTCCTCCCGCTCGAGCGGGGTGATGAAGGTCCCCCGGAGCTTGGTCAAGATCTCGTGGGTGATGCCGTCGCCGCAGTGCTCGATCTCCTTGATCCGCTGGACCTTGCGTTCGACGTCCTCGTAGTTGTCGATGAGGTCCCGGAGGGCTTCGACCCCCTCCTTGAGGTTGGCCGCGTCCTGGCGAAAAAGTTCGAAGAATTTCTCGTTTTTAGGGAAAAAACCAAACTTCATGGCCAGTCGATCCTCGTGAGAGTGTGACTATAACGGAGCATAACCTAAAAGTCAATTTCCCGGCGGCCGAGCGGCCCGGCGGTCCTCTAAGCGAGCGAAGCGAGCATCCCGCGGACATACCCGACGGATTCGGCCAGGCCCGGGAACGGGTCGGCCTCGTCCTTCTCGTGCTCGAAGGCGACGACACCCGAGTAGCCGATCTTCCTCAGGGCGCCGAGGAAAGCTCCGACATCGACGACGCCCCGGCCGACCTCGACCGTCGTTCCCTTGGCGGTGGCTTCCGTGACATCCTTCATATGGACATCGAGGAGGCGCGGGCCGGCATCCGCCGCGGCGCGCGCCGGGTCGACCCCGGCCCGCACGGTATGTCCCACGTCCAGGCAAAGGCCGACGTGGGGGCCCAAGTCCTTGACGCGTTCGAGGACGCTTTCCGGCGTCGGGTAGAGAAGATCGCCGGGCCCGTGGTTATGGATAGCGACGCGCGCGCCGGTTTCTCGGGCGAGACGGTCGACGTGCGGCAGGAGGTCGTGGTTGGGGACGCCGACGATCGTCCGCGCGCCCGCGGTCTGCGCGTAACGGAACGCGCGCGCGACCTCGGCCGGGCTTTTCATATAGATGACGCCGCACGCATAGAGGTCGAGGCCGGCGGCGCGCACCCGAGCGGCCGATTCGGTGGTCGACTCGGCCGAAGCGTCGAGGGGGAGATGCATATCTTTGAGGCAGATCTTTCCGACGCCGAGCCGCCTTGTCATCTCGACCGCCCGTTCGAGAGGGAAGGCGCGAAAAGTGTAGGAAGCAACACCCAGGGAGAATTTTATCTGCGGCCTCTCCATCCCCGGCCCGGTCCGAACCGGATCGTCTCCGGCTGGTCCGGTTCTTCCAGAGAAAAGGGGTTCCTTGGTTTGAGGCCAGCCGCAGCCTCCCAGAGCGACGACCGCCGCTCCGCGTGCCGCGGCCCTCAAAACGTCCCGTCTCGTCGTTTTGTTCATCTTCGCTTCCCGGCCGCGGGCTTCAATCCGCGGGGAGCGTCCACGGGGTTCGGTAGACGCGTCCGACGAGGGCCTGAGCTCCCGGGTCGCCGACGACCTCCTCGCGCGCCGGGTCCCAACGGACGGAACGCCCGAGCCGGTAGGAGATATTGGCCAAGTGGGTGGGGATGAGGGAACGGTGGCCCACCTCGACGTCGGCGACCGGTGTTCCGCGCGAGAGGATGCAGGAAACGAAGTCGCGGACGTGCTCGAGGTCATAATCCCGTGATACCGGCTGGCGCGGCTTGGGTGTCAGGCGATAAACCCTCTCGGACTGGGCGAAGGCGTCCGTTTCGGCTAAGACCTCCCAACCGTTGTTGCGGTCCACGACCAGGATCCCGTTTTGGCCGTGGAACTCGACGCCATGCTCCCGTTGCCAAGGGCCGACGCCGCAGCCGATGGCGCATTCCCAGAGCAGCGTAAAATCCGGGAAGGCGATTAAGGCCTGCTGCGTATCGGGCGTCTCGCGGATGTCGTCGGGGTAGCCGAATTTCCCGCCCGTCGAGGCGGCGGAGACGGGCTCGCCGTCGAGCGCCCAACGCACGACGTCCACCATGTGGGCGCCCCAGTCCGTCATCAGGCCGCCGGAGTAGTCCCAGAACCAGCGGAAGTTGTGGTGGAACCGCATCGGATTGAAGGGCCGCTCCGGGGCGGGGCCCAGCCAGAGGTCGTAGTCCACGTAGTCCGGCGCGGGCCGGTCGGCGGGCGCGCCGATGGAGCCTTTCCAGTCGAGGAAGGCCCAGCCGCGGACGAAACGCAGGCGGCCCAGAGCGCCGGAACGGACGAAGGCGACCGCCTCCTGGAAATGCTCGGCGCTGCGCTGCTGGGTGCCGACCTGGACGACGCGGTTGGTGCGACGGGCGGCCTTGACCATGGCCCGGCCCTCGGCGATCGACGTCGCCAGGGGCTTTTCCACGTAGACGTCCTTGCCCGCCTGGCAGGCAAGGATGGTCTGGAGGGCGTGCCAGTGGTCGGGTGCGGCGACGATGACGGCGTCGATATCCCGGCGGTCGAGCGCGCGGCGGAAATCGCGATACGTGTCCGGCTTCCGGCCGCGCTCTTTCGCGACATTCTGGGCGGTCTCGGCGGAGCGGTGGTCGTCAACGTCCACGACGGCCGCACAATCCACTTCGCGGAGGCGGAGGAAGGTGTCGAGGACGAACGTGCCGCGGCCGCCGCAGCCGACGAGGGCGACGCGCACCTTGTCCGAAGCGGCCGGCTTTTGGGCCGGCTTCCCCGGCCGCGATCCGCTCTCCGCCCGGGCGGATCCGAGCCCGGAGGCGATGCCGGCCGCGCCGGCCAAGGCTTTGGTGGAACGGTCGAGAAATGTCCTGCGGCTCCAGGTTTTCATGTTTTCCCCTCCGTCAGGTTGCTCAAGGTCAACCTTAACTATAGGGATTTTCCGGTCGGGAGGGAAGCCCGCCCGCAATTTCCTTTCCCAGGATTGTTTTTCCGCCCGGAAGCGGCGAAAATAGGCGGGAACGCTACCGACACGGACAGGAGGGGATCATGTCCTTCGGGAACGGCGCGTCCGGCTCCGGATCTTCACGTCCTCTTGTTATCCGAAGAATCCAAAAACAGCAGGAAGTTGAAGATTGCGCCCGATTGATGTCCAGCCAGGAGCCGTGGCTCACTTTGCAGCGGGATTTCGAAGAGTCGGTTGAAATTCTTTCCGACCCGGCCCGCGAATCGTACCTGGCGATGATCGAAGACCGCGTCGTCGGCTTTCTCATCCTGAGCCTGAAAGGCGGCTTCGTCGGCTATCTTCAGACAATCTGCGTGGCCCCCGAATGGAGAAAGCAGGGCATAGGTCGCCGTCTCGTCGGCTTCGCCGAAGACCGGATCTTCAGGGAAGCGCCGAATGTTTTTCTTTGCGTCTCTTCCTTTAATCCGGACGCCCGCCGTCTCTACGAACGGCTAGGATATGAATTCGTCGGCGAGCTCGAAGATTACATCGTCCGCGGCCATTCGGAACTCCTGTTCCGCAAAACCATTGGCCCACTGCGGGAGTTCAAGAAATCAGAACACGGGTAGAAGTAGGAAGCCAGGCGGCCGAACCCCGGGACGGAAACGCCCTCGGCGCGGACGAAACTGGAGAGTGGACACCCCTTGACAACGGGATGACTATTGCAGTAATATTCACTCCAAGTGGAGTAAAATTAGCTGCAATATGAAAACCGCCCTCGAAATCCTCTTCGGCTCCCGGCTCCGGGCCCGGCTCCTCGGCTGGCTCATGACCCATCCGGACGAGCGCTATTTCGTCCGCCAGCTCACCGGGATCCTCGGCGCGAACTCGACCAACGTCAGCCGCGAGCTGGCCCGGCTGGCCGGGCTGGGCATCCTGACGGCCCGGCAGGAGGGGCGCCAGAAGTACTTCCAGGTCGACCCCCGCTCGCCGCTCTTCCCCGAACTTCGGGGCTTGGCCGTCAAGACCGCGGGTGTCGCGGATGTCCTGCGCGAGGCGCTGGCCCCGGCGGCGGGCCGGATCGCCGCGGCCTTCGTCTTCGGGTCCGTCGCCGAAGGCCGGGCGAACGTCCGCAGCGACGTGGACATCCTCGTCGTCGGCTCCGTGCCGTTCGAGGAGGTCAGCCGGCTCCTGGGGCCGGCGGGAGAGCGGCTGAAGCGGGAGGTCAATCCCACCGTCTATCCCGTCGCGGAGTACCGGACCAAACTGGCCGCCGGCCATCACTTCCTGAGCGCGGTCAAAAAAGGGAGGAAGGTCTTTCTCTTCGGAGACGAACATGAGCTTAACCGCCTGGCGCAAAGACGGCTGGCTCCTTGAGCACCGGACCAGCGCCCGGGAGGTCGCCGACCTTCTGGCCGCCGCCGACCGGGACCTGGCCGACAGCCAGACCCGCGCCCTGAGCCCCGACTGGAGGTTCAACATCGCTTTCAACGCCGCCTTGCAGTCGGCCCGGGCCGCGTTGGCGGCTTCAGGCTACCGGCCCAGCCGGGAGACCCAACACTACATCGTCGTCCGTTCTCTGGCCCTGACGATCGGAGCTGAAGCCCGGACCGTCGAGCTGTTCGAGGCTTTCCGCAGGAAGAGAAATATCGGGACTTACGAACGGGCCGGAGTCGTCTCCGACCACGAGGCGGAAGCCATGCACCGGCTGGCGGTGAAGGTCCGCGCGAAGGTCGAAGCCTGGCTCCGGGAGCACCATCCCGAGTATCTGACGGACGAATCCGCGAAACGGAGGTCATGATGAGGAGACGGGATTTTTTGAAAGTCTGCGCGGCCGCTCCGGCCGCGGCATCGCTCACCGGGCGGCCGGAGCACGCCGCGCCAGACGCCGGGCCGTACGATGCCAAAGGCCTGCCCACCCGGGTCCTGGGCCGGACCGGGGTCAGCATCCCGGCGATCGCCATCGGCTGCGGCAGCCGCTTCTGCGCCGTCAAGGATGTCGACCAGTCTGTCGCCATCCTGAACGCTGCCCTCGACCACGGGTTCTTCCATTGGGACACCGCCAGCCAGTACGCCTCGCAGGACGGGACGGTCGTCAGCGAAGAACGTTTGGGCGTCGTCCTGAAGGAGAGGCGCCGCGAGGTCTTCCTGGCATCCAAGGTTCATGACCGGACCTACGACGGCGCCCGCCGCCTGATCGAGCGGAGCCTCGAACGCCTCCAGACCGACCGCCTCGACCTTATTCAGATCCACCAGGTCGGAACGCTCGACGAGGTCGAGCGCCTCGGCCGGCCCGACGGGGCCCTCCGCGCGCTGCGCCAAGCCCGGGACGAAAAAGTCGCCCGCTTTCTCGGTTTTTCGGGCCATTTATCGGCCGCGGCCATGACGGAGATGGTCCGCCGCTACGACTTCGACACCATGCTGATCGCCCTTAATCATTACAGCGAGCGGCAGGGGGACTTCGAGCGGCAGGCCGTGCCGGCCGCGGCGGCGAAAGGCCTGGGGGTGATGGTCATCAAGACCATCCGGCCGCGGGAAATGGACCCGTCGCTCCGGCCCGAAGACCTGCTGCGCTACGCGCTGAGCCTCGAGAACGTCAGCGCGGCCGTCGTCGGGACGGACAGCGTCGAGGTCGTCAGAAAGAACGCCGCCCTCCTGCGGAACTTCAAGAAGATGACGCCGGAGGAGATGAGCCGGATCGCCGTCAAGGTCGAGCCGCTCTTCGCGGCTCACGCCTTCGACTGGCAGAAACCCGGCTATTGCGACGGCGTCCCGGGTTGAGGCGAGGGGAGGGCCGCGCGCATGGAGAAAGCTCGAATCGAGAAGCACAAGGTTCGTTTTCCGTCAAGAGCACGGAGACTCTTCTTATTGCTTTGCGGCCTGACATTTTACGGCCAGCCGTTCGTCGCGGCCGGGGCGCCGGAGATGCCCTTACTCATGCGCTCCGACTTCGAGTCGGGAACGTCGGCAGGCTGGCGTCCGAACATTCCGGCCAACTGGCGCGTCGTGGACGCGGAGGGGGGCCGTGTCTATGAGCTCTTTGCTCCCGGTCAGCCGGGCCGCGTTCGAGCTCCCACCTCCTGGTCGCTCCTCGAGGGCTTTGACCTGACGTCCTTCGAACTCACGGGCCGGTTCAAGTCCACGGCCGACCCGGCCAATATGCTGGGCGACCTCTGCATTTTCTTCCATTTCAAGGACCCGGAGCATTTCTTTTATGTCCACTTCGCGGGCGCGAGCGATGAAGTCCACAATATTATCGGCCTGGTTAACGGCTCCGACCGCGTCAAGGTCAACCGCGAGGCGGCCGGCGGCTCGACGGCACGGCTCAAAGACCGGGGCTGGCATACGTTCAAGGTCACCTGCGACGCGGTGGGGGAAGTCAAAGCGTATATCGATGACCTGTCGTCCCCGGTTTTAACGGCCCGCGACGACACCTTCGGCCACGGCCTGGTCGGCGTCGGTTCGTTCGACGACACGGGGCTCTTCGATGACATCGAGCTCAGGGGGATCCGCCGGACGGATCCGGCCGTCCGCGGCCTTGTCCAGGCGGAGCCCCGGCCTGACCTGGCGCGAGGCCGCGGTCCTGCGACTAAATAGATGGCCCGTTGATAACGCCGTTCCCCGGTGATTTCGGGGGAGATACGGGCCTGGACCGGGAAGAGGCAATTCCCAGGATCGGGAAGGAGGACAGAAGGATGAAACAGCCCGCATTGAGGGTGTGCCTTTCGGCCGCCTTGTTGCTGGTCGTCCCTCTCGCCGCCGCGGCGTCCGGAGGGGCCTCCAAATTGAAGGTCGAGGTCGTCGTGGCCACGGCCAACGTCCGCTCCGCGCCGACCATGACAGGCTCCATCATAACCCGGCTTTCGAAGGGGACGGTCCTCGAAGCGGAGAAAGCCGAAGGCGCGTGGTTCAAGGTGAAACTCCCCCCGGACAAAGTCGGCGTCGCCAAAGTCGGCTACATGCACCAGAGCGTCGTCAAGGTGATCGAGGAACCGGAATCCGCTCCGGCCGCGCCTCCGGCTCCAGCGCCCAAAGCCGGGAAGGCCGCCGCGCGACCTTCCGCTCCGGGCGCGCCCGCGAAGAAGAAATTCGAATTCAGCTTGCTCGGCGGAGCCGGTCTCACGGCGGTCGACGTCGCCAAGGACCTGGAGATCGAGGAGGAATACCTGGAGGACTGGGACAAGTTCCACTGGCGGATCGCCGCCCAAGCGATCTATCGTCTCAAGCCGAACCTGGGGGTCGGGCTGGAGGTCGGTTTCCAGTCCCTTTATTATTTTTACTATATTTACCCCTATACCGAAGGCCAGGATGCCTACCGCGAGAATACGGTCACCGCGACCACGGTCAGCGGCCTTGTGGACATCAGGCTCGGCCGCTATTTCTTTGCTCAAGCGCTGGCGGGTGTGGCCATGTACGAGGACTCGACGCTGTTCAGCGTCGGGGGCGCTCTGGGCGGCGAGTTTCCCATCAACGCTTACCTCGCCGTGCCCGTCATGGCCAGGGTCGACTTCGTTCCCGGCGGCCCCTCTCCGGCGGCCCTCGTCGTGGGCCTCAAGGTGAAGATATGAGGCTC
>Ga0224495_10001981_pt1 | contig 13821 bp, 8 predicted proteins | sample SF_Jul11_sed_USG_FD_168128 | JGI IMG/M metagenome (GOLD analysis project Ga0224495, IMG submission 168128) | Sediment microbial communities from San Francisco Bay, California, United States - SF_Jul11_sed_USGS_4_1 | ecosystem: Environmental > Aquatic > Marine > Sediment | place: USA: California... | reverse complement strand
TTTTCCACAACATTCTATCTGGCATACCTAACCTTGTTAGTGCAGACCTGGACCAGAGAGAACATGTTCATCGCCCTCTTTGGTGCAGCGGTCACGATCATATTCTGGGTTGAAGCCTTGCGAATCTGGCGGCTGCGACCCTTCTGACCCATCAGAATTGCGTGTTCCATTTTCTGGACAGAATGTACCAAAGATTAGGATGAAGTTCCCGTTTCACTCATCCATATGGTAGGTGTAACAGGATTTGGAAAAGGAAGTTAGAAGAAAAACAGCAACCTACGGCACTGCAGCCATACTGATGGCCCTCATGCTTGCAGCTTTCGCCTACAACTTCGGCATCCAACCGATTATTCAGCCCACTTATTCACCGTTGGGAACATTCGCCAGCTACAATGAATTGGAAAGCTTCCTCAGAAACAACATGGACAGAGCCAAAACGTTCTCCTCAGACACCCAATTCCTAGGCCTCAGAGGAGCACGGACGACTCTGGAAGCCAGTCTAGCCGACAACATGAAAGCCGCTCCCGCGTACTCATCAACTAACATCCAAGTTGCAGGCGTCGATGAAGCTGACATCGTGAAAACGGATGGAAACTACCTTTATGTGGTTTCAGGCAACAACATTTACATCATCAGCGCCGATCCGTATTCAGCAACCTTCATAGAAAAGATAACGCTCAACGAGACCTACAACCTAGAAATCTACATCAACGCAAACAAGCTGGCAGTCCTAGGAAACCGCTACCAGTACCCAGACTACAAGATGATGCCCTTAACTGACATGATCTACCCCTACGTTTACACCGAAGAGGTAGTTGTCAAAGTCTACGACCTAACCGACGTAACTAACCCAGTCTTGACTCGAGACATAAAGATAAACGGCACACTAGCAGGATCAAGGATGATTGGCAACTACATCTACACCAGTATAGTTCAACCAGCCATTCGCCCGACATGGTACGCCGAGCCTGAACCAGTAGGCAACGAAACCAGTCTAGCAATCATGCTTCCTCAGATAACGACAGACGGCACAACCAAGGAAATTCAGCCAACAGAAATAAGATACGTGAACGTAACAGATGTTTCCTACTATTTCACAACAGTCCTTGCGGTCAACATCCTGAACGATGCACAAGAACCGACCCACGAAACTTTCCTTGCAAGCACAAGCTCCCAAATGTACGTTTCACAAGACAATATGTACCTCACCGTTGCCAACATGAACTGGTGGATGATGCGGACAGACACCAGCGAAGTCAGAGAAGAAACCCTGATCTACAGAGTGAGACTGGATCAAGAGAGAGTTCTTTTTGAAGCTCAAGGCGCAGTACCCGGGTACATCCTCAACCAATTCAGCATGGACGAATACAATGGCTACTTCAGAGTTGCCACAACAATCGGATGGAGTGAGCTATCAACAAACAATCTGTACGTCCTAAACATGACTTTAGGCATCATTGGAAAACTTGAAGGCTTAGCACCAAGCGAGCGCATATACTCATCCAGATTCATGGGCAACCGAGCCTACTTGGTCACGTTCAGACAAGTCGACCCCTTCTTCGTCATCGATCTGAGCAATCCAACAGCGCCAGAAGTCTTGGGCTACCTCAAAATCCCAGGATTCTCAGGCTACCTGCACCCATACGATGAAACCCACGTGATAGGCATAGGCAAACAAGACACCAACGTCAAACTGTCACTCTTCGACGTCACCGATGTAACTGCGCCAACAGAGGCCGTGCCACCATACATTGTCAACGCCCAATGGTCCGACACCACCGTTCTCAGCGACCACAAAACCTTCCTATTTGACAAATCAAAGCAACTGCTGGCTCTGCCAATCTCAATCAATGAGGCAATGTGGCTAGAAGGCACGTACTATGGCATGGGCTACTGGCAAGGCGAATACGTCTTCACCACGTCCTTAACAAATGGGTTCACCCTCAAAGGCAACGTCACACACCAGGAAACCAGCGTCGAACAGTGGAACAGCAGCTACTGGATAAAAAGAGCCCTATACATCGAAGACGTGCTCTACACAGTGTCAGACAAGAAGGTGAAAATGAACAGCTTGACAGACCTAAGCCTTCTCAGAGAAGTCCTACTTGGCTGAGGCTCCTCTTTCCCCCTTTCTGTTTTTCTCGATCCAAACGTCGAACAGCGAGGCACTCTAGAAGTGGTCCATTGATGTCTGGAAGAAATCTCCTCCATACACTTGACCAAATAGAGGTTTTGACTCCAAAGATTTAACCATGAACACACCGTGCCCTTCATCCAGGACAGTGTACCCTCGAGAAGCGTATACTCGGCGAAGGGTTTTGTCGAAGATGGCTCTGGCGAAGATAACACCTCGCGTTGCCTGCTCAAGTGTCCTAATGAAATCTAAAGCCTCAGTTTTGTTCAAGGTTACAAGCTCCAGGATTCTGGTGAAATATCGTTCCTTCCCGAAGACAACGTAGCCCTTATCAGTGCAGATAGTTCCTTTGCTCGTCAGCCTCTTGTCTTTAGCAAGCATTTCCAGATACGATCGGTCCCGAACAACGAGTCCAACCTTGTTCTTCACATAACTATTGTAGAGAGCAAGAATCTCGTCTAAATCAGGCTTCACACCTTTCCCACTTCGAACTGTTGCTTTGGCAGTGTTCAGAACCTTGTAAACGCTTGGGTACGAATAGACATCTGAATACCCTAGTTTCTTGTACAGGGAATAGGCTACGAGAGCCCGACTTGTATTCAAGAAGGAAAATCGGTAGCCCTTGCTTTTGAAGTATTCATGAGTAGTCTTGAACAACGCCGTGGAGAATCCTTGACGAGTATACCCTGGCAAAGTGGCAACACCGTAAACTCCACCTGCTAGTTCAACCGCTCCATCTAACGTTCGAGTTGCCAGATCCATTGCGCCAACGTAGCTGACGACTTTCCCATTTTCCAACGCGCAGAAGCCCACAACTCCGTTCTTCAGTCGCGGATCGATCTTGACGAATCTACTGAACTCTTCTTCTCTGAAAGGCCAACCAAACGCCTGTTCTAGAAGAGGCAACAGACCGCTCTTTGATTCAAGATCTCTGTACGCGACGATTTTCATGTTGAAACCTTCAGGTTCGAATTTTCCGACATGAAGAAGCGCACAGGCTATTTAACCGTTGTTTTATGAAATCGTTCAGCACATAAGCAAAGGAAGGATCCCTGCGTCAACCCACAAACACCTTGAATTGAACTCGTGCTTTTCCTAATCACATTTCTTTTGTACACGGGTCCCTGTAGACAAACGCAAGCGCTGTGGCGATGAAACACATGATCGCTGAAGGCACAAATGCGTACAGGAAACTCATTCCTGCGTCTTGGACTGCTCCGGCAAGAATGGGACCTACAGTGCCACCGATGCCATAGGCAGTAAAGACAAAACCGTAGTTCAGCCCAAGGTTTTCTGCTCCAAAGGAGTCTGCGCACGCCGCTGGGAACAATGCAAAGTTGCCGCCGAAATTGAAGCCGATCAATGCCGCTGCAACATAGAAGATGAGGGGATTTGTTGTCGTGTAGAAGAACACAGCCATCATAATTCCTTGGAAGAGGAACATTGAGAGAAGCGCTTTCTTTCGCCCAATTTTGTCCGAGACCTGACCCCAGACAATGCGTCCAGCTCCATTGAAAATGGGAAGACAAACCGCCGCGCCAATAACAGCAAAGTCAGAAGCAGCCTGAGGACTATAGTCATAAGCAGCAAATCCATCAGCCGGGCTTTTGGCGAAATTCTGCACGTTCCCAATAACCATAAGACCTGCTAGAGCTCCAATGATAAACATCATCCAAAGCAAATAGAACTCTTTTCTTGTGCACATCTCTCGGGGTCCACAACTATAACCGGCTTTCTTCTGACTCGAGTCAGCGACAGAGGGGTTCCAGCTTGCTGGTTTCCATCCTGCAGGCGGATTCTTCATAACAAGAGAACCCACGCCGACGAGAATTAGGAACACAATGCCATACAACCGAAATGCATTATCAACGTTGAGAACAGTGTATGCATATGCCCCGAGTTGCCGGGTGATTAGTCCACTAAAACCCAGAATGCTCGGAGGATTTGCCAATAGAATCCAGATGAATGCTCCGAACCCAAATCCTGCGACTGCAAGACCGCTCACCAAGCCTTTCTTGTCGGGAAACCAACTAACGCCAACGGCAATAGGAACAACATAAGCAAGACCGATACCTGCACCTGCAACAATGCCGATGCATGCCAGTTTACCGATGAACGATGCCCCGACAAAACTCGCCAGAATATAACCAAGACCAAGCAAAACACCGCCGGACAATGCAATCTTCATCGAACCATACTTGTTCCGCAGTCTGCCCCCAATAATAGTGAAAATCGCAAAGGTAAGCAGACCGGCACTGAAGATCGCCTGTGTCTCGGTTTTGCTAAAGGCAAATTCACTTAGGCTTCCAGCTGCACCTTGCAAAGGCGTGGTAAAAGCGGACCAGGCGTAAATTGCACCGAGAGCCAGTTGAATCAGGATTCCTCCGATGACGACGATCCACCTGTTCATGACCTTTGGCTCTTCTTCGTTCTTCTCAACAGCCGAGCTTTTGCCCACGGGAACACACCCTTTTTATGCTCTCCTTCAAAGAGGGTGGATTTAAATGCGTTTCTCTTCGTGACAGACGCCCATAGCAAGAAGCGCGCTGCGGAAATTACATCGCCTCACATCGTAGCTCTCGCTTACGCTCTCCGAAAGACTTTTCTAGTTAGCCAAATTCTTCATACAAGCTCCTAAGCGAGGCACAATCATGTCTAAACCAATCAAATGGGTCAAAGAGGACCCAAACAACAAGAACGTTTTCTGGCCAACTGAAGAAATGAAGAAACGAGCATGGATTAGCGACGAAAACATCTACAAAGAAGCAGCCAAAGACCCAGTGACATTCTGGGCTGAAAAGGCCAAAGAAGGACTCGAATGGTCCAAAGACTGGACAAAAACGTACGAGTGGAACCCACCATTCTACAAGTGGTTTGTTGATGGAAAAATCAATGCATCCTACAATGCTTTGGACAGGCACATCAAAACATGGCGTAAGAACAAAGCCGCGATAATCTGGGAACCCGAACCAACCAACGAGCAGGGCAGAGTTCTAACTTACTACGATCTCTACCGTGAAGTCAACAAATTCGCCAATGTTCTGAAGAGCCTAGGAGTCAAGAAAGGCGACCGAGTAGGTATCTACCTGCCCATGATTCCTGAAGTCCAAATCGCAATGCTCGCCTGCGCACGCATCGGAGCAGTCCACAGCGTTGTATTCTCAGCCTTCAGCGGCCAATCAGTAAGAGATCGAATGCTAGATGCAGAAGCCAAGGTCCTAGTCACAGCTGACGGTTACTACCGAAGAGGAAAGGTTGTCGATCTCAAGTCTCAAGCGAACATAGGCGTCGAAGGAACAACTATCACGAACATCATAGTTGTGAAAAGAGCTGGAAACCAGATCAACATGGTGCAGGACAGAGACCTGTGGTGGCACGACTTGATGGAAAAAGCGCCTTTGTACTGCGATCCTGAGCCAATGGACAGTGAAGACATGCTTTACCTCCTTTATACAAGCGGCACAACAGGAAAACCCAAAGGCATAGAACACCACACCGGCGGCTACCTAACAGTAGCATACTGGACGACAAAATGGGATTTTGACCTACACGACGAAGACATCTTCTGGTGCACAGCAGACATAGGCTGGGTCACCGGACACACCTACGCTTGCTACGGTCCGCTTCTGAACGGAGCCACAATCATGGTGTATGAAGGCTCATTGGACTATCCCGGCTTCGACAGATGGTGGGCAGTGGTCGAGAAATACGGCGTCAGTGTCTTTTACACAGCTCCAACAGCCATAAGAATGATTCTCAAATGGGGCGAAGAATGGCCGCAGAAACACGATTTGAGCAGTCTCCGCCTCCTAGGCACAGTGGGTGAGCCGATCAATCAAGATGCTTGGCTCTGGTATTTCAGAGTCATCGGCGGCGAGAGATGCCCAGTTGTTGACACCTGGTGGCAAACCGAAACAGGTGCAACCCTGATAAACGCGCTGCCTGGTATAGGGCCTTTCATACCAACTGTAGCTGGCAGAAGCTTCCCAGGCACCACACATGACATCTTTGACGAAACTGGAAAGCCAGTAGGCGTCGGCGAAGGCGGATATTTGGTGCAGAAAAGCCCGATCGCCCCCGGCATGTTAAGAACAGTTTACAAGGACCCTGAGCGATTCAAGACGCAGTACTTCAGTGTCTACGGTCCAGAGATATACTACACAAGTGATGGCGCCATTCGCTGGGACGACATGGGAAACATACGACTAACTGGCAGAGTAGACGACGTTATGAAAGTTGCTGGACACAGACTTTCAACGGCTGAGGTTGAAAACGCATTAACACAACATCCCGCAGTCGCCGAGTGCGCAGTAGTAGCCGCTCCGCACGACATTAAGGGCGAAGTTCCAGTGGCCTTCGTGACTTTGAAAGAGGGAATGAAAGCTTCAACAACACTTGAAGGAGAACTTTCACAAACAGTCGTCAAGGTAATTGGACCCACGGCGAGACCTGACAAGATAATATTGACAGAAGCCTTGCCCAAGACCAGAAGCGGAAAAATCATGAGACGAGTACTCAAAGCCTTGGTCAAACGCGAGCCTGTTGGGGACACAACGACGCTGATGAATCCAGAAGCCGTGGAAGAGCTCAAGCAGAAAGTAGGTTAGACCGAAACCTACCGTTTTCCTCTTTTTCGTTTTCTTGCCGAAAGGTTACTTCATCAGTAGAACTGGGCAGGGTGCATGTAATGCCACTCCGTGGCTGACACTTCCCAAGAAAATCTCCTTCAGTGTGCTCAAGCCCCTAGCGCCGATTACAATCAAATCAGCATTTTCTTCTTTGGCAGCTCTGAGTATTTCTTCAACAACATGGCCCTCTCTCAGTGACTTCTGTGACTGAACTCCTTCAGCGTCAACCTTTTTCTTAGCTTCTTCCAAGATGGAACTGCCAGCCTCACGAACAGTTTCAGCCAGTTTGCTAATCAGTTCAGGGGGCAGAGTCACCGGTTCAGCCATCGCCATCGGGACAACTCCGACCCTAAGAACCGAATACACGTGGACTAGTATGATCTTTCCATCGCAATTCTTGGCTATTTGCACAGCCTTTTCCAAAGCACGCATTGAATGCTCGGAACCGTCGAGTGGAACAAGAATTCTCTCGAACAAAACACTAATCTCCTCAGATTTCTTGTTTGGAAGCATTGAGATATTAACCCTTCTGCGTTGACAGTAGCATCCTCACTAATGGGTCGCAGAGAAAGAGAGGAAGGTCGAAGAGTCCGGAGTCTAGTATTCGTAGAGCTTTGAGAATTTTGTGTTCAAGTAGTTGATGTAGTGCGTGGGGTTGATTTCTTCGCCTGTGATTTTCTTTAGCATGTCAACTGGATCGTATAGGGCGCCGTAGCTGTGCACGTTTTTAGCCATCCACTGTTTGGCGTCATGGAAGTTGCCTTCTATGATCTGTTGTCTCCAGCTTGGCAGTTCCGTGTCTAGCTTGTGGAGCAGTTGACCGCTGTAGATGTTTCCTAGCGCATAGGATGGGAAGTACCCGAAGTATCCGCTTGCCCAATGCGTGTCCTGCATAACCCCTTCTGAATCGTTTTCGATCTTGACGCCCAGATAGTCCATGTATTTTTGGTTCCACACTCCCGGTAGTTCTGCCACTTTGACTTTGCCTTCGAATAGGGCTTTCTCGATCTCGAACCGAATGATTATGTGAAGGCAATAGGTTACTTCGTCGGCTTCGACCCGTATCTTCGAAGGTCTGACTTGATTGATCGCATGAACAAATCTGTCCAGATCGACGTCTGCAAATACATTGCTCGTGAGAGACTTCAGCTTTGGCAGGAAGTGTGTCCAGAATTCAGGCGATCGACCCACGATGTTCTCGACAAAGCGTGACTGCGACTCATGGAAACCGTAGCCACTGGAAACGCCTATCGGCTGATACATCCAGTCGCGATTAAGATTCTGCTCGTAGATGGCGTGCCCGCATTCATGCATTACAGAGAAAAGTGACGAAGCAGGGAGGTCTTCGTAATAATGTGTTGTGATTCGAACATCATCGTAGTATCCTGTTGTGAAGGGATGCTCAGTTGTGTCTATTCTGCCGCCTGCATTCTTCGATTCTATGTCGTATTCTAAGAACCTAGCGAGTTCTTTGGATATTTCTTCTTGATTATTGGCTGGAACCTTTCTTTGGATCACAGACAAGTCCGGCTGCTTAGGCGAAGCTACGCATTTCTGCAGTATTGAAACCAAACTTCCACGCAATTCGCTGAAGACCTTAGCGATCTGATCTGAGAGAACTCTTGGCTCAAAAAGGTCAAGCAGCGCGTCATAAGGTGTAGCTGTCTTCTTTACTCCCATCAGGATCTCAGCAGCCTGTTTTCTCAGTTCAAAGAGCTTCTCCAACTCGGGGCTGAACAGGGAGTAGTTCTTAGCAGCCTTTGCTTTCTTCCACACGTCAATCGCTATTGCCTGTTGTTTTGCTGTGTCCACAACAAGTTTCTCGGGTAGCTTCGTTTGCTCATCGTAGTTCTTTCTTACGAGATAGACGTTTCTTTTCTCCAGTTCGCTCAGCGTTTCATAGTTTGGGTTCTTCTCAATCTTGTCCAGCAGCTTGCCTACTTCGGGATCGGTAGCCATTCTGTATCCGATTTGGCTCAGTTGGGCAAGTTGCTCGCTTCTCAAAGCTATTCCCCTTGGAGGCATCTTAGTCTCCATGTCCCAAGAGACCAGTGATTGAGTCCATCCGAGGACGAATAGATCTCGAGCTTTCGCCAGGAGCGTATTATAATCCGCGGTGAGAGTCTCGCGTGTCTCAGCCATGTTCAATTCACCTAGAAACGCTGACTAGGACAGTTGTGGAATATATCAATTGCGACTATGTTCAGAGGGAATTGGATGTAGGACCGTACTTCATGGCATTCCAAATTGCTGTTGATGATATTCGCTTGGGAGAAAACGTTTAAAGCAACGCTCAATCTTAGCTTAGCAGTTCACATTTCCATCGGGCGATTATAATGAGTTCAGCGTGGCATTCAGAGGACAAAGACACAGTTCTTCAAAATCTCAAGACTTCGCTAGCAGGCTTGAGTAACGAAGAAGCGAAGAAACGCTTGGCTGAATATGGATACAACGAGCTGCAAGAAAAGAAAAAGAAAACAGCCTTGCAGATGTTCTTGGGAGAATTCAAAGACATATTCATCTTGTTGCTCATCTTCGCCACTGTGTTCTCAATCGTGATCGGCTACTACGAGCTTACACTCAATCCTGAGCTCGGTTTTCTTGAAACCTTCGCTGACTCGATAACAATCGGCATAATAGTGATACTGGTAGCAGTTGCCGGTTTTGTCCAGGAGTACCGAGCCGAAAAAGCCATCGAAGCGCTGAAGAGGTTAGCTGCGCCGAAAGCCCGTGTTCTACGAAACGACAAGGAAACTTTGATTCCTGCAAGAGAGGTCGTGCCGGGCGACGTATTGGTTTTAGAAGCAGGAGACACTGTGCCTGCTGATGCTCGCATCGTTGAAGCCGTTGAGCTTAAAACGGATGAGGCTGTGCTGACAGGTGAATCGACGCCTGTTGGAAAGAGTTTGGTAACAGTGAAGCCTGACGCGCCCGTCGCCGAGAGGCAGAATATGATTTTCATGGCAACGCACACGATTTATGGTAGAGGAAAAGCGGCAGTAGTTTCCACGGGCATGAAAACTGAGTTCGGCAAAATTGCCGAATTGGTTCAGACAGCCGAAGAGGAGGAGACGCCTCTTGAGAGGAAACTTGACAGCTTCGCCAAGAAGATCGCGAAGGTTGTTGTAGCCGTCTGCGTTGTGATATTTGCTCTTGAGGCTTTCGACGTTATAGCGAGCGGAGTTATTGAAGTTGAGGGGTTCATTCAAGCCTTCCTGTCATCAATATCCTTGGCGATTTCTGCTGTTCCCGAAGGACTCCCGGCGATTGTGACAATCACTCTTGCTTTGAGCGCACGTGAATTCGCCAAACGAAACGCCATCATTAGAAAGCTATCCTCTGCTGAAAGCCTAGGAGCCACCACTGTCATCTGCTCAGACAAAACTGGCACATTGACAAAGGGCGAGATGACAGTTCGTCGACTCTACACAAATGACAAAGATGTCGAAGTCACTGGAGTCGGATACGAACCGAAGGGCGAATTCCACCAAAGCACAACTCCGACAGACCCCAAAGATGACGAAAACCTGTCGCTTCTACTCAGAATAGGCGCATTATGCAGCAACGCACAGCTGGACAAGAATGAAAAAGGAATATGGAGCATAATCGGCGATCCCACAGAGGGAGCTTTAATTGTCGCAGCTGCCAAAGCCGGATTCGAAGAAAAACAGCTTGAGAAGGATTATCCTCGAATAGGTGAGATTTCCTTCACTTCAGAAAGAAAACGGATGACAACGGTTCACTCAGCGCCCAACGGAGAGCATGTTGCGTACGTGAAGGGCGCTCCAGAAGTGGTTCTTGAAAGATGCAATTACATCCTTGAAAATGGACAGGAAAAGAAACTTACTTCCGCCAAAGAAAAGAAAATTCTTGAAGTCAACGAGAAATTCGCTACCAGCGCCCTTCGTGTGCTAGGTCTTGCCTACCGAAGGCTGCCAGAAACATTGAATGAATTTACCGAGAAGACCGTGGAAGACGATTTGGTGTTCGTAGGCTTGGAAGGAATGATTGATCCCCCAAGAGAAGAGGCAGCATCAGCTAATCAGACATGTCAAAAAGCCGGCATACGAACAGTGATGATAACTGGAGACCACAAGCTAACTGCCATGGCGATTGCAAAAGAAATCGGAATGCTCAAGGAAGGCAACCTAGTTCTAACAGGAACCGAACTAGACGGCATCAGCGACGAGGAATTTGACAAAATCGTTGAAAACGTCGCAGTCTACGCCAGAGTCTCTCCCGAACACAAGTTACGCATAGTTAAAGCCCTTAAGACAAAGGGCGAAATCGTTGCCATGACTGGAGATGGCGTGAACGATGCCCCCGCAGTAAAGAGCGCTGACGTAGGCGTCTCCATGGGAATCTCTGGAACCGACGTGACCAGAGAAGCATCTGATCTTGTGCTCACCGACGACAATTTCGCAACAATTGTCACAGCTGTGGAAATGGGCAGAGCCAGCTATGACAACATTCGTAAATATGCACGGTTCCTGATTGCATGCAACTTCGATGAACTGCTTGTCATTGGAAGTTTTGCCATACTGGGAGGCCTATTCGGTCCTCAGCTGTTTCCCTTGCCATTGCTTCCAGCGATGATTCTGTGGATCAATTTGGCTACAGACGGCGCGCCCGCCGTAGCGTTATCAATGGATCCGCCAGACGAAGATGTTATGAAAAGACAACCTAGAAAACCTGATGAAGGAATCCTGCATGGAATGGGAGCATTCATAATCGCTTCATTCCTGCTTCAATCAGTCGGCACAGTGTCAGTCTTCGTCATCGAGTATTATCTGTTTCCAGCGCATGGTTTTGGCACGCCGGAGACACTCGCGGAAGCGAGAACTGCTGCGTTTGTGCAGGCTGCGTTTTTCGAGCTACTGGTGATCTGGAACTGCAGATCGGAAACACGCAGTGTCTGGCGAATGGGAAAGAGCAACTTCAAAAACAAGTATTTCGTCATTGCAGAAATAGTTTCGCTTGTAGCCAGCCTAGGCATCTGCTACATACCAATCACTGCAAGTATGTTCGGTCTAGTCCCCCTCACACCCACAGATCTACTCTATGTGTTCGGTTTCGGAAGTCTTGGCCTTCTCGTGCTACCGGAGCTTTTCATGAGAAGAAAAGTGTGGCGTTGGAAGTAGGCTTCAACCCTAGAGATGAGCTAACTAGCCTTCACTATGTTGAAGCTTGCAGCTCTCCTCAAACGATTCAGCACAGCTAATCCTAAGCCTTGGGACGGAACGCCTTCTGCTATTATTATATCCACTTTTTCTTCGTCAAGCTCGCGCAATAGCCGAAATAGGTTCCTAGCCATTTCCGCAAGATCATTTCGGCTTCCAAGCGACCTCAAAACGTCCGCGTCATAGCTTGATATGCTTTCGTCAGTTGCCAATATGCCGACCCTTTTGCCATCAGCCAAGCTAACTGCCACGAGTTCCTTGATTCTCTTCAAGACCTCGTCGGGTTTTCCTTCAACAAGAATCATCTCGGCTTTGGGAGCATAATGTCTATGTTTCATTCCAGGCGCACGTGCCCTCAGCAAAGTGGCAGGCTTTTCCGAAAACGTTGCGGGATGCAACATCACCTTTCCAAGTGCTGCCTTCAACTCCTCAAAAGATGTTCCGCCAGGTCTCAAAATCTGAGGAACACGTTTGGTCATGTCGATCACCGTTGACTCAACACCGACACGTGTCGGTCCACCGTCCAGGACTACGTCGATTTTTCCAGCCAAATCATCGATTACATGTTGAGCTGTGGTTGGACTTGGTCTGCCAGCTCGGTTGGCGCTTGGAGCCGCGATAGGAACCCCGGACTCACGGATCAGCGCAAGCGCAATCCTGTTGCTCGGCATTCTGACGCCAACAGTGTCCAAACCTGCTACTGTGACTTCCGGAACGATGTTTGACCGCTTAACAATCAGGGTCAGAGGACCTGGCCAAAACTCTGCTGCCAGTTTCTCAGCGGCTTGAGAGATGCCCTCTGCGAGTCTGTGCAAATCCTTCCGGTTGACGATGTGGACTATCATTGGGTTATCTGCTGGGCGACCTTTTGCCCTGAAAATGCCAGCTACCGCTTTTGGATCTAGAGCGTTGGCGCCTATCCCATAGACTGTTTCTGTTGGAAAGGCTACTAGGCCGCCTTTTCTGATTATGTTGGCGGCGATGCGAATCGCGTCGATTTGAGGTTTTCTCGGGTCTACTTTGATCCAAAGGGTGCCCTTCACAGTCTTACGTACGCTTTTCAGTTTTGGACTGACACGCCTGTGAGAAACTGGCATGCGCTGGAAGGACTCCGAGCGGGCAAATTGTGTCTAGGGGTATGACCTTCGTGTTGTGCGTGGAAACGGAATGGAATCGAATATGCTTTCTAGGTTGAGCATCCATGTGACTAGGCGTTCTATTCCCATGCCGAAGCCTGTATGAGGAACGCTTCCATAGCGTCTCAGGTCAATGTACCATTCGTAATCTTCTGGTCGCAGCCCGAATTCCTGCAGGTTTCGCAGCATTTCCTGTTTGTCGTCAACACGAGCGCCTCCTGTTGAAAGCTCACCAATTCTTGGAACCAACAGGTCTGCCGACATGACCAGTTCAGGCTTTTCCGGATAAGCTTTGACGTAGAAAGCCCTGATCTTCTTGGGATAAGCATACACAAACATGGGTCCGCCTAGCTCTTGTGTCAACATGCGTTCTTCGTTGAAGCCGAAGTCTTCGCCCCATTTGATTTCGGAGCCTCCTTTGTGAAGCCGCTCAATAGCCTCATCGTAAGTGATTTTTGGAAATGGCGTCTTGATTTTCGCAAGCTCCTTGGGATCTAGTCCCAAGGCATCAAGGTGTTTCTTGCATTTCTTGGCCACGTTCTGGCAAACGTAGCTCACCAGACGTTCTTCCAGACTCATGAGATCATCTAAGGTTGAGAAAGCCTCCTCAGATTCAACGTGCCAAAACTCAGTCAGATGCCGGATAGTTCGGCTTTTCTCAGCTCTGAAAGAAGGCGCTGAACAGTACACCTTCTCTAAGGAATAAATCAGGACTTCCAGATGCAGTTGAGCACTCTGAGTCA
>Ga0224495_10001980_pt1 | contig 13826 bp, 7 predicted proteins | sample SF_Jul11_sed_USG_FD_168128 | JGI IMG/M metagenome (GOLD analysis project Ga0224495, IMG submission 168128) | Sediment microbial communities from San Francisco Bay, California, United States - SF_Jul11_sed_USGS_4_1 | ecosystem: Environmental > Aquatic > Marine > Sediment | place: USA: California... | reverse complement strand
CCTCTGCAAAGCTCGGCAAGCTCTTTTAGTAACGCGCCTTTACTTCTTCGAAAATGAATAGGGCTTGATAGAAACTTTATATTCTTATTTTTAAAATCATAGACTGTTTTAAGGATATAGGGAAGAGCCTGAACATAAGGACAGCAGTAGCTTTCAGTATTGATCTCCTCCTTTTTTAAATTAATCAGGCTGGGGAAAAGAATATAATCTATATTTTTCTCCAGCAGATTCTGAATATGTCCGTGAGCAACCTTAATCGGGTAACAGGTTTCTGCCAAAATCACTTCTACCCCTTTACGTATGATCCTTTTGTTGGTACTGTCTGATAAAACCGGCTCGTACCCTAAATTCCCGAAGAAGGTTGCCCAGAAGGGGAAGAACTCGTAAAAGTAAAGAGTTCTGGGTATACCAATTTTGCCTTTTCTTGCAATCAAGGGAGAAAATTCGCGATGCAGTGAGAAAAGTAGTTTTTCCCTCTCCTCAAAAAGGTCCGGCATTTCAGGTTTTTTCGCCCTTTTCTTCTCCAGGTCATACTTCTCGCAGCGGCTTCCGTAGAAAAGTGGATTTTCATCTTCCACCACAACCTTTTTTATCTCGCAATGGTTAGCACAATCCTGGCATTCAAAACTCTCTAACCTGTAATTTTTCCTCGACAGGTCGAATCCTTTGAAGTTTGACTTCCCCGAAACGTTTTTCTCCAGAGCCAGGATAGCCGCCCCTATGGCACCGGTAACGTCATGATGAGGAGGAACAGTGACCTTTTTACCCAGCACCTTCTCAAAAGCAGCTACCACGCCTTTGTTCCAGGCAACACCACCCTGAAAGAATATATTATTCCCGATCCTTTTTTTCCCCACAACTTTGTTCAGATAATTATAAACAATGGAATAAGCCAGGCCGGCCACCAGGTCTTCCCTGGGTACTCCAGCCTGTTGATGGGCATTTAAATCCGATTCCATAAAGACCGTGCATCTTTCACCGCAGTTAACCGGACAATCCGCATTTAAGGCTAATTCTCCGAATTCCTCTTCTATTTTTATGTTTAACTTCTCAGCCTGTTCCTGTAAAAACGAACCTGTACCGGCAGCACAGACTTTGTTCATCTCAAAGTCAGCAATAACGCCGTTCTCTAAACTGATATATTTGGAATCCTGACCGCCTATCTCGAAGATGGTATCAACCTGGGGGTCGAATTCCAAAGCTGCTTTTGCCTGGGCGGTTATCTCATTATAGACAATGTCTGCACCGACAAAATCTCCAATCAGATACCTGCCTGAGCCAGTAGTTCCCACTCCTGCTATCCTGACCCTTCCGCTTACCTCCCTGCCTACTTCCTCTAATCCTTTTCTTACTGCTTCAATAGGTCTTCCCTCTGTCATGAGGTAACACCTGGAGAGCACATTCTTGTTTTTATCTATAACCACAACATTGGTGGATAAGGACCCTACATCTATACCTAAAAAGGCAGTAGTCTCTTCCCCTTCCTTCACCTGAAAATCCAATGTCTGTGAGAAATATTTGCTCTCCGGGAAGTTGAAATATAGCTTTTCCTTTCCTTTCCTTATCCCGGGAAAAGAAAGATATTCCCTAAGCCCGGTTAATCCCTTGAAAGCTGTTTTATCCTTTTCACCTTCTAAAAGACTCAGGGCAGCACCAATTGCACCCATCTGTGCATAATATTCCGGGATAATAAACTCATCCTCATTTAATTCAAAGATATCTTTAAAGGCTTTCACCATTCCTGAATTGGCTGCTACGCCCCCTTGAAATGAAACTTTCTTTTCCAGTTTCTTACCCCGGGCAATGCTCGATTTGAAATTCCGTGCCATAGCATAGCAAAGTCCTGCTATGATATCATAATCCGGGGTGGCTGTCTGCTGGAGATGGATCATGTCCGATTTAGCAAAGACGCTACATCTTCCCGCAATACGGGGCGGGTTCAAAGATTTCAGGGTAAGCTCTCCAAATTCATTTTCAATATTTACCTTTAGCCTTTTAGCCTGCTGATCTAAAAAGGAGCCTGAACCTGCTGCACAGATGGAATTCATGGAAAAATCATCCAGTAAAATTGAACCGCTCCGGTGGTCTTCTTTCAGGAAAAGCAGCTTGGAATCCTCCCCTCCCATCTCGATTATGGTTCTTACCTGAGGATGAAAAAAAGAAGTAGCTTTAACCTGAGAGATGACCTCATTGATAAATTGCCCGCCTAAAAGCTCCGCTACCAGCCTTCCCCCTGTTCCGGTAGTAGCAACTCCGGTGATCTCCCTGTAGTCAAAATCCTGAAACAGATTTTGAAGTTTCTCTAATAGAACTTTATAGGGCTGTCCTTCGCTACGGGTATAGGAATGGAAAAGTATGATTTCCGATGGGCTTTGGCGAAGAAGTCGAGGTAATTCAGCCAGTTCCCCAACTGCGGTTAAGAGCACGATTTTAACCGAAACCGAGCCTATGTCTATACCTAATATAAGCTTTTTTCCCATCCTCTTAAACTAAGTTAGTGATAAATTATTATTGATTTCCAAAAGTCTTTAAAAGCCTCTTTATTATATAACTCCATTCTTTCTTTGTAAAGAGTTTTTTATTTTCAAAAACCAGCTAAATTAGAGCAATTAGAGCTTTTGCTCATACACATCTCTATATATATCTTTAGCTTCCATTCTTCAAATATTATCTATAACTATTATACTTCATCGTAATTCTCCAATAGAATATTGATTATTTCCAACATTTTTGAGGGGCACAGTTTAGATTATCAGGTCACAATAATCTAATCGAAAAACTAATTTCTTTATTTGAAACGAGTTAACTCCAAAAAAACGATTCATAAGTTAAACTTGTTTGTGGCATAATTATTGCTGAAAAGCAAGTAGTCTCAACTTAAAAAAATAACTCTGATCCCGGGGGTATTAAAACCATGAGAAGAAGACATAAAAATTTCCTGGACAAACTCATAAGCTGGGTATTCTGGGCATTGTGCGGAATAATTTTTTTAATTGTTTTCCTGACCCTGGTACAGTGCTCCGTAAAAAAACCTTCCGCACCTGCCTGGAACAGCTGTTACAATCTCCCTTTATTAGTTAAAACCTATGATATGATAACGCTGATTGAAAAAATCGGTGACCCTGCCCTGATAATCGATTCTTCAGGTAATCCTGGGATATACATTCAGGAAGAGCTCGACACCATCCGGGTTAAGGAGAACCTAAAACTTTCTCCCTTATCAGAAACTTTTAAGGATACCCTGGGAGAAATTCCTGTCATCACGGCTGATACTCAATACACGGAGATTTTATTAGAAGATATCTATCCAGGAGGTGCAGGATCAATTCCCCCTTTTAGCTTTAGCCTGGAGGTTAATTTTCCAGAGTTGAATGACCTGGAGCGGGTCAGTATAAACAGAGGAATTGCCCGTTTTACAGCAGAAAATCATCTGAGTCTGGCACTGGATTCTTTTTCTGTTGAGCTGGTCGATTCGGCTTCCGGCATCCTCATCGGAACTCTGGTTTTCGAGAACGGAATACCACAGGACAGCTCTGTAACAGAGGATCTGGACCTGGCACAGAAATCTTTTTCCTCCAGGCTTTCTGGAGACAACCAGGGCTATACCCCTGGAGGGACAATCCTGAGCCTGGCAGATAAATATTTAGGGCTTTCACTCTGTTTCCCGGATACGGTTTTTGTCCACTCTGCTATAGCCAAAATCCCTTCTATGGATTTAGCTGAAAACAGGGAATTTGAGATTCCCACCCCGAATACCATCTATTCAGCGCACTTAAAAGAAGGAGTTATAAACCTTCAAATAAATAACAGAACCAACCTCCCGGCTGATCTCAGGATTGTTTTTCCTGACTTAACCTCCTCAGGTAATCCCTTAAGCCTGAACCAATATGTCGGAGCATCAGGTACCCTGAATCAGAATATCACCGTTGATGGATATGATTTTCAGCCAGCGGGGAACAATCTCAGAATAGAAGTTAGCGGACAGACCCGGAGCAGCGGAGAGAATTTAGTAAGTGTCCGCAGCTCGGATTCTATATCTTTCTATGTTTATACTGATACTACACGTTTCTCCACTTTATCGGGGATAATCGAGCCAACTCCTGTCCAGATAGAGCCAATGCAGTTAAATCTTAATCTGCCTCAGGGACTATCTTCAGTTTCCTTAACTGATGCTGTTCTGGATTTAAGAATCAAAAACGGTGTAGATTTTCCCGGTTATTTAACTTTTGACCTTAACGGGGATAAGGGACAATACCTTTCGATGAATGGAGAAATCCAGCCCGGCTCACCGGAGCACCCGGTAATTACAGTCTTAGCAGAAAATAACCTGCTGACTTTTTCGAACCCGATCCCGGAGCAGGTCAGCTTAAGAGGACAGGCTACCTGCGGGGATGGGATAACCTCGGGGACGGTAACGGAAAACGATTTCATCTGCGGAGAGTTTATCCTGAGCTCACCTTTTGAGTTCGTTCTGGATTCGACGCGGATCGAGATCGACCCTGATTCGAATTCACTGGATGAGGATATAAGGGATGGCTTGAACGACAGGTTAAACCTGGCAAAAATTTATTTAAATCTGGAAAATCACCTGCCACTCGCTGCAGAAGTTGAGTTATTTTTCAGTTCGGATTCAGGTAATCTATACACCAATCCCTCGCTTAGAGTGGGACCAATCCAGATAGACCCTGCTGAAATAGATTACTCCTCAGGCCAGGTTTTAAATCCGGTAATAACTGAGAACGTAATTGAGTTAACCCATCAGGAACTGGATATTTTTCAAAGCACTCCATTCTACTCCGGTGGAAGAATTACCCTGTGGGGAACTGATGGTCAAAAGGTCAAGTTTCTGCCCACGGATTATATAAAGATAAATTCACGCCTGGAACTGGAGATAAAAAATGGCGGATAATAACTTTACAGTCCGAAGAGACGTCAAATCTGTTATAAAAATAATAATCTTAACTTTTCTTTTACTTTTTATCTGGGTTGACCAGACTGTCTCCCTGGGATTATCCAGTGCAAGAAGTATGGGTCTGGGTGGTGCATACACGGCAGTTGCCAGAAATGAACAGGCGCCCTTCTGGAACCCGGCTAATCTCTCATTTAAAGACAACCGTGCCTTTTCCCTGAACCTTTTCTCCTTGGGTGCATTGGTGGAGAACAATGCTTTCAGCCTTAAGGATTATAATAATTACAACGGCAGGTTCTGGTATGACAATGATAAAAACAACATCCTGGGCTCGATCCCATCTACTGGTTTAAATCTTGATGCTCAGGCAGAAGCCTGTATCGTCGGATTAGCCGGAGGCTCCGTGGCATTGGTAAGCTGGATATCCGGAGTATCGGATATAAGCCTGCCCAAAGAACCGATTGAGCTTCTCCTCTTAGGCAACCAGGTGGAGGATACTATCAGCCTGGAAGGAACATCGGGTGAAGCCTATGCTTACGGAACCCTGTCATTTTCATTCGGACAGTCTATTTACCGGAACGAGGAAAAAGAAATCGGAATCGGAGTGAACTTAAAAATTTTGCATGGCATAATCTACCGGAAGATAGTAAAAGCCTCCGGTCAGGTAAGGATAAAAGAGACTGAGATAGAAGGAGAATCAGACCTCGTGCTTCATAGAGCCTCCGGAGGAAGGGGTTACGGCATTGATTTGGGCATAGCTGCAAAAAAGAACGAAAAATTAACATTCAGCTTTTTCCTCTCCAATCCCTTCAGCCAGATCAAATGGGACACAAAACCAGAGGAAAGAGGATACCGGTTCCAGGTAGACTCCCTTAACCTTTCCAGCTCGGATAACGATTCCGTGATTTTATCAGAGGACTACGAAAAAAGAATCGAACCTTTTGTCACTCATCTGCCTTTAATAGCCAGAGCCGGCTTTGCCTATCAGGCTAAAAAGATTTTACTCTCGTTTGACTGGGAACAGGGATTTGAGAATGGACCGGGAGTTTCCAGAACTCCAAGGTTCTCACTGGGCACAGAATTAAAGCTTGTAGGATTTTTACCCTTGAGAGGAGGCATAACTGCCGGTGGAAAGGAAAAATTAGCCTTAAGCGGTGGAACCGGCCTGGATTTGGGGTTATTATATCTGGATATAGGGATTGCCAATAAAAATGCAATATCACCCGGTTCAAGTAAAGGTTTAGGGTTTTCACTTGGATTGGGTTTTAGATTTTAAATAAAAGAAGGACTTCCTGGAGGAATGATGACTCAATCATTAAAGACCAAAGCGTCTAAGCATGAGACTGAGGATAACGGACAGACAAACGGGAAAAATAATAAAATAGACAAGGATAGAATCAGAAGGGTAAAGAAAAGTTTTCTCCCCTCCTGGATGAGAGAAACGCAGGATCACAAGTCGAAACTATCCTGAAATACCTGCAAGAGGATAGTTTCAAAAAGAAGTCGCCAAGAGGAAATTCCGGGGATGATCCAAGACCTCTGCTCACACCCCCCAGAGGACATCATCCCCCGAATCCGAAGAGCAAGCGCTCCCGTAAACCTTGGCGACTTTTGATTTTATCGTCATTAAATGGCAAATATTCAATAAGGAGCTATATGGGGAGGAAGTCTTCCATACCGGAATTTTTCGCGGTAATTCCGCAATTGACTTTTTTACTTCGAATAGAGGGATAACGGACAGAACAATGTTCTGTCCCTACGACTACGGCTTGCCACCTTCGACCCATCCGGGCGAGGGAACCTCTCCCCTACAAACACACTCGTAATCCGTCATCAGTTATTCGTAATCTTAATCTCTTTCATTCTCCTTTTTCCTTCTTCCTTATTTCGTTGTTTCTATTCGTTATTTGTTATTTTTTTATTTAGTCATTGACACCAGAACTTTTTTACATAAATTAATCCCGAAAAACCGGGGTGCCTTTTCCCGCAGGGGAACAGGCTGAGATAAAACCCTTTGAACCTGATCTGGGTAATGCCAGCGGAGGGAAACTGGATGAAACTAAAAAAATGCAACCGTCACCTTATCAGGTAGCGGTTTTTATTTTGAGAGAAAATATAAATTAAATAAACCTGGAGGAATAAATGCCCAATCAACTGCCGGATATAGGCAAAATCTCGCCTGAAATATTTGACGAGCTGATCTTTCCGCATCTGGGAAAGAAATCTAAATCGGTTTTAGTGGGTCCAAAACACGGAGTGGATATCGGAATAATCGATATCGGCGGTGGAAAGGTTATGGCGATAACCACTGACCCTGTCTTTATCGTGCCGGAGTACGGCTTTGAAAGAGCCGCCTGGTTTGCCATACATATTCTCTGTTCTGATGCAGTAACATCAGGTTTGAAGCCCACCCATCTTTCCATTGACTTGAATCTACCCCTGAGCATGACCAAAGAGCAGTTAGAGATAGTCTGGAAGAAGATAGCTTGCGAATGCAGAAAAATGGGAATAGCCATTGTCTGCGGACATACTGCCAGATATACCGGCTGTAACTACCCGATGGTAGGCGGGGCAACTGTCATAAGCGTAGGGAAGAAATCAGAATATGTCACTCCTCAGATGGCAAAAAAGGGTGATTTGATAGTAATAACCAAAGGTGCAGCTATCGAAGCCACCGGGATATTCGCCTTAGCTTTCAAGGACAAAATCACGGAAAGTTTCGGGGAAGAATTCAGCCGGAGAGCAGACCGGGTGTTTTATATGATGTCCGTGGTCGAAGATGCCTTAACTGCGGCATCTGTTGGCACCAGAGAAAAAGGGATTACCTCGATGCACGATGCCACCGAGTGCGGAGTCTGGGGAGGATTATATGAGGTAGCAAAAGCTTCAAAAGTGGGGATGAGAATCGAAAAGGAAAAAATAATAGTTCTGGATGAAGTCGAAAAAATCTGCTCCAGATTCGGGATAGACCCCTACTCTTCCATTTCCGAGGGAACTTTAATCATAACCTGCAAGCAGAAAAAAGTCGATTTGCTCTTGAAAAAATTAGCTCAGAAGAAAATCCCGGCATCAGTCGTGGGTGAGGTTATCTCTGAGAGCAAAGGGATAATCCTGGTCGAGAAAGGCAGGGAAAGAAATTTGGAACATCCGCGAGTTGACCCCTTCTGGTCAGCCTTTGCGAAAGCGTTGGAAGAAAAATAAAAGCAGGAGCGTATAACAAATACCCCCCTCCTCGTAGGAGAGGGCTTCGACCTGAGCTCCCTTCGGTCTGAGCTCAGTGTCGAAGACAGCCGAACGGTTAGGGTGAGGTCATATAAATAACTACCATACCCCTTATCTGACGGAAATATTTTACCTTGCCAGATTAGTCCCGCCTTAGACGGGATGGCAGACACGCAGGATGCAGGACGTTATAATTGACCCCACCCTCACCCTCCCCTAAAGTGGAGGGCAATAATTTCCCTCTCCTTACTAAAGAGAGAGTTAGGGAGAGGTTTATTATACCCAAATATAATTTCTTCGACGGGCAAAAATTTTCTTCCGACAAGACGCATAACCATGCTTCTCTGCATTAATAGACCCACGTTGGGGGTAGCGTGGTAGGTTTACCTGTTTCTGTTCCTTTTAGACAAAAGGACAGAACGCTGTTCTGCCCCTACATCGTCTGTTTGTTTATCTTTCAATCCGGATATTCGTCCGTAACGTAACTGTCAATACCAAACTCCCAGGCTGCTACAGGTTCCAGATTTGTCCCGTTGTGCCGTTTCAGTACATACCGGTTGTATTTCTGCCATAATGCCGCTGCTTTGCCTGGAGGGGTGTTTATCGAGGACGACACCTCCTTCTCCTGAAGCTCTGCAACCGAGGTCATAGTCTCATATCCGAAAGATGTGCTCACAGTCGTGGAGATCTTACTTGAAAACATTTCTATGCTGACACCGGCTTCAACCGTAACCGAAATCGAGGTTTCGTTCCAGTAACTTTCGCTTTCAGTGGTAGTAACCCCAGACCTAATGAGCACACTATTCGTCTGCACTTCTGAAGTTTGATTATGATTGTGGTACAGCAGTTTGTAATAGACCTGACGCTCCAGCCGGTAGAATGGTGAGTTGCTGATTCTCCATTGAGGATTGCTGGAATCATAAAGTGCGTCCTTAACTATGGTACAGGGTACCAGCATCTCTTTAGCCATCAGAGGAACCGTCTCCTCCGAAGGTGAATCATATCCTGTCAGTTTCGGAACATAGGTCTGGTATGGCGCTTCTGCCAACATCGGTAATGGAACGTTCAGAACGTTCATCACCGGGTGAACTGACGGTGGATTAGCGCTCATCACGGCGACAAACGTCCCGGTTGAAAGATAAGCATCCTCATGAGGACCGGCATCAGGTGGGTCGATCTTCCAGGAACCGATAGGTGGAGGAACCCATATTACATACCAGGAACCCCATATAGAGTCACCTGCCTCACCTGGGATAGTCAAGTCCTCACGTACGCATACTACATCATTGAGGCTTGGTTTATTATAACCTGCCTGAGCTACTATTCCCAAAGCTTTGTATCCAGCAGGCGGCACAGGCATCCAGAAAGAACCATCGTCATCTGCATTTGAATTCTGGTCACTCCACACAAGTGTGTAGTCGAGGGGTGAAGCCAATGCGCTTGAACCATCTTTTGCCTTTACCACCATCACTGCGTGAATTCCGTTGGGATTGTAGTAACCACTAAAACCCAGGGAACCGACTGGCTTAAACTCATCTGTCGGCAAGGGGTGATAGTATGATCCGTCCATCGGGCAACCACTGCCGTCATCACACCAGCGATACTCAAATACATCGCAGAATGTAATCAATAATTCACCTGTGTCCAGAACTTTGTGGTTATACACCCAGACCGGCAGGTTGCGGCTGACACCTGAGTTGCTGGTGACAGTCACTGCGGTATTGCCATAATTCACCCCGGTCACCTGAATCACAGAATCATTTACCAGCGTTACTGTGGCAATACTCTGGTCATTACTCGTCGCCGTAAAATTCTCCGTCAAGTCATTTTTGTCCCTGGCTGTTACCCTAATTGATTCGCTTCTTCCGGGAACCACTGATACGCTTAGTCGGTTCAAGAGTAGTGTTCCCACACGGGTATCAGTGGGTGGTTTTGTGGGAGATTTTTTGCAGCCCGCAGTGATGCTAAGTAATACTATCAGTATTGAAATATACTTTAAGGTATGCTTGAGGGTTATCATTCGAATCTCCTTTTTTCTTTATTTCTTCATTATATGTAGTTAACCTATTTATATAAATTTGTCAAGAAGATAAAAAAAGACAATATGCCTCTGATAAGTCGAAATTTCATCGCTACAGATAAATTACAGTTGGAAATGAACAGTAACCTGGCAAGATGACAATAGATGTTTTTGGCAATTGATATATGACTGAAAAAAAATGCCCCGAGTTACATAGCCATGCGTCTCTACATTTTTTTTAGGGCAGAACGGTGTTCTGCCTCTGCATCGTCTCACGTCTTACTTCTTACTTCTTACTTTCTCTCATTTTCTTCGCTTCTTCGTTAATCTCCCACAAATCCCGTTTCATCTCTGCCCAGCCATACCAGTGCATATAATCCGGGTTGATGTGGAATGCGCCCTGGAAAGTTCTCATCCTGTGTTCTAAGAACATCACGTAGAGTTTCAGCTCGATCGATGTCGGCACATCATAGAACTTCAACAGGTCCGGAAACATAGGATAATCAGCCTGCTTTTTCAGTATTTTATCCTGATATAGACCCTCGACTACAGTAATCGCCTCAGCCATCAGAGAATCCGCCTGTTTTAAAATAGCATCCGCTCTATCAAAATTCTCCTTGACGTAAGAGTTGGAATGACAACCTTTACAAACCTTTACTATCCTCTCCCTTTCTGCTTTCCATTCCTCACTGGAAAGCCGTGCAACCTTTCCGTTCTTTACCACATCCATCCGCGATGTTGGATTGCCCTGCGGGTCCAGCACTCCTAAACCCTTCAGAATGGTTAATCTCCATTCCTCCCATTTCTTATCCTCCTCCGGTAATCTCAAGCCCATAAAACCCCAGGCAGTCATCACCCTGTGGGTTCCTTCGATCATATGGCAGGTTTGGCATCTTGGCACCCTGTCTGTCCCTGATGGCTCCATCTGGAAGTTTTTCTCCATCTGGAATATAACCCCGTGCTTGGAAGTCGACCACATCTCATACTGCGGATGGTCGAATCCCATATGGCAGGTGGCACAGGCTAAGGGATTTCTTGCCTCCTCCCTGGAGAACTTGTGCCGGGTATGACAGGCATCGCATTTACCACCGTCCAATCCTATACGGTGGCACCCTCCACAACCCTTTAGACCATCCATAATCTCTTCAGGCTGAGAAGCAGTTTTAGGCATAGCATTCATCGCTATCCAGGCTAAGGCGTGTTTTCCCTCCTTGAACTGACCAGCCTGATCCGTATGACACCCTTCACAGGTCTCCACATTCGGCATTATAGCCAGGTGAGCATTTGAAGCAGAGTTGTGCTGGTCACCGTGACAGATTGAGCAATCTACCCCATTTTGAAAATGTTTGCTTGCTTCCCAGTCTTTCACTATCCCCCTGGTTAAACCCTGATGACAGGAAAGACAGAGATCCTTCTCCTGTGCTAAAGAAATAGCCGGTAAAAGCAGAAGAAGAAATATGAATAGGCTATCCGTTTTTTTCATACTAAAACCTCCTTCTAAATAAGATTTCTCGAGAGCTATTTTACGGTATCATAAACCTGATTATTTATCCTGTCAAGTAATTTTTTTATTTATAGAAAAATCTCACCTCGATTATGTCTCACCGTTTTTCTTTCAAAGGAACAATCCAGAAAATATTCTTTTTAATTTTACTTGACATCTTTTTTATCACTAACTAAATTCAATAAAAATTTAACCTGAGGGAGGTGAGATAGATGAAGAAATTACTTGTCCTTTTAATACCCATGTTATTCCTGGTTTTCATGGGTTGCAGTCAGGAAAAAGCTGTGGAGCGGATGATGCAGAATGAGGAAATAGCTACTATGGTGATGACCAAGATGATGGGAAGTCAGCAGATGAGAGCAGATGTTATGCAAAATATGATGCAAAATCCCGAGGCAAGGGAAGAGCTGTTTAATGCTATGCTGAGTGATACCACCATGGCTATGATGATGGCTGACAGGATGATGGCTAATGACTGGGCAAAGGAGATGCTTACCAAGAAAGTGGACGAGGCGAAGAAGAAAAAAAGATAACCAATTTTTTCTCCAGAGAATTTTCCTTTATTGAAATATAAGCGCCATTCTGTAAAAGTTAAGAGATGGCGCTTTTTGCTTTTATCAATCAATTATTTTTCTAATCCATACAGGGTGCTGGTCCGCCTCTGAAGAGATTATTTATCAAATACACAATATCCGCCAGGGAAACATCGCCGTCATAATTAGTATCTCCGGAATACGAGGGGTCAGGATCAGGACCCTGCTTGAAAAGGTTATTTATTAGATAAACTATGTCGCTTAAGGAGACTTTCCCATCGGAGTTGGTATCTCCGCGCGTAAAATCGAGATCAACGTCCACCCTGCTTCTCCTGCTCCATTGGCTTTCCTGATCCTGGGCATCTTTGGCTTTAACCTTGTAATAATAGGAACCAGAGCATTTCCTTTTGACCGGATAATTTTCCCCGGTTATATCCCCGGATAAGAGAGTGCTTTTCTGAAAACGGGTTATGGGGTAAATATCGTCAAGGTAAAAACCTGCCTCAGCATTGGTCTCGTCCGTTACATAATAGAAAGCCAGAAGAATATCCTTGCCATAAAACTGACTCAGGTCGAAAATCCCCTGTATCCAGCCGCCAGAGCTGCCGGTGATACCGTACCCGTAATTCTTATCATTGGGATTTTCCTCAGTGGTGATATTACCCGGAATATTTTGATATGTCACCCCATCCAGCGATACTGCCACATAAAGATAGTCCCACCCACTCTCGATAGTGTAATCGCACCAGAAAGTCAGCGTATCCTCCGCTTGAACAGAGATGTAATCCGAAGTAACCAGGGTATTAAACAAATTATCGCCTGAACCGGAAAAAAAGGAATAAGCGGGGGAATGACTTTTGGCAGAGCTCAAGCTGAAACCACTTAAAGTCCAGCCGGAGACTCCGCTCTCGCAGTCAAAAAGCTCTGTTACCGGATCCTTAAGCTCCATCAGGGTATAACTGACTGCAGGATTATGAACATCCGGATGTTCCCAGCTTAAAGTAAAGCTGTCAGTTAATACACTGTTTATCTCGGTCAACACCGGGGGTTCCGGTGTTAAAAGGACATAAGGATTTTCAGCCAGAGAGGCGATTAGAAGATTGGGCTGAAGATGCAGTTCGCAAAAATAAGGTATATACATCGGGTCAGGCCAGAAACCATCACCCTGGCTACCCACCTCCGGAGTGAAACTGAAGATTTTATTCTTTTCTGTCTGCTCGCCATACATCCAGTCGTCTGAATCACCGTTTGTCAGATAAAATTGCCATCCGGGGAAAGAACCGTATCCGGTCAGAACTGACAGACTATCCCCTATCGATTTAAAAACCGTATGGTCGGGTGTGTATATATCGTAGTCATAGCCCCAGGGATAAAGATAATAATTGCCGAAAGCATGAAAATTAAGAGTCAATACGAAATTCGAGGAATCACACAAAGACCTTATCACCTGCGTTTCCGGTTCGGAAAAAGGAGCAGTACCTCTAAATGTTTCTGAATTGGGGTTATAAGATGAGCCAATATTATCATACCCCCACATATAGCCGAAGTTTCGGTTCAAGTCGACTCCAAAAATATCTCCTCCATTATCCCTCATGTTCTTCCTCCACATACCGCCACCATCCGGGTTAGTCTCACGGT
>Ga0224495_10001978_pt1 | contig 13830 bp, 17 predicted proteins | sample SF_Jul11_sed_USG_FD_168128 | JGI IMG/M metagenome (GOLD analysis project Ga0224495, IMG submission 168128) | Sediment microbial communities from San Francisco Bay, California, United States - SF_Jul11_sed_USGS_4_1 | ecosystem: Environmental > Aquatic > Marine > Sediment | place: USA: California... | reverse complement strand
CCTGTGGATAAGCCCCGCTCAGAAAACGGCGAACGGATCCAGGGGGGATCCGTCATGGGTTCGGGCATTACGTAATGACCGGGGTAACTCGAGTAATGGGTATTCATGATCTGCTCCTTGTTTTTGTCCTGTTATTTGATGGTTGCGCGGAAACCGACCTCGCCGGATTTTCCGGGAGCCAGTTGCTTTTTGTAGATCCAGCGGATATGCGTGTACTCTTTCGGCAGGGCGGCGCGTACCTTGCCGTCCTTACCCCTGATTTTTAATTCCTCCGCAGGCCCGAATGTCTTGCCGCCATCCGCCGAGAACAGGATTTCGCAATCCATGCCGAAGGCGCTGCCTCCGACATATTCGGAATCGTTCGGCACCGGATTGTTGATGCGGATGTTGCCAGCCGATTTTTTGATCCTGTTTTCGAAGGTGGTTGTGTAGATCACCTCTGTGCCCGGAACAGCCTTGGTCACTGGTGCGCGCCGGATCGCCTTTTTGCCGTCCTTGCCGGTCACCTCGACTTCGATCTGGGCGATGCTGGTCACCTTGATCGCGTCTTCAGCAGCGTGTGCGCTCAGGGAAATGCTGCCCAGCAGGGCAAGCAGGGTGGTGGTGTGCAATAAGTTAACAATACGCATGGCGTCCTCCTTCAATTGATCGTTGCGCGAAACGTGATGACAAAATTCGCCGGGGCGGCAACATTCCCCAGCGAAACGGATACTGTGTTGGCTGCAAATTGCGCGTTGTCGGCATCAGCGCCATCGGTCTTGACCACGCCGTCCACGGCTATACTCCCTGGCGCATAGGTGACCTCTGCGGGTAGCGGATCGGTGATGACGATATTGGAAATCGTGCCCGTACCGGTGATATCGACAGCGACCTGGTAGGTGATCACTGCACCCGGCATCAGAACGGCCGAGCCATTCGGGTCGAGCACGCTGGCGATGGTTTTGGCGATTGCCAATGCGGCATTGGCGACCACGTAGGTATTGCGATCCGAATGCGCGGCGTCGCGCGGCAGATCTTCGGTGCCGGCAACGTCGGCGAACACGATGTCCATGTTCACCGTGTCTGCCCCGGCGGTAGCGGCGATCGCGGCGCCCGGCGCGCCGGCTGTTGCGACGTAGCCCGTCGCATTGAAGTCGCCGCGTGCGGTTGCTGTCAGGCCCACGATTCCGGTGTCGCTAGGAGCCTGAGAGGCCGGGATGTTGCATACGACGTACACTGTTTTGCTCGCATCGGCCGGCAGCTCGTCGATGAAGGCGGCGATATCGGTTCCTGGCTGGTAGCCATCGGGTGCCGCATTGCTTTCTACGAATGCACTGCACGCGGCGGGGTTGAAGATGTCGCCTGCCGCGATCGCCGGGGCGACCGCAAGGCTGAAGTCCAACGGGCTGTTGGCGTTGTTGGTTACGGTAAAGGCTGTCGCCTGAGCCGTTGAGCCGGATACCACGCTGGTGCTGACGCCACCGACTACCGTCAGATTGATCCTTTCATCTACGAGGAACGTCGCGGCTGCAGGAGTGATGTCGGGCTGCGATACGCCACTGATGCTGTAAGCCAAGGTGGCAACGTTGGAGATGGTTGTACCGGCAGGTGTGCCAATTGCCCAGGTGGTTTGCGGGATGGACAGCAACAGCGCCATCACTCCTCCAAGCCAGTGGGCGTGGAAGCGGGGGGTGTTGCAGTTATAAATACTTGCCAATCTCGCTCTTAGCTTGCAGTCATTCAAAGAAAAATCAACAAACGTCATCTTTTTCAGGATGTTTGTTAAAAAACTATGACTGCTGTTCGATTTTTTCGTTGCATTGTTCATGGCATATATATATGCACAGAACATGCCAGAGTTGTACCTTATGTAAACATCAATAAAAACATTGTGATATGGAGTTGTGGACTTTCGCAAAAAACATGACTTTTGTCAATTGACGATATATTGACGGATATTGACTTTGTAGTGTTGAGAGATTGACAGTAAAGGAGGGGCGATTCCCTTGCAGGTCAGGGAATGAAAAAGGGGCACCTGAAGGTGCCCCTTTGCTGAAACGGAATAACCAGATCGGCTTATTCTATTTTTGCTTTGCTGCGTAAGTCGCTAATGATTCCCTGGACCGCTTGTTGCTGAAGGCGCTGCTGGATCTGGGGCCTGACTTCTTCAAAAGGCGGCACTTTCAGGTCGCGCACGTCGTCAAGCCGGATGATATGCCAGCCGAATGGCGACTGCACCGGCTCTTTGGTGTAATTGCCTTTTTTCAGCTTTGTCAGGGCATTGGCAAACTGCGGGACGAAGCTGTTTGGCACAGCCCAGCCCAGTGAGCCGCCTTTTTCAGCAGAGCCCGCATCTTTGGATTTTTCCTTGGCAAGTTTGTCAAAACTGCCCTTCTTGCCCAGTTGTTTGATGATTGCTTTTGCTTCGTCTTCGCTGTCCACCAGGATGTGGCGTGCGTTATATTCACTCTTGCCGAGATTGGCCTTCAGATCCTCGTATTCCTGTTTGAGCTGGTCTTCGCCGATCGGGTTTTTCTTGCTGTAGTCCTGCACATAAGCGCGAGCCAGCACCGATTGTTTGGCGAGCTCAGTCTGCTGGATGACATCGGAATCCTTGTCCAATCCCATCTTGACGGCGGCCTGCGACATGACTTCCAGGTTGATCATGTCTTCCCTGATCGCTTTGCGCAGCTCCGGGCTGTCTTTCTGCCCCTGTTCGGTGGCCACTTTGACGCGAAAATCAAGGCGCGCCTGCGGGATGGAGACACCATTCACCAAGATGGCAGAATTTTCCTGGGCGAAAGCGGTGGTGACTGCCAGCACGCCCAATATTGCCAAAGCTGCAAGTTTTCCGTGTTTATACATAATCGATCCTCATTCTCTGATTAAGTTGATTAAATTTCGTCCGGCGAATTTGCACGGATGTTAAGCGCATGAATTTCTTTTCTTATCATCTCTCCCAGCGCGGAATATATCATACGGTGGCGTGCTACCGTATCTTTTCCGGCGAACTGCGCCGAGACGATGTGCAGCAAATAGTGGCCGCCGCCATCACGGGCACCGGCATGGCCGGCGTGTTTGTCGCTTTCGTCGACGATCTCGAGTGAGATCGGAGCAAGCGCGGCCAGGCGCTGCCGCATCGCATCGATTCGCGAACTCATGCGGGAAACACTTTCCTGAACGGCTGCACGGTGATCTGATCGAACACGCCGCTGGAAGCGTAGGGGTCGGCCGCTGACCATTCCTGTGCTGCCTGCAACGATGCGAAATCGGCAACGATCAAACTGCCGGTGAAGCCTGCTGCAGCCGGATCAAGGGCATCCACCGCCGGAAAAGGCCCGGCGAGCAGCAACCGGCCCTCATCCTGCAGGGCCTGCAAGCGGGCAAGATGCGCCGGGCGTACCGCTTTGCGTTTTTCCAGGCTGTTCTGCACATCGCGGCCAATGATTGCGTACCACATCAGGGAACCTCTGGAAATTCATTGTGCAAAACAGGGCGCAGGGCGCTGCGACGCAAGAGCTTCATCAGTTGTTTTCTTTCTTCTCGTCGACATATTTCGCCAGCCATGCGCTTTGCGCCAGGATGAACACCAGCATCAGGCCGGTGAAGCCGAACAGTTTGAAGTTCACCCAGGTATCGGTGGAAAAATTGAATGCAACATACAGATTGACAAGGCCGAGCACCGCAAAGAACAGGCTCCATGTTAAATTGAACCGGTGCCAGATGTGCATCGGCAGGGCGATTTTTTCATGCAGCAGCGAGCGCATCAGGTTCTTGTGGAACACCACGTTCGAGATCAGCAGGATGGCTGAAAACAGCCAGTACAGCACGGTGGGCTTCCATTTGATGAAGGTCTCGTCGTGCAGCAACAGGGTGGCGCCGCCGAACACGGCGATGATGACGAAGCTCACCCACAGCATCACGTCAACCTTGCCATGCCGCCATTTCGTCCAGCTGATCTGCAGCACGGTCGCGGCGATGGCCACTGCTGTGGCGATATAGATATCGAACGCCTTGAAGGCAATGAAGAACAGGATGACGGGAAAAAGATCGAAAAGCAGTTTCATGAGGTTATTTTATCCAATTTCAGTGCGGCAGAATTGATGCAATAGCGCAAGCCGGTGGGTGGGGGGCCGTCGGGGAAGACATGGCCGAGGTGCGCGCCGCATGTTTTGCAGAGCACTTCGAGTCGTTCCATGCCATGGCTGGTATCCGTACGGACAGTCACGCTTTCTGCATTGCCTGGCTGCCAGAAGCTCGGCCAGCCGGAGCCGGAATCGAATTTGGCTTCGGAGTCGAACAACGCTGTGCCGCAGCATACACACCGGTAAGTGCCCGCTTCATGGCAATCCCAGTACATGCCACTGAAGGCCGGCTCGGTGCCGCACTGGCGGCATACCCGGTATTGTTCCGGTGTGAGTTCATCACGCCATTCGGCATCGGTTTTTTCGTTTATGCCCATCACTATGTTTCCAGTGATGCGCGTACGCTTGCGCGCGCGCCGATCCTTGCGAACCAGGCAGACAGGTTGGGGTGGGCGCTGCGCCAGTCGCGTTCCGGCTGGCGCAGATCGAGATAGATCAGGGCGCTTGCCAGCGCCAAATCGGCCAGCGTGAGGGCCGCACCTTCGCACCACTCGCGTTCACCCAGCAGTTCCGCCGCATAGGCCAGCGCGCGGGTGATCGAGTTGTTGTGCAGGGCGATGTTGTTTGGTTCCTGCTTTTCCTCAGGGCGGATGCGCTCACTGCGTACCGCAACCGCCGAGTCCATGATGCCGTCGGCCAGCGCTTCCCAGCGCCTCACGCGCATCCGTGCCAGCTTGTCATTGCGCGGGATCAGGATCGGCGTGTCGTTCAGCGTGTCGAGGTATTCGGCGATCACCGGCGAATCGAACACGCAGGTCTCGTCATCGAGGACCAGTGCCGGGATCCGCCCCAGCGGATTGACGCGCGCCACCTGGCTGCCCAGCTCGCGCGGCGGGTCGACGAGGTAGTCGTGCGGAATGCTCTTTTCCAGCAGCACGAGGCGTACCTTGCGCACATAGGGGCTGGTGCCGGTGCCCAACAACTTCATTCCGGGGCACCCATATCAGAGTACCTCACCTGCATAATCTGCCAGTCGTGAGCGTTCGCCGCGCAAGAGCGTGACGTGGCCACCATGCGGCCAGCCCTTGAATCGATCCACCACGTAAGTCAGTCCGGAGCTGCCCTCGGTGAGGTAGGGGGTGTCGATCTGCGCGATGTTGCCCAGGCACACCACCTTGGTGCCGGGGCCGGCGCGCGTCACCAGGGTTTTCATCTGCTTGGGTGTGAGGTTCTGCGCCTCGTCGATGATCACGTACTTGTTGAGGAAGGTGCGCCCGCGCATGAAGTTGAGCGACTTGACCTTGACGCGCGAGCGGATCAGGTCGCGTGTCGCCGCGCGTCCCCAGTCGCCGCCGTCCTCCTCGGACTTGTTCAGTACGTCCATGTTGTCTTCCAGCGCACCCATCCAAGGCGTCATTTTCTCTTCTTCGGTGCCGGGCAGGAAGCCGATGTCCTCGCCCACCGGTACGGTCACGCGAGTGATGATGATCTCCGAGTACAGCTTGGTTTCCAGCGTCTGCAGCAGACCGGCCGCCAGCGTCAACAGGGTCTTGCCGGTGCCTGCCTGGCCGAGCAGGGTGACGAAGTCGATCTCCGGGTTCATCAGCAGGTTGAGGACGAAGTTCTGCTCGCGATTGCGCGCGGTGATGCCCCACACGTTGTTCTTGCTGTGCGTGTAGTCGGTCAGCGTGCGCAGCAGGGCGGTCTTCTCATCCTGTTCCAGCACCACGGCGTAAAACGGCGTGCCGTTCTCCTGGTAGACGAACTGGTTAACGAATAAAGCGCCGCACAGCGGACCGCGAATCTGGTAATAGGTGTGACTTTCCTTCTGCCATGATTTCATGTCCTTGCCGTGTCTGTCCCAGAAGTCGTCCGGCAGCGGCAGTACCCCGGTATAAAGCAGGTCGATATCTTCCAGAACCTTGTCGTTGAAGTAGTCCTGTGCCTCCAGCCCCAGCGCGCGCGCCTTGATGCGCATGTTGATATCCTTGGAGACGAGGATCACCGCGCGCTGCGGAAAGATCTTTTGCATCCCGATGACTACGCCGAGGATCGCGTTATCCGCCTTGCCCAGCTCAAGGTGCTGCGGCAGCTCGTGTTTGATGAAGCTGGTCTGCAGGAACAGCCGCCCGGTGGAGCCCTTGTGCATTTCAGATTCAAGCGCGATGCCTTCCTCGATCTTGTGCGGCGCATCGCTGACAATCTCGTCGAGGAAACGGCTGGCCTGGCGCGCATTGCGTGCGACCTCGGTCATGCCTTTTTTCTTGTTGTCGAGTTCCTCAAGGACGAACATCGGCAGACAGATGTCGTGTTCTTCGAAACGGAACAGACAGGTCGGGTCGTGCAGCAGCACATTGGTATCCAGCACGAACAGCTTGATCTCGGTGCTGTATTCCTTGTCTGCGGTTTTTTTAACTGGGGGTGGAGGCATTGCGTTCCTTTAAGTTGAGAGTGTTTATAAAATCCAGCACTTCCTGTGCGTGTCCGTCGGCTTTGACATTTCGCCATTCGTGGCGAAGCACGCCGGTTTTATCGAAGACAAAGGTGCTGCGCACGATCCCGCGCACCTGTTTGCCATACATGTTCTTCAACTTGATCACGCCGAACAGGTTGCATACGGTCTCATCGGGATCCGAAAGCAGGTCAAACGGGAGTGCGAGTTTGGCCTTGAAATTCTCATGGGACTTGAGGCTGTCGCGCGAGATGCCGACGATCTCGCATCCCGCCTTTTTGAACCTGGGGTGCAGTTCGCTGAATTGCCGGGCCTCGGTCGAACAGCCTGCCGTATTGTCCTTGGGGTAAAAATAGATGACCAGATACTTGCCGTGAGCGCCGGATAAGGTGAAAGTCTGATTGCCTGTGGCGGGCAGAGAAAAATCTGCAACCGTGTTTTTTGACATGAATGAACTCGCTATGGATGCCGCCATTCTTGACAAAAAACGCGCTAAAGGCAAGTTTCATCGCAGTCTCGTCAAACGGGTGCGGTTATGCTACGGTGAACGCTCATTTTTTTCTGAAACTGCAATGGGAGATGCCGATTACATGCGCATGGCCCTGGCGCTGGCCAGCCAGGCGCGAGCCGCCGGTGAAGTGCCTGTGGGAGCCGTGGTGGTAAAGGATGGCGAGGTCGTCGGGCGTGGCTTCAATGCGCCGATCTCACGCCACGATCCTTCTGCCCATGCCGAAATGATGGCGCTACGCGATGCGGCGCTACGCCTCGAGAATTATCGCCTGGTGGGCTGCGAGCTTTTCGTAACGATCGAGCCGTGCCTGATGTGCGCCGGGGCGATCATGCACGCGCGCATCGCGCGGCTGGTCTATGGGGCGAGCGACCCGAAGACAGGCGTGTGCGGCAGCGTATTGAACGTTTTTGAAGAACGGCGGCTGAACCATCACACTGAAGTCGAAGGTGGGGTTTTGGCGGAAGAATGCGGGGCTGCGCTCAGCGATTTTTTTGCAATGCGTCGCCTGCAGCAGGATGCGAAATGAAGATAAACATCTATCTCCCGAAACAGCAGCTCGAGCTGCTCGATGAGGCCGGAAAATTGCTTCGCCGCTATGCGGTTTCCACCTCGGCGAACGGCGCAGGGGAAATGTACGGCAGCAATTGCACGCCGCGGGGCAGGCATATCATCCGTGCCAGGATCGGGGCAGGGCAACCGGAAAATGCCGTGTTTGTGGGCCGTCGCCCGACCGGGGAAATCTATTCGCCGGAACTGGGCATGCGGTTCCCGGAGCGCGACTGGATCCTGACCCGCATCCTCTGGCTTTCCGGCTGCGAGAGGGGCTTTAACAGGCTGGGCAAAAGCGATACTATGCGCCGCTACATATACATCCACGGCACGCCGGACGTTGTGCCGCTGGGGAAGCCCGCTTCGCATGGCTGCATCAGGATGCATAATGGGGATTTGATAGAGCTGTTCGAACAGGTGAGCGCGGGAACGGAAGTCGAAATTTTCGAATGATTCATCAGGGGGGGCACAGGCATGAGCAATCCTTTTACCGTGAGTCTGGTGAACTGGCACGACGGCGAACCTTTGCTTAAATCGATACGCGATACGGTGTTCATTCGCGAGGGAGGTGCTTCTCCCGAACTGGAGTGGGATGGCAAGGATGCAAGTTGCCGTCATGCCCTGGCCCTTAGCCTGCAGGGTGATGCCATCGGCTGCGGGCGAATGATGCCCGACGGTCACATCGGGCACATCGCGGTTTTGCAGCAATGGCGCAAACAGAAGGTCGGAACGGCCATCGTGGAAGCGCTGCTGGAATACGCGCGCACGCATGATTATCCGCAGATTAGTGTCGATGCACAGCCGAAGTACATTCCGTTCTACCGCAATAACGGTTTTGTCGAGCAGGGAGAAGCATTCATGGATGCTGGCGTGCAGCGCGTCAAGATGGCGCTGAAGCTGAAGTAGGAAACACCTCAGGTTTGATTCTCAAAGGGCTGAACAGCGGCCGGTCCGGTAATCACTTGCTTTGTGTAACTTCGCTGATAAAGCGCTCTTCGGTCTGCTTCGGGGCGGTATAGTCATCGAAATTCCCGCCCATGATCCTGTCCAGAAGGTTTAACCGGTCACGCGGTGCGGGGTGGGTCTTGAACATCAGGGCCAGCGACGAATCCTGTGCATTGATTGCATCGAGCATCTGCAGTACGGCGGGCAACCCATAGGGATCGTAACCGGCGCGTGTGGCGATCACTATGCCCATCCGGTCCGCTTCGAACTCGTCCTTCTTATCCAGTCCGCGCGCATACACCTCGGTTCCCGCCTTGATGGCTTTGTTGAGCACTTCGGAGTTGCTCTTGTCCTTGACGGCTTCACCGAGCAGGTCAGAGGCCAGATCCATGCGCGCTTCCTTTTGCAGTGCCGCCAGGTGATGCTTGCGCAGCACATGGGTCATTTCATGCGCCAGCACGCCGGCCAGTTCGGATTCGTTGTCGAGCCGCTGCAACAAGCCGCGGGTGATGAAGATCGTGCCGCCGGGTGTAGCGAACGCGTTCACGTCGCTGCTTTCCAGCACGCCGAATTGCCAGGGAAGGTCGGGGCGCTCAGTATGCAGGCTCAGCCAGCGCCCCACATGATTGACGTATTGCTGCACCCGGTCTTCTTTCAGCAGCGGTGAGGCGCCCAGCAGGTTGGCGGCAATGCCGTGGCCGATCTGGATCTCCTCAGGCTCCTCGATGGTTTTTGTGGCCTTTTGCGCCTTTTGCGCGACATTCAGCGCCTTTTCAAGGTTGAAGTTGAATGCATACGCGGGAGCCGACGATATCAGCCCCAGACAGACAAGAATCAAATCGCGGGTATACATGGTCTTGCCTCCGGGATCAGGGGCTGCCACTGGCGGGCAGGTAATCGAGACGTTGCGATTTCAGTTTTGCCTTGCGCGCAAACTTTTCAGCTTGCGGCTTGTTCGCCGCATAGGTGCGCAGTTTTTCCAGCTCGCGCAGATTGGGCCGCGCACTCTTCAGGTCTTCTTCGGAGAGGCCGCGCACGCCGGTCGCGACAGTGACGCCGCTGCTACCAGAGCGCCCGACGTTGATCAGGCTGCGCAGCCCGCTGTCCCCGCGTTTGCTCGCCTCGCTGGTATAGCGCAGACTGAGCATCTTGACCCAGCCGTTGCCCTGGCTGCTGCTGATCTTGACCCAGCCGCCTTCCCGCGACAGGATGGTGACACTGGTCTTTTCGCCAAGCATGGCTACCGTGGGAGCATCGCTGAACGGCTCCTGCTTGATCTCGGTGTTATACGCGGTATATGCGACCTGTTCGGCATTTGCCGGGGCAGTCAATGAAACGCAAAGGAAGAATGCAAACAGGTATTTCATGAACCCTCCAGAACCGGGGTGAATAGCTCGACTTCCTGCAGCCGCCCCTTGACTTTATAAGAGCCGGTCGGTCGAAAGTCAAATGCGTCTCCGCATTGCCTGGCCGTGTCGCTGGACACCAGGATGCGCGCCACGCCTTTCGTCAGCCCTTCGATCCGGCTGGAAAGGTTCACCGTGTCGCCGATCGCGGTGTAATCCAGCCGCGCCTCGGAGCCGATGAACCCGACCACGGCTTTTCCGGTATGGATCCCGATGCCGACATCGAAGTCTTTGCCATCCTCGCCCAGGCTTTCCTTGAAACGCAACAGGGATTGTTCCATTTCCATCGCGGCGGCCACCGCATGTTCCGCATGTTGCGGATCGGCTTGCGGCGCGCCCCAGAATGCCATGATCGCGTCGCCGATGAATTTGTCCAGTGTGCCGCCATGGCGGAAGATGATCTCGACCTGCAGGCTGAAATAGGCATTCAGCAAACTGACGATCTCTTCCGGGCTGCGCTTTTCAGACAGTGTGGTGAAGCCGCGGATGTCGGAAAAAAGTACGGTGATCTCGCGCGCCTGGCCGGTCAGCGATTGCGGGGTCTCGCCATGCGCCACCAGTGATTCGACCACGCGCGGATCGAGGAAGCGGTTGAAGATCCGTATGGTCTGCTCGCGCGCTTTTTTCTCACGCAGGTACTCGCCGATCGCGGCGGCAAAATAAAATCCCCATGCGAACAGCAGCGGTGTGAGCAATGCGAGACTGAGCATGCGCGTCAGCGCAAGATATTGCACGCCCAGCAGCACCAGGCTGAGCAGCAGCAGCCCGCCACCGATCTTCAGCGCATCGACACGCCGCCGGCTGAACAGCGGCAGTTGCATGGCGAGCAGTGCCAGGGCGACCAAAGGGGAGAGATACGCCGGCGCGGCATGCAGGTAGCGCTGGTTCTTCAGGTTGTCGATCGTGGTGGCGAGTATCGCGACACCAGGATAAAGACTGGATACGGGTGTCGCCCGGATATCGTGCAAGCCTGCCGCTGTGCTGCCGATGATGACGATCTTGCCGGTCAGCTCATGCGCGTCGCGCTGGGGTTTTCGGCGCGATTGATCGGCGTACAGGTCGCTGTAGGAAATATGCCTGAAGGCGGGTTTGTCGCCGCGCCAATGCAGCTGGATGCTGCTCTGTGGTGGCACCGGATAGCCGAGATCGCGTGTCACGCGCGCAGGTAGCGATTCCAGTTTCCAGCCGGATATCTCGCGATACAGGTCATAGCGCCGGGCGATACCATCCGGATCCTCGCTGAAGTTGATCAGCCCGACGCGCCAGAATTCCGTATCGACCGCTTGCGGTGGCAGCAATATCGCGCGTGCATTCGGGTCGGCATCAGCCGAACGGGGGATGTCGATGACACGCGCCATTTCCGCCAGAGGGACGCCGCCGACCTGTTTCCCTTCAAGCTGGAGCATCGGAAAATACACATTTTGCAGGCCGTGCAGGGCTTCGTTGAAGAACTGGTCGCTTTCCGGGCGGTAGCGATCCGGCTCGCTGAACAGGATGTCGAACACCACGGCTCGCGGATTCTGCCGTGCGATGCCTTGCAGCAGTTCGGCATGCACTGCGCGCGGCCACGGCCAGCTTCCGGCAGTTTCCTCCATCGCTGCGAGGCTGGCTTCGTCGATATCGATGATCACGATATCGGGGTCGGGGCTGAGTGTACTGGCGATATGCCGCACAAAGAGATCGCCGACCCGGTTGTCGAGCGTGCCGAAAAGATCCAGCCACATGCTGTTGAGTACGACGAGCAGCGCCGCTGCCAGTGCGATCGCGTGGATACGGCCAAGCGGGGAACCGGTGTCGCTCATGTTCGGGTGTCGGGATGCAGGAAGGGGGTGGGGAGGAATTGCAGCGCCTTTCCGTCCGGCGATTTCCAGCGAATGGGGTGTGCTTCGCGGCTGGCGATCTGTACCACTGCCAGCATGTCGCAGCCGCCACCGGGCGCGCGGGTTGCATTCACGACCATGCCGCTGGCCTGGCCTTCCATATCCGCACTGAACAGCTCATCGCCCGGATGTGGGATATCGCCGCTGTCTGCAGGGATCCCGTCAATATGTGCAAGATACATGCGCCGTTTCAACTGGCCGAGATACTGCATGCGCGCCACGATCTCCTGGCCGGGGTAGCAGCCTTTTTTAAAGCTGACACCGCCGGCAAGGTCGAAATTGACCATCTGTGCGACGAATTGCTCCTGTGTCTGCGGCAGGATGACCGGAATCCCGGCACGAATGTTCAGCCAGTCCCAGCATACACTGCCGGCAGGCTGCGCGTGCCGGCTGAGCGCCTGCCACAGGGTTTGCGCATGTGGAGTGGTGGTGTTGATCTGGAAGCGGGTGTCACCGATCCTGATGATGCTGGCTTGCGCGGTGCCGATGAAGCCGAGCGGCGCTTGCGGCGATTCGCTGAATTGTCCCTGTAAAATCTCCTGCGCATCAGCGCCAGAAATTCCCAGCGAAACCACCTCGTCGCTGGCATCGGTGATCTTGACCTTGGTGCGCAACACATACATCCCCAGTTTTTTGCGCATCGGCTCGACCAGAATCCGCGGTAATTGCAGGAGATAGTCGCTGTTATCCTTCCAGACCAGCAGGGTGGCGAGCATCCTTCCCTTTGCGGTATTGAAACCGCTGAGTTGCGCATGCTGATCGTCGACTTCGCGAATGTCGTTGCACAACAGGTTTTGCAGGAACGATTGTGCCTCCTCGCCGGATACGCGCAGGGTACCGAACTGGCCGAGGTCGCAAAGGATGGTGCCCTGTGCTGTGGCAGCGAGCTCCGCGGCGCTGTCGCCAAAGTGATGCACAACGCCTCCTTCGAGGGTTGCACCGGATTGCGTGAGGAAGCTTTGCCAGTCAGGATTCATGGTTGTTTTTCAAGTGCCAGGTTTTATCGGGTCATACGTTCACAGTGTTGTGCAACGACTCGTCCCTGTCAATATTTCTTGGGATACCCAGGTTTTTGGCAGCTTCAAGCCATGACGCACCCGCGCTATTCGGCTAAACTCCGCGCCATGAGAGCCCTGTATGTTTCCCTGCTGGTGTCGTTGCTTTCCGCTTGCGACGGCGGGCTGTGGAACAACCCCTATCCGGCGGCGGACGAGGGCAAGTCGATCCTCTATACGGCTTTCTCCGGGCGCCCGAAGCATCTCGATCCGGCACAGGCTTACAGCGAGAACGAGTATGAGTTCCTCGCGCAGATTTACGCGCCGCCGCTGCAATACCACTATCTGAAGCGCCCCTACCAGATTGTTCCGCTGGCCGCCGCCACGATGCCGACGGTGCGTTATCTTGGCAAGGACCGCCGCCCCTTGCCGGACAATGCCCCGGCAGAAAGGGTCGCCTACAGCGTCTACGAAGTCCGCATCAAGCCGAACATGCGCTACCAGCCGCACCCGGCATTTGCGAGTGATGATCTCGGCAAGCCGCGATACGCCGGTCTTTCGGAGCGCGATCTGCGCGGTATTTACGCAGTGAACGATTTCTCACACACCGGCACCCGTACCGTTACGGCGGCGGATTATGTCTACCAGATCAAGCGGCTCGCGCACCCGCAACTGCATTTGCCGATCTTCGGCGTGATGAGCGATTACATCGTCGGGTTGAAAGACTACGCCGTAACGTTGCAGGATGCGCTCAAGAAGGACCCGCAGGCGTTCCTCGACCTGAATGCGTATCCGCTGCCGGGCGTCGAAGCGGTGGACGAGCTGACGTACCGCATTACGATCCACGGCAAATATCCGCAGTTCATCTACTGGCTGGCGATGCCATTCTTCGCGCCGATGCCGCATGAGGCCGAGCGCTTCTACGCCCAGAAGGGGATGCGCGAGCGCAACCTGACGCTGGACTGGTGGCCGGTGGGTAGCGGGCCGTACTACCTTTCCGAAAACGATCCGAACCGGCGCATGGTGCT